>Ga0116226_10001349_pt1 | contig 21220 bp, 14 predicted proteins | sample S1TSphfallax_FD_89692 | JGI IMG/M metagenome (GOLD analysis project Ga0116226, IMG submission 89692) | Host-associated microbial communities from peat moss isolated from Minnesota, USA - S1T2_Fa - Sphagnum fallax MG | ecosystem: Host-associated > Plants > Peat moss > Unclassified | place: USA... | reverse complement strand
CTCGATCTCGATTTGCCCGAGCGCAAAGTGGTGCTGGACGATAAAGGCCAGGTGGCCGCCATCGCGCCGCGGCCGCGGCTGGATAGTCACCGGCTCATCGAGGGGTTCATGGTGCTGGCCAATGTCGCCGCCGCCGAGGAGCTGGAGCGCCTCCGGCGCCCCTGCGTCTATCGCGTGCATGCCCCGCCATCGGACGAAAAGCTCGACAATCTCAAAACCTTCCTGGGCTCGATGGGCATATCGCTCGGGCATGGGCCGCAGATCACGTCGGGCGACCTCGACCGCGTGCTGGCCCGCGTCGCCGGCACCGACCAGGCGAGCCTGGTCAACGAGGTGATGCTGCGCAGCCAGAGCCAGGCCGCCTACAGCCCCGACAATATCGGCCATTTCGGACTTGCCCTGCCGCGCTATGCCCATTTCACCAGCCCGATCCGGCGCTATGCGGACCTGCTGGTGCACCGCGCGCTCATCGCAGGCCTCGATCTCGGCCTTGGCGGCCTGACCGAAGACGAGGCAAGAGCCTTGCCCGACACGTCTGAGCACATTACCGGCACCGAGCGCCGGGCGGCTCTGGCGGAGCGCGAGGCGATAGACCGTTACTTATCTGCATACATGGCAGACAAAATTGGCGCCACCTTCCCGGCGCGTATTTCGGGCGTGACACGGTTCGGGCTATTCGTAACGCTGCATGGCAACGGGGCTTCGGGGCTGATCCCGCTGTCATCCCTGCCGGATGATTATTGGATGCACGACGAAACCACGCAGTCGCTTGTCGGCCGGCGCACGCATCGGCGTTTTACGCTCGCGGACGAGCTGTCGGTGCGGCTGGCCGAAGCGACCCCCATCACCGGGGGGCTGATCTTTGCGCTCGACACTGGGTTTTCGCGAGGCGAGCTCGGCGCCGGGCAACGGCGGCCCCCGACATTGAGCGACCGTGTGGTGAAACCGGGCAAACATGGTACGCGTAAGAAACCTGTGCGAACCAGGGGCGGATCCCGATCAGAGCGCTGACAGCGGCAACGCTGGCCCTTTGTTGCGTCCTGAACACGATCCATGCTCATGCCATCCCTGACAAGCCCAAGGGCGGCGCTCAGGGTGGCGGGGCCGGAGGCTTTGATGCGTCCCTCGCCGGCGAGGTGTTTGCCACGGCGCTGGAATTTGCCACGCCGCGCACGCTGGACCCGACGACGCCGCGCGAGCTGACTTTGTGGGGCCTGCATGGCATCTCGGCACTCGATCCGGCGCTGGATGCGGCGCTGAAAGGCGACAAGCTGGTGCTGGTTGCGCAGTCGCGGCTGCCGGCAAAACTCCTGGCGAGCCTGGCGGTGCCGCCGCCCGACGATGCGCACGGCTGGGGCGCCGCGGCGGCGGCCCTGGAAGCCGCGGCCTTCGACCATTCTACGATTTTGCGTGAGGCCGGTGGGCAGGCGCTCGTGCAAAGTTTCTTCGACGAAATGTTCAACCATCTGGACCCGTATTCGCGATACGTGCCGCCGGTGCCGGCGGAGGCGGAACGCGACCGGCTCTCCGTCGATGCCGGCGCGGGGCTGGGCCTGGTGCGCCGCGGCCGCTTCGTGGCGGTCAGCGACATTGTGCCGGGCGGGCCGGGTGAGGTGGCGGGGCTGCGTGTCGGCGACCGGATTGTTGCGGTGGGCGGCAGACGTTTGCGTGGCGAAAGCCCCGATGACGTGCTTGCTCTTCTCTCCGGACCGGAAGGCACTGAAGTGACGGTGACGGTGCGGGGACTCGATGGAAGGATCCGCACCCTGCCGATGGTCCTGCAAACGGTTCCGCCCGAAACCGTGTTCTCCAGCCATGAAGGTTTGATGACATTTATTCGCATCGACTCCTTCACCAGCAACACCGCCGAGCGTCTGAGCCAGGCGATCGAGGCCGGGCTTTCCGCCAAAGGGCCGCCTGATCCCAACCAGGCTGCTGGCATCGTGGTTGATCTGCGCGGCAACCGCGGCGGCCTGCTGCGGGAGGCGGTGACGTCGGTCGCGCTGTTCGCCGACCATGGGGTGATTGCCAGCACGCAAGGCCGCGATCCAGAGGCCACGCACGACTGGCGCATCGAAGGCGGCGACCTGACGCATGGTCTGCCGGTGGTGCTGCTGGTGGACGGCCGCACCGCGAGTGCGGCCGAAATCATGGCTGCCGCGCTCGCCGATCTCGGCCGCGGCGTGGTGGTGGGCAGTGCGACGCTGGGCAAGGGACTGGTGCAGACGATCACCCGGCTGCCCGATGGCGGAGAAGTTTTCGTGACATGGAGCCGCGTGCTGGCGCCGCTCGGCTGGCCGCTGCAGTCGCTCGGCGTGTTCCCGCAAGTGTGCACCAGCCGCGGGGAGGCGGAAACGCTGCATCAACTGGACGATTTGGCGGCGGGCCATCAGGATCTGGCGGCCGCCATCGCCGCCTCCCGCGCCGCCCGCCCGCCGCTGCCTGTCGCCCAAGCCATTGAAATCCGTGCGTCCTGCCCGGCGGCCGAAGGCCGCGATACCGACATGCTCGCAGCGAGATTTCTGATCACTCACCCAGACGCGTATAAAACCGCGCTGATCACCGCACCCAAGCCTCTGGCAACTGGCAACTGAAAACTGACAACTGACCCGGACTTGACCTCAGCGGCGCGCTGCATCATTTAGCGGGCTTTGCGGTAGCCCTCTGCTGCCGCGTCCAGAGGTGCGTAATGGCCAAGTCCAACACCGTGCAGATCAGGCTCGTCTCCAGTGCGGAGACCGGCTACTTCTACGTGACAAAGAAGAACGCGCGCACGAAGACCACGAAGATGGAATTCAAGAAATACGACCCGGTCGCCCGCAAGCACGTCGTTTTTCGCGAAGCGAAGATCAAGTAGCTGCGTTTGGTGCGGCTGCTGCCCCCGATCTTCCGCTCGCCATCCTCCGTCCAACACCCCATCGGTCAATGAAGGTAACGCATGAAGCAGGCTGCGCACGCCCAGGCTGACGGCTCGTCCTTTGGCCAGGATGTCGCCAACGCCGGCCTGTTCTTCCGGCGGTGGATGCACAATCCGCTGCAGATGGGCTCAATCGTTCCCTCCTCGCCGGCGCTGTGCCGCCGGGTGGTGGCGCAGTGCGACATGTCGCCGGACAAGGCGATCATCGAGCTGGGCGCCGGCACCGGGGTGATCAGCCGCTCGCTGCTGGATGCCGGGCTGGCGCCGGAGCGCCTGTTCGTGGTCGAGATCGTGCATGACATGGCCAAGCATTTGCGTCAGGCGCTGCCGGGCGCGAACGTGATCGAGGGTGATGCGCGCCGCTTGCCGCAACTGATTCCGGGCGATTTGCATGGCCGCATCGGCACGGTGATTTGCGGCATTCCGCTGGTGCTGCTGCCGCTGGCCGAACAGCGCCGCTTCATCGACGCGATCGAGGCAGTGGCGCCCGGGCTGGGCTTTATTCTCTACAGCTACTGCATCACCTCGCCGCTGCCGTGGAAGAAGCACGGGCTGGTGCCCAAGCGCGAAGCCTGGACGCCGCTGAATTTCCCACCCGCCAGCGTATGGCGGTATCAGCCGTCGGCGGTCAGCCGTCAGTCGTCAGACTAGAGGCGCCGGCTCCGAAGTCGATCAGGCATCACGGCAATTACGCCCGTCGCATCGAGGGAGATCCCGGCTCAAATCTCTTGTTGAGAACGCTTCTCATTTGCGTTTAGATGGGTGCGCACGAACCTGCCGGCCGAGCCTGTGCGCCGACGAACATGCGCTGCTGGACGTGCTGGGTCTGGCGCAGGCGTTGCGCGCGTTCGAGGCACGCCTGGTGCTGCGCGGCTTTACCACCCCGGATGGCGCCGAGCGGGCGCTGACCTGTGTTGTGCAGATCGGTAACGTGCTGGTCCAGGCCGGGGTGATCCTGCCTGAGCCCGACGAGGAGGTGCGCCGTTATGCGCTTGAGTCATCAGCCCGGCGGCCGGCGTTCCTCTCCTTGGTGCACTGACGCTGGCTCGTCATACGGTGCTGCCTTTTCCTTGGCCGTCAGCCATCAATCAAGGCGCCCGCCTTGGGTCTTGGTGGGCTGAAGGAGCCCACCCTACGGCCGCAGACATGGTCCGACGCGTGTTTGGGACTGCGGCGGCTCATGCGAGGCCCATCACTTCTGACGACTGAAGGCTGACGACCGACGACTATCTTCTGGCGTGCTGGGTGTCGCCGAACAGGATGCGGCGCTGCTCCTCGCTCATCGGGGCGTCGCTGCGCTTGTCGGTGAGCAGGGCCAGACCGCGCTCGACGGCAGGGCGGGCGGCTATCCCCTCCATCCAGCGCGCCACCGCCGGGGTGTCGGTGAGATCGAGCATCTGCCGTTTCACCGCGGAATTCAGCCATGGGAACGTTGCTATGTCGGCAATCGAATAGTCGTGCCCGGCGAGATAGGCGGATTCGGTCAGGCGGGTGTTCAGGACGCGCGTCAAGCGCTGCGACTCCTTGCTGTAGCGGTCGATGGCGTAGGGCAGCTTCTCCGGCGCGTAGGCGGCAAAATGGTTGAACTGGCCGAACATCGGGCCGACGCCGCCCATCTGGAACATCAGCCATTCCAGGCATTTGTAGCGGCCGACCGGATCCTCGGGGATAAGCCTTCCGGCCTTCTCCGCCAGATAGATCAGGATGGCGCCGCTTTCGAACAGGGTGAAACGCCCGCCTGGACCGTCATCATCGACGATGGCCGGGATGCGGTGATTCGGCGTAATGGCCAGGAATTCGGGCTTGAACTGCTCGCCGGCGCCGATGTTCACCGGCACCAGCGTGTAGGGAAGTCCAAGCTCCTCGATGGCGATATGCACCTTCTGGCCATTCGGTGTCGGCCAGCTCCAGAGTTCGATCACGGCTTTTCTCCGCCCATGCGCGCGGCAGACATGGCGGTGACCCTGCCGGTCTGCGAGACCCTGGGGCAGTTCCGCCATGCTTTTAACTTAGCTTAGAGAAATTATCCGCAATCTGAGACGGTAGCTCATTTGCAGAGATTTGTATGCCGTCGGGATTGCAACCATTGGATCAGCCCGGCGTGGATGGGGCGCAAATCGGAGAGACTCGGCAAGCGGCGCGCTCCGATGCCGCTCTGGTGCGGCTTGAAGCCTCCGAACGGCGGCGTGCGGTGCGGGACTTGCGGCGTGCCACGGCGGAGGGCGGTTTCAGCGTGTCGCTCACACCCTGCCACCGGCTGGCGCCCGGGCACCAGTTGGCATCCCTGCGCGGCGCGGAGGCCTCGCTGCGCTGGCCACGGCGGCTTGGCATGTCCAGCGCCGGCGGCTTGCAGCCGCTGATCGCCTCCAGCGGACTGACTGCTGAGGTCGGCGCCTGGCTGGTTCAGGCGGCCTGCGAGGCGGCGCAGCGCTGGGTGGATCCGGCTGGACAGACCATCGTATCGCTGGACACGCCGGCGGCCTGCCTTGCGGACGCCAGCCTGCTGTCGCATGTCGCCGACGCGCTGGACGCTACCGGCCTCGCCCCCGAGCGGCTGGAAATCGAAATCGCCGAGCAGGTGCTGGCCGACGGCGGCGCCGACACGCTGCTTGCCCTGGCGGCCCTGTGCGACCTTGGCGTCGGCATCGCACTCGACTGTTTTGGCAGCGAGACCGCCAGCCTGCTGACGCTGAAACATTTGCCGCTGAGCACGGTGAAGCTGGACCGCTCGCTGGTGCGTGACCTGCCGCGGGACCTGGCCAGCCGCGCGCTGGTGGCCGCCGCCATCGATTGCGCCCACGCGCTGGAAGCCTGCGTGGTGGCGATCGGCGTGGAGACGGAGGCGCAGCGCGACCTGCTGGCGCGGCTCGGCTGCGACTTTGCGCAGGGCGCTTTCTATGGTCCGCCGATGACCACGGAAGGGTTTGCAGCGGCCCTAGGCGCAGGGACCACCCCGTCGTAGGATGGACGAACCGCGCGTAGCCAGGAACCTTGAGCGACGATGCCCGAAATAACTCAGGCGACACCGGCCGACGAGGCTGTGCTGGTCAAGCAGGCGCTTGCGGCGTTGCGCGCCGGCGACACGGAACGGTCGCTCGGCGCCTGGGCGGCACTGCGCGCCCAGGCGCCGGACAGTGCGCAGGCGCTTTCCGGCATGGGGCACGCCCTGCTTCGCCTGGGCCGGATCGACGAAGCAGCGGCGCTGGCGCAATCGGCCGCGGCCGATGACCGGACGGCAGCGCCCGCGGCGGCCCTCCTGGCCCGCATCGCTGAACAGCACCGAGACTGGCCGGCCGCCCTGGCGCACTGGCGGGCCATGGTGGGGCACGCGCCTGACGCGACGGAAGGCTGGGTCGGCGCCAGCCGCGCACTGTGCCGCCTCGGCCGCTCGACCGAGGCGGACGCGCTGCTGGAGGCGGCGCTGCAACACCGGCCGGACGATGAAACACTGCTCGCCGGCTTCTGTCGCGTCGCCGAATCCGCCGAGGACTGGGCCGAAGCGGCGCGGCGCTGGACCGCGCTGCACGACCGCAAACCGGCGCTACCCGAACCGGCGGCCGGAATTGCGCGCGCACGGCTCGGCCTGGGCCGGCTCGATGCCGCGGAAGCCGCCGCCATGGCGGCGATGCGCCGCTTTCCCGGCCACGCCGATGCGCATGTGATCTATGCCCGAATCGCCATGGCCCGCCGGGACTGGCCGGAAGCCGTGCGCCGTTGGGCCGCGGCCGAACATCGCTTCCCCCTGCACCCGTCCGTCGCAAGCTCGCGCGCGTTGTGTGAAAAGCGCGCCCGCATCCTCGCCGGCGATATTCCGCCGATCGAAGACGCGAGACCGACAGACATTCTGGCCCCTGCAGCCGACTGGACGCTGGACCGCAGCGATGCCGCCGCGGTGGCAAACTTCCTCACCCGCTTCGAAAGCCTGGGCAGCAACTGCGAATTCGGGCTGGTGCAGCGCAAGTTCGGCGCCGAGCCGCTGGGCCTGCTGCGCTGGTCCAACATGCAGCCGCCCTGGCTGATCCGGGCACTCGCAGAGCGGTTCAGCGGCGTCGGCACGGAGGAGCAGACCAGCATCATCATGCTGCGCGACGAATACGGCGCCCAGGACAAGCGTTTCCGGTTCGGCATCCACCTCGCCATCAAGGCGAGCGACTCCACGGCTGAGCGCGTGCTGAAATCCCAGTGCCGGCGCATCGGCTTCCTGCGCGACAAGCTGCTCGCCGACCTCGATGGGCAGGAAAAAATTTTTGTTTACGTCTCGCACAGGCTCACCGACAGCGATCTCGCCGCCATCGTCGAGCGGCTGAGCGCCTATGGGCCGAACCTCCTGCTCTGCGTGCGCGCGAGCGACGCCGCGCACCCGCCAGGGTCGGTGCACGTCGCCTCCGACCGGCTCATCGTCGCCTACACCCAGCCCGCCGAGTTGGAACGCCGCAGCACCGGCTGGAACATCAACTTCGATGACTGGCTGACCTTCTGCGAGGCGGCGTGGCGATTGTGGGCGGAGCGGCCGCTGGATGGGTCTTGACCCATCACTTCGCGCGCACGGCGGCGGCACGCCAAGACCAGATGATGGTTCAAGACCCATCCTACCGGTGCTCGCCGCACCTCGACCCGCATAGCAGCATAAACGAAGCAACGAACATTCCACCATACCCAGTTACGCATTTCTAACGTATAAAAAACAATAACTTTCTGCTTATCTGTTCGCCCGAAAATCAGTTATAGTGACTTCGAAAACGACGGTTCATACTCGCGTGATCCCGCTGCGAAACATTCTGTGCCTGGCCGGTGCCGGACTTCTGGTCCAGGGTGTGCTGTTGCCGGGATTGATGCGACAGGCGCAAGCGGCGGCGCCGGCGTGGGACGGGTATGCGGGCAATCCGCAACATACCGCGCAGGCGCCCGCGGCGGCCAAATCGCTGCTGACCGTGCACTGGACCGCCCTTCTTGATAAGGCACCACAGAGCGCGTCGGCGACTTCGCTGGCGCATTACGCGTCGCCCATGTTCACCGCCGGCGGCACCCTTCTGCTCGCGGTCAAGGAAGGCGCGGTCAACGGCTGGCATGTGCATGCCCGTGCCCTGGGCTACGGGCTGCTGTGGCGCATGACCACCGACTATATCCTGCCGCCGCATGATTGGGCGCCTGCCTTCCCGATGGCGATCACGCCACAGAACACCGTCTATGCCGCGGCGGCCGGCGGCACCGTGATGCGCCGCGAGGCGGCCGACGACGCGCAGGGCCGCCGGCGCCGCATCGCCTTCTACGACATCGCCACCTTCTGGGCCGCCCCGGCGGCGATGACGCAATCCGTCATGATCGACACGCCGATCACCGCGGACGCCCAGGGCAACGTGTATTTCGGTTTCGTCGTCACCGGGCCCAACCCCGCCAACCTTGCCAGCGGCATCGCCCGCATCGCCGCGTCAGGCCAGGGAAGCTGGATCAGTGCCGCGCGTGCCGCCGGCGACGCCACCATGACCCAGGTGGCGATGGGCTGCGCCCCAGCCCTCTCGCGCGATGGAAGCACTGTCTATATAGCCGTCAGCAACGGCGCCGCGGGCGCCTTGGTCGGCCTGAATGCGGCCACGCTTGCGCCGAAATACAAGGCATCGCTGCTGGACCCGTCGTCGGGTGCCGGCGCCTGGATCAGCGACAATTCCTCCGCCGCGCCTACGGTCGGACCCGATGGCGACATATATTATGGTGTCCTGGAGAACCCCTACCCCTCGCACAACGACCGCGGCTGGCTGCTGCATTACGACGCCACGCTCGCCCACGCCAAGACGCCGGGCAGTTTCGGGTGGGACGAAACCGCCTCCGTGGTGCCGGCCGCCGCCATCCCCTCCTACCACGGTGCGTCCTCCTACCTGCTGATGAGCAAGGCGAACAATTACCGCGGCATCGGCACCGGCGATGGCCGCAACCGCATCGCCATCCTCGATCCGGCTTCGGCCGCCGCCGATCCGATCCTGCCTGCGGTGGCGACGATGCGCAGCGTGCAATCGCTGCTCGATCCCACCGCGGTGCCAGGCGCCGCGGGCGCCACCTATCCCTGGTGCGTGAACTCGGCCGTCGTCGATACCGCCAGCGGCACCGTGTTTGCCAGCAGCGAGGATGGGGCGATCTACCGCTGGGACCTGTCGGCCAATGCGCTGACCCAGAGCGTGCAGCTCACCAGCCCAGGCCCGCAGGCCTATGCGCCCAGCGTGGTGGGGCCGAACGGGCTGGTTTTCGCCATCGCCAACGGGACGCTCTATGCCGTAGGGCGATGAATTGAGCGCAGACGGCACGGCCGACAGGGCGCCTGCGTAACCATCCATAAACGAAGTGCAGCCTAGACTGCGCTTTATGACGAGCCCGAACGCCCGTGAGATCCTGGTCGCCGACGATGACGGCGTTATGCGCAACCTGCTGCATGCGCTGCTGACGCATGCCGGCTACCGCGTGCATCTGGCGACCGACGGCGAGGACGCGCTGGCGCAGTGTGGCAGGCACGGCGCCTCCCCTTCGCCCGCCTCGCTCGCCCTGCTCGACATGACCATGCCGAACCGCGATGGCATTTCCACCTGCCGGTCGCTGCGCCAGATGCCCGGCTGGCGGCACGTGCCCATCATCATGGTGACCGCCAACGGCACCGACCGCGCGGTGCGCGCGGCCATGCAGGCCGGCATCGACGGTTTCGTGGTAAAGCCGTTTTCCGGCCCGGATCTGCTGCAACGCGTCTCGCACTGGATCAACAGCCAGTCGCAGAACCAGGCAGGCCCGCCCCCGGGGCAGGACGGGGCGACTGCCGATGCACCGCCGCCCCCCAGCCGTATCATGCCCGGCGTGTCATGGAACGTCGGCCGCCATGGCCTGGGCACGCGCCAGCGCGGGGAGACGCGTGACATCAGTCATCTCTTGCTCGCACGGTCCGGGCTGCTGCCTCTATGAGTGCCGCGTCCAGTGCGCAGTCCGCCGCGGCTGAACCGATTGCAGCCCCGGCGGCACCGGATCCGGCCGCCTGTCACGGTGCGCACCCAAGGGCGGGCGATCGCAACCTGGGGGATGCTGCCGACTCGGCGCCGTCAGCGGCCTTGCTGGCGCTTGCGCGCGCTGCCGCCGCCTTCTGCCAGGTATCCGCCGCCGTCATCGTACGCGCCGGCGCGCTGGAGGCCGATGCATGGCACATCGCCGCCGCCTCCGGCACCGATCCATCGGCGCCGGAGGCCGCATCCTGCATCGCCCCCGCGGCCAGAGCCGCGATGCAGGCGGTGACCCGGGGCGGTGCGTCCAGCCCCGCCATCCTGGCGCAGCCGCCAGCGCCGGGGGCGGTCGGCGCCGCCGCGCGATTCTGCGCCGGCATCCGCGTCACCGGCACATCCGGGCGCCTGCTCGGCGCCATCTGGCTGATCGACGGCAGGCCGCGCCGGCTCACCCGTCGCCACCGCGCCACGCTGGCCGACCTGGCCAGCCTGGCCGCCGAACTGCTGGGGCGGCAAACCTGCCTGCCCGGTCACGAGCACGCACCGGCCTATGCCCAAATGCTAGTGCAGAGCATTACCGACCAGGCGCTAATCCTGCTCGATCCCGCCGGCATCGTGCAAAGCTGGGGGCCCGGCGCCCAGCATCTCATGGGCTGGACCCCGAACGCCGTGCTCGGGCGGCATTACGCCATTTTCCTGCCCGAGCAGGAGCGGCCGCTCGGCGCCACCGACGCGCGTCTGCGCACCTGCGCGAGCCTCGGGCGGCTGGAGGAGGAAGGCACCTGGCTGCGTGTCGATGGCAGCCTCTACGACGCACACGCAAAATTCTTCACCCTCAATGACGACGACGGCCGCCTCCGCGGCTTCGCCATGGTGGTGACCGACGTGACCGAGGAGCGCCAGGCCGAGCAGGCCCTTCGGCGCAACACCGCCGAACTGCGCAGCGCCAATCTGCGCCTGCAGCAGACCGCCTCCACCCTGCGCGAAAGCAACCGGCTGCTCCGCATGGCGGGTGAAATGGCGCATCTCGGCTACTGGAGCCTGGATATCGCAAGCAGCCAGTGCAGTTGGTCGGAGGAAGTGTTCCGTATCCACGGCCTCAAGCCGGCCAAGCACGTGCGGCTCGACCAGGCGATCGCCGCCTTCCATCCTGACGACCGGGCTTCCATGGCGGCGCTGATCGACGATGCCTGCGTCACCGGCACGCCGTTCTCGTGTGAACTCCGCGCCCTGCGGCCGGATGGTACGGTCCGCCTGGTCGCGGCCCTGGGCCAGCCGGAGCGCGGCGCGGATGGTCAGATCACCGGCGTGGTCGGCATCGTGCTGGACATTACCGAGCACCGCGCCACCGAACAGGCGCTGCGCGAGCGCGAGCGCGACCTGCGCCACGTGCTCGACAATACGCCGGCGATGATCGGCTACTGGGACCGCAACCTGATCAACCGCTTCGCCAACCACGCTTTTGTCGAGTGGTTCGGCAAGCATCCAGACGACATACGCGGCCAACCGCTCTTCGACACGGTGGGCGAGACGCGCTATGCCCTGGCCCGGCCCTATGCGCAGGCCGCGTTGGCCGGGCAACAGGCCAGCTACGATTCCGAGGTCATCAAGCCTGACGGCACGGTCGGCCACGTCGTCGTGCGCTACGTGCCCGATAGTGTCGATGGCGAGGTGCGCGGCTTCGTGGCACTCGGCATCGACATCACCGACCGCAAGCGTTTCGAGGATGCGCTGGCCGAGAGCGAACGGCGGCTGGCGGTGGAAAAGGAACGCGCCGAGCAGGCGAACCTGGCGAAATCCGAGTTCCTGACCACCATGAGCCACGAAATTCGTACGCCGATGAACGGCATCATCGGCATGAACCGGCTGCTGCTAGGCACCTCGCTGAGCGAAGTGCAGCGCACCTATGCGCACGCGGTGCGCGTGTCGGCCGACCAGCTCATGCAGATCATCGACGATCTGCTGGATGTGTCGCGCCTGGAGTCCGGCCGGGTAGAAATCGAGGCGGTGGATTTCTGCTTCGAGGATCTCGTGGCGCCTGCCGTCGAGCTATTCTCCCCGCTCGCGCGTCAGAAGGGGATCGAGCTGACCAATTTCGTGGCGCCGGAGGCAAGGCCGATGCTGCGTGGCGACCCGGTGCGGCTGCGTCAGGTGATCCTGAACCTGCTGTCCAACGCGCTGAAATTCACCGAGCAGGGCCGGATTTCGCTCACCGTCACCGGGCAGACGCTCGGCGGCGTCGCCGGCTCCGAAGGCGGCGGCATCGCGCTCAGTATCGCCGTGCAGGACACTGGCATCGGCATCCCGCGCGAGGCGCAGCAGCGCCTGTTCAAGAAATTCGAACAGGCGGACGGATCCACGGTGCGCCGGTTTGGCGGCAGCGGCCTGGGGCTGCATATCTGCAAGCAGCTCATGGAACTCATGGGCGGCGCGCTTGAGGTGGAGAGCGAGCCGGGCCGTGGCAGCCTGTTCACGGCCAGCCTGTCGCTGCCGCGCGCTGCCCCCGCCGCCGACGTGCCGGAGCTCGGGCAGCCGAGCCTTGCCGGGCGGCGCGTGCTGGTGGTGGACGGGCTCGAAGCCGACCGGTTTATGGCCGAGCGCCTCCTCACCGAGGCCGGCATGCAGGCCACGCTGGCGGAGCGCGGCAGCGATGCGCTGCTGCTCATCGATGCCGCGGTGAGGGCCGGCGCGCCCTTCGACGTTCTGCTGTTCGATACCAGCCTGCCCGATATGCAAGGCACGGCAGTTGCCGCCCGTGTGCAGCAGCATTATGGCGCCCACGCTCCGCCGATGGTGCTCCTGTCGCCTGCGGGCGTGCCCGCGCGCTCGGATCCCGCCTATAGTATCTTCGCCGAATCCCTGGCCAAGCCGCTCTGGGGCCCCGACATGCTGGCCGGCGTCCGCCGCGTGCTGACCGCGGCCGAAGCCGGCCGCCCGCCCGCCGCCGAGCACCGGCTTGCAGCGGCAGCACCAGGTGCCGCGGATGCAGGAACGGCCAGACACGCACACGAACTGCTCGCGCAAGGGGCGGCCGCGCGCGCCAAGGGGGCAAAAATCCTGCTGGCGGACGATAACGAGATTAACCGCCTGCTCATCACCACCCTGCTGGATCAGGCGGGCTACCACGTGCAAGCCGTCACGGATGGCAAGGAGGCGGTCGAGGCCGCACTACAGGGCGGCTTCGCCCTCATCCTCATGGATATCCAGATGCCCACTATGGACGGGCTTGCCGCCACCGCGGCGATTCGCGACCTGGCAGGCCCGGCGAGCGCCATGCCGATCATCGCACTCACCGCAAATGCCATGGCCAGCCACCGCGCCGCCTACCTTAAGGCCGGCATGAACGATTACCTCGCCAAGCCGATCGAGCCGGAACGGATGCTGCGCACAGTCGCTGTCTGGGTCGATGTCGGGCTGACCCGCGCGGAGGCGTTCTCCGGCAGCGGCGGGGAGGATGCGCCGCCGACGCTCGATACGGCACGGCTCGGGGCATTGCGCGCCATGCTGCCGCAGGACCAGTTCCGCGCCGTCATCGCCACCTACCTGGATCGCGATTCGCTCTCCAGCATGGGCCTGTCCGGCATGTCGGCGCCGGCCGGATCGCTCGACCTGCCGGCAACCGCGCGTCTGGCGCACGGGCTGAAAGGCAGTAGCGGCAGCCTCGGCGCCGCCCGCTTGCAGCATGTGGCGGCCCGCCTCGAATCCGCCTGCCTCGCCGGCGACCGCGCGGCCGTCGCCGCGGCTCTGGTCGATCTCGGCGAAACCGAACGACAGACCAAGTCGGCGATGCGGGCCTGGCTCCATAGCGACTCCTGATTGCCGGCCTGACCGTCCCTGAGATTCGCCGTCGCGACCCTTGTGCGGCGCTTTGCGCAAGCTGGCGTTACCGCCGATCGGCCCCAGGGCGACAAAAAACGCGGATCGCGTGTGTAAAATATCGACGACGCACGGATAGCGTGCCGTTCGCCCCGGTTCCACCCGATAGCGTAATAACCTGAACTGTCGCGCCGGAGACACAAGCACTGTTTCTGTCGTCAGGGCGCGCCTAGCCGGTTCAAGACAATGGCGGCAACTATAGTCTGCGTCACGCTGGCACGATGACAGGCAAAACTCCTGTCCAAACCCGCATCGAACCGCAGGCCGCCGCAATGAGCGCGCCACCCGCAGCGGCTTACTCGTTTCAATATCGCTGCAAGTCGTGTGATATAGATAAACCCCCGTTTCTCGGGGGTTTATTAAGCATTTACAGGAGGAAAATTCTTTTCCGAATTCGATTTTAACCTGCTGTTTTGCGTTGCACCAAGACGCCTCATCGGATAACAGGTCTTTAACAGCGTCCGAGCCGTTGAACGGCGCAGCATCGAATTCAGGGGTTTTTAGCCATGCAAGTTACGATAACCGGTGGTCTTGGGCACCCTGTAGTCAAGCTTCAGTATGCGGCTGACGATAGCGCCTTCAAGATGGCCGAGAAGCTCGCTTTGCAGGTTGATGCGGCTTACAGCAACAAGACCGCTATCTATTACAAGCCGGGCAGCACCCTGGTGCCGTCCTTCGGCTATGCGGTCGTTACCAACGCGGTCAGCGCCGAGCACCAGCCTATCGACGTTCGCGGATTCGGCGCCGTTACCATCCAGAACGACCACGCGGTCGATACCGTGCTGGGCGGCGGCCGTGGCTTCAGCCAGGTCATTCTCGCCAGCGACGGCGGCCTCGACTTTTCTTCCGCAGCGGGCAATGTCACTGTCGTGTCGGGCGGCGGCAATAACGACATCGATTTCGACCGCCGTCACGGCGGAGCGACAGGCAGCAACGCGGTTTATATCGCTGGCGCGGGCTCGAACACCATCGTCGGCGGCGATGGCAGCACGACGATTTCCGGCGGCACCGGCAAGGACAAGATCTATACCGGCGCCGGCACGACGATGGTGATCTCGTCCGGTGCCGACGTCATCAAGATGAGCTCCGGCGCCGATACGATCAACGCGACCACCGGCGGATCGGACACGGTCTACGGCGGCACCAGCACGAGCACGCTGGTGTTCGAGGGCGGTTCCAAGGCGAGCTCGGTCTTTGGCGCGTTGGGCAGCATCACCGTTCATGGCGGCAGCGGCGGCGGCTTCTTCCGCGGCGGCGCGGCTGGCGACAACCTCATCGTCGGCGGGTCGGGTTCAACCACGATCCTGGGCGGCGGCGCCGGCGATACTCTGCTCGGCGGCACCGGCATGGGCGACGTCCTTCGCGCCGGCGCGGGCAACGAGACCCTGGGCGGCGGCAGCGGCAGCACCACCTTCCAGTTCTACGACATGAAGAATGTCGGCTCGATGTCCACGGTCTATGACCATATCACCAACTTCAACTCGTCGGACATCATCAAGCTGATCGGTGGCGGCTCCGTTGCGGCGATCAATTACGCACTGAATACCTACACGGTCGGCGCTGGCTCCTCTTCCTTCTCGCTCGAGGACGGCACCAAGGTCATCCTGAACGGCTACACCGGTCCGCTGACCCACAGCAACTTCACCTGATATGACGCCAGGGCCGGCGTGATTGCCGGCCCTGGTTCATGGCTTAACGTTACAGTTCCGTAGCGTGGGTGCTAACCCACGGCCACACGCCGCAGCGCCGGAAGACGTGGGTTAGCACCCACGCTACAGTATGGCGTGCGTGAGATGACCCCCAATCAGGACGAGCGCCTGGCGCGAGACGCAGTCGATCGCGGCTGTGCGGCCCTGGAAGCCGGGGACCATGCGAGCGCCATTCCGTTTCTTGATCGTGCCTGCCGGCTCGCGCCGCGCGATCCCACTGCAGCTTTGTTGCTTGCCGGCGCCGATCCCGCGCGGGCGGAGGCTGTGCTCGGCGCGGCCCTGTCCCATAATCCCGGCCATCGCGCCATTCTCGCTGCCCTGGCCGCGGCGTCGCTGCGGGCTGGCGATCCGGCGCAGGCAGCGGTGCGCCTGGGTGACATGCTCTCGACCGGCGCGCCCCTGCCTGGCCAGGCGTTCATCGATCTCGCCGACCGGATTGCGCGCGACTCGGGCGCGCCCGGCTGGATTGCACTCTGTGGCGACGGCACGCTGCATGTCCGCGGCGTGGGTGTTACGCTGCGCGTCGGCCGCGTCCGCCAGACGATCGCCGCCGGCAGATCGGTGCGGACGATGCCGCTGCCGGAGGGCTGGCAAAGTGCCGGGACCGTTGTTGCAACCGCCCGGGGCGCACCGCTCGTTGGCAGCCCGATCAAGATCGGTGCCCTGCTGCTCACCGAAGGCTGCATCGCCGGAGCCGCAGACGGGCGGCTGACCGGCTGGGCGTGGCACCCGAACGACCCCGAACGGCCGTGCGCGCTTCGCCTGGCCGATGCCACCGGCGCCGAACTGGCCAGCGCGATTGCCGATCAGCCCGGTCCAGACGGGAATCGGGGCTTTGACTTCGACCTGGCCGCTATTTCCGCGACTTCAGCCTGGCCGCTGCACGTCTTAGCACCGGACGGCAGCAGCCTGCCGGGAGGGCCGGTCCATACCGGCGAGGCTGAGGCGTCGGTCGCCGCTGCGGCCGGGCTCGCCAGCGATCCGCCGGCCGACCCATGGCGCCCGATCCCGGCGATCGCCGCGGCCGCCGCCGGGCCGGCGCCGCGGCCTGCCGGCGGCCGCGGCGTCACGGTCATCGTGGCCCAGGAGGGCGACTTGTTCGGGCTGATCGCCTGTCAAGCATCGGTTGCAGCCTGTGGCGCAAGCCTAGTCGTTGTGAAAACAGGGTGCGGCGCGGACTCCACGATATGCAAGATCGAGGCAGAAGGCGCGGTCTTTATCGAGGCGCCGGGGGCTACCGGCCCGGCGCTGCTGAACGAGGGGCTGCGCCATGTTATGCAGGGGCGCGCAAGCCTTGTGCTTCTGCTCACGCGTCCGGTCATCCTGCCGCATACGCTGACGCGTCGCCTAGCCGAGTCGCTGCGCGCCGAACCGGTGGCCGGTATGGTGCAACCGCTCGTCGTCCCGGCCGCGGACGCGGCGGCGTGGGACCGCATGGCGAGGGCATGCAACGACGGCGGGCGGGCTGCCCTGACGCTGGCCGACGGCCCGGTTCTGGGCCTGGACATGCGCTGCCTGCGGCAGACCGGGCTGCTGCGAGACCGCGCCTTCACCACTGTGCCGGCGGCGCTGGCGGATTTCTCCGCCCGCGCCCGCCATCTCGGCTGGCGCACCATTCTCGCCGCGGACTGTTGCGTGGGCATGCCGCAGCAGAGCGAAGCGCAGGCGGTCCGCGAGGCGCTGGCGGCGCGCGACCGGGCTACGCTGGAGCGGCTGCATCCCGGCATCGGGCCGCTCATGGCGGCGCAGCAGCGCGCCGATCCTGGCGCCGGCGCGCGCCGGCGCATTGCCATGGAGGAATGGGCAGCGGGTGCAAAAGCCGGCGGGTCGGTGATTTTCGTCACTCATGCCGACGGCGGCGGGGTCGAGCGCCATGTCCGGCTGAGCGCCGCCGCGGTACAGGCGCAAGGCCGCAAGGCGATCGTCATTCGTCCGGGCGCCGACGACCACGGCGCGTTCTGGTCGCTGTCGGACGGGACTGGCGACGAACACCCCGACCTGCGCTTTCGCGCGCCGGAGGAATTCGCCGCCATGGCGGATCTGCTGCGGACCGATAAGCCGAGGCTCGTGCAACTGCATCACGCGGAAAGCCACGATCAGGCCATCTGCGGTCTCGCTCCCGCGCTCGGCATACCCTATGATGTATTCGTGCATGATTTTGCGATGATATGTCCGCGCGTGACCTTGATCGGCGGGGCGGGGCGCTACTGCGGGGAACCGGCGGACGTGAGCGAGTGCGACGATTGCGTAGCGGACAACGGTGTGCGGATCGGCAAGGCCGGCCCGGTGGACGGGCTTCGCGCACGGACCGCGGCGCTGGCCGCCGGCGCGCGGCGCATCGTGACGCCGAGCCCCGACTCGGCGCGACGCATCCTCCGCTACTGGCCGGAGGTGGCGCGGGCACCTCACGTCGAGCCGTGGGAGGATGATGCGGCGCTGGCCGCTGGCGTTCCGCGCCGGCCGGTGCGGGACGCGAGCGCGGGGCCGGTGACGGTCTGCGTGGCCGGCGGCATCGGCCAGGACAAGGGATTTGATGTGCTGCTGGCCTGCGCGCGGGATGCCGCCCGCCGGCGGCTTAATCTGGCTTTCAGGGTGGTGGGCCACACCATCGGCGACGAGCGCCTGATCGATACCGGGCGCGTTTTCATTACCGGCAGGTACGAGGAGCATGAAGCGGTGGCCTTGATCCGTGCACAGCACGCAGATATCGGCTTTTTGCCGTCGGTCTGGCCGGAGACCTGGTGTTACACGCTCTCGGCGCTGTGGCAGGCCGGGCTATGGACGCTGGCCTTCGCCCTCGGCGCGCCGGCCGAGCGGATTGCCGCCACCGGCGCCGGCCGCACAGTCCCGCTGGGCATGCCGGCGGGCCGGCTGAACGATCTGATCCTGGGGCTGTTCCCGGCCGGAGCAGGCTCGCATGGCTGAGCCGCAACGCCGGCTTCGGCCGCTGCCGCGCGACGCGGCACAAGCCGCGGCCCCGCCTGCGCCCGGCGCGCAGCCCGCGCGCGCGCCAGAGGTGCGGCTGGAGATTACCGCGCAGGTTCTCAACCTCAACCCTGGTCTCTATGCCATCGAGGTGGCGCCCGCGCCGCTCGACCAGATGGTGCGGCTGGACACCGGCCTCGCGTTGCCCTGCGCCCGGCTGGACCCGCTGCCGCCGAGCGGCCCGGGCCGCGCCTTCGTCTCCGTGCTGGCGGAAAGTTCGCTGCTGCTGCCTGGCTCCGCCCCCTCCTTCGTGCGGGTGGCCGGCGGCGTCGCCGCGGCGTTGCTGACGGTGTACAAGATGGTCGGCCCGATGCAGCCGCCGGAAGTGCGCGTGCGGCTGATCAGCGCGCCGGACCTCGATCCCGCGGTGCGCGATGAAATCGAGCCGGCGGCGACCTCGCTGCCGCTCACCCTGCTGGTGCATATCGAGGAGCATGGCGATCTGACCGCGCAGGGCGGGCAGTGGGCGGTCGCACCGGGCCGCGCGGGCCGCAGCATCGAGGGGTTTGCCATCATGCCCGGCGGCGACGTGCCGGCCGACCAGTTGGAGTATCAGGCGCTGCTCGGCCAGGACTGGACCTCGCCCTGGACGGCGGGCGGCGATTTCTGCGGCAGCCGGCAGATGGCGCTGCCCCTGCTCGGCGTGCGGGTGCGCCTGCGCGGCGAGGCCGAGGCGCGCTACCGCTGCCAGGTCTGGGGCCGCTATGCCGGCGGCGAAGTGGTGCAGGTCGAAGGCGGCGATTTGTGCCGCAATGAAGCCGGCACGCCGCTGGAGGGGCTGCGCGTGGCGCTGCTCCCCAAACCGGCGCCTGAGGGCGGGGCGATCCCAGGCCCTTCGACCCAGGCCCAGCCGGCGGGGCCGCGCCGCCCCCGCGCCGGGCGGTCACGCTCGTGAGCAGTCGCCGGTCATCGGCCGTCGGTCGCCGGAGGCGCGGCGGGCAATGATCGACGACGACGACGCCTCCGACTTCCTGCTGGAGCTGATCGGCAGCACTGCGGCGCCTGAGCAGCGCGGCCACGCCTCAGCTCCGTCGGCGGCGCCGGCGGCATCTGTGGCCGCCGAGGATCCGCGCGACTGCTTCGTGCTCGTCGGCGCGCAGGAAAACGCCAAACCCGGCTATTTCCGCGAGGCGGTGGAGGCGGTGGTGCTGGCGCGCGGCGGCGGCATCATGCTCGTCGGCTGGTGCGATGACCGGGACGTCCCGCTCGACTCCATCGTGCTGTCCAGCGGCACCTGGCGCGTGACCTTCGATGCGCAAAGCCTGGTGCGGGTGCGACGGCCCGATGCCGAGACGGCGCTTGGCGCGCAAGGGCAGCATGCGTTCGGCTTCTTCGGGCTGATCGTGGCGCCGGCGCTGCAGGATACGCCGGACCGGTTGCAAGCGGAGATCAGGCTGAAGAATGGCGGCACCGTGCCGCACGATACGGCAACCCGCAGCGTCAATGCGGCCGAGCTGCGTGACCTGGTGCTGGGCTACCTGGCGGCCGCCGAGTTCTTCGGCAATCCGCATATCGAGGCGGCCGCCTGTCTGGAGCACGGGCTCGGCGGCCAGATCGTGGCGCTGAACCGCGAAATCGTCCGCCGCGTCGTCGGCGCCCGTCATGTCGAGCGGTTCGGCACTGTGCGCCGGCAGCCGAAAGGATCGATCGTCGTCTGCCTTTATGGCAAGGCGGAGTTCGTGTTCCTGCAGAACTGCCTGTTCGCCGGGCTGCCGGGCATCGAGGATTACGAAATCGTCTATGTCTCGAACAGTCCGGAGATTGCCGAGACCCTGCTCACCGAGGCGCGTACCAGCCAGCTCATCTATGGGCTGAACCAGTCGGTGCTGCTGCTATCGGGCAATGCCGGCTTTGGCGCCGCGAACAATGCCGGCATCTCCGCGGCGCTGGGGCGGCGGGTGCTCATCGTCAACCCGGACGTGTTTCCGCGCCAGCTCGACTGGGCGGCGCGCCACTCGGCCCTGTGCGCCGACCTGCCTGCGGCGCAGACGCGGCTGTTCGGCGTGCCGCTCTATTACGACGACGGCTCGCTCATGCACGGCGGCATGTATTTTGAGATCGACAGCGCGGTATCGCTGCGCGGCGACGCCATCGACCGCAGCCGGATGGTGCGGGTGGAACATTACGGCAAGGGCGCGCCGGAATGGTCCGGCACTTACACGAACCCTCGCCCGGTGCCGGCGGTGACCGGCGCGTTCATGTCCGCCGACCGCGCCTGGTTCGAACATCTGGGCGGTTTTACCGAAGACTATGTGTTCGGCCATTACGAGGATGCCGATCTGTGCCTCAAGAGCCTGGAACAGGGCACGCCGACCTGGCTGCACGATCTGCGGCTGTGGCACCTGGAAGGCAAGGGCTCGGTACGGCGGCCGCATCATGAGGGCGGCTCGCTGGTCAACCGCTGGAGTTTCACGCGGCGCTGGTCGCAGATGATTGGCCAAGGGTTGAGCGGGCCGAACCCGACCCACGCACTGCTGGCGCAGGCGGCGGCCTCGGCTTCGGCGCAGGCCGCTCAGGCGGCGTCGCCGCAAGCCCCGGCGCGACGGTCGCGCCTGCCGAAGCCGGCGGGCGTGCTGTCATGAAGGTGCTGCTCATCAGCCTGTTCCATCCCGAACTGGTGCGCGGCGGCGCGCAGCAGATCTGCTACGAATTGTTCGAGGGGCTGAAAACCCTGCCCGGCGTGGAGCCGGTGCTGCTGGCCGCGATCGATCCGAGCCAGCCCAGCTTCTACAAATCCGGCGCCTGCATCACCGGCTTCGACG
>Ga0116226_10001348_pt1 | contig 21222 bp, 19 predicted proteins | sample S1TSphfallax_FD_89692 | JGI IMG/M metagenome (GOLD analysis project Ga0116226, IMG submission 89692) | Host-associated microbial communities from peat moss isolated from Minnesota, USA - S1T2_Fa - Sphagnum fallax MG | ecosystem: Host-associated > Plants > Peat moss > Unclassified | place: USA... | reverse complement strand
TTTTGCTCGTTTGGTGCCACGTGAACTGAATCAGCACTACGTCAGGTCACCAAGGCGCAAGAGCAAAAGTTTTTTGCTTCTTTTCTTCAAAAAAGAAGGCTTTTCTGACTTCACTTCCGCAACACCAGCGTAGTCCAACTCCCCTCGCGCAACACCCGCTCCAGCCGCATCCCGTGGCGCCGATGCGCCGCCAGCACCGCGCGCGCCTGCGTGTCCAGCAGGCCGGCCAGGATCGCGGTGCCGCCGGGCGCCAGATGGGCGGCCAGGTGTCGCGCCATCAGGCACAAAGGCCGCGCCAGGATGTTGGCGAACACCAGGTCGAACTGCGCGCCGCGCCGCACCGCGGCCTCCTGCCAGCCATTGCCGCGGCGGGCGCGAAGCCGCGGCGCCAGCCGGTTCAGCCGCGCGTTCTGCTGGGTCACGCGGACCGACCACGGGTCGATATCCACCGCCAGCGCGGGGCGGTGCAGCAGCCGCGCGGCGGCCATGGCCAGGATGCCGCTGCCGCAGCCCATGTCCAGAATGCGCGGCGGCCGGCGATGCGCCACCGTCTCCAGCGCGCGCAGGCACCCGCGCGTCGACCCATGCTCGCCGGAGCCGAACGCGAGCCCGGCATCCAGCCACAGCGTGATGCGCCCTGGCGCCGGCGGTTCGGTGACATGGGTGCCGCGGACGGCGAAACGGTTGCCGATCAGTTGCTCGGGGAACCCGTCATAGACGCGGGCAAGCCACCCGTCATGTTCGGTATCGTGCCGTTGCAGAGGTGCGGCGACGCCGGTGGCGAATTCCGCCATGGCCAGGCCCGCCGCGAGTTCCGCGCTGTCGCCCACCGGCTTGACGCCTTCGACGCGCCAGATCCCCGCCGCCTCATCGAACAGAAACATGCCGGTGGCAGCGCACACGGCTTGCAGCGCCGCCTCGTACGCCGCAACCGCTTTGGCTGGAACCGTCACAAAAACCGTTTCGAGTGGCGTAGCGCGCCGGTTCATACAGGGCAAACGCGTAAAAGTTTTTTGGTTCTATTTTTCAAAAAAGAACTGCTTTCTTTCTTCTGGCGCATCAAGCCTTGTCCACAAACCGGTCCAAAACCCGTTTCTGCCCCGCCTTTTCGAACTCGATATCCAGCCGGTCGTCATCCACCGCGGTCACAATCCCATAGCCGAATTTCTGGTGAAACACGCGCTGCCCCACGGCCAAGGCATCGGCGCGCGCCGCGCGCGCCGGCTGTTCCCACGGCGCCATTTCGCGCTCGCGGCGCGCCATGATCGGCCCGTGCGCGAACACGCTCGGCGCGTTGATCCGCGTTTCCCGTTGCAACGCGGCCGATCCGCTGCGCGTGACGTGGTCTTCGGGGATTTCCTCGATGAAGCGGCTGGGAATGGAGCTCTGCCAATTCGCGAAGATGCGCCGATGCGCCGCGTGGCTGACGATCGCGCGGCGGCGCGCGCGGGTCAGCCCGACATAAGCCAGGCGCCGTTCTTCCTCCAGCCCCTTGTTGCCGTTTTCGTCCAGCGCGCGCTGGTTCGGGAACAGCCCTTCCTCCCACCCCGGCAGAAACACCGTATCGAATTCGAGCCCCTTGGCGGCATGCAGCGTCATCAGGTTGACGCGATCCTGGCCCGCCTGTTCCTCGTTCTCCATCACTAACGACACATGTTCCAGAAACCCTGGCAACGATTCGAAATCCGCCAGCGCCCGCACGAACTCCTTCAAATTATCCAGCCGCCCCGGCGCTTCGGGCGATTTGTCGGCTTTCCACATGCCGGTATAGCCGCTCTCGTCCAGCACGGTGGCCATCGTCACCACGTGTCCGTCGCGCGGCAGCATATCGCGCCAGCGCGCGAGCCCCGCGAATAATTCCAGCATCGCGTCGCGCACGCGGCCTTTCAGCCCGCCGGCACGTGCCAGGCCCTCGGCGGCGGCCGCCAGCGGCATGGTCTGCGCCCGCGCCGCCTCATGGATCGTGCGCAGCGCCGCGTCGCCCACGCCGCGTTTCGGCACATTGACGATGCGCTCGAACGCCAGATCGTCGGCCGGCTGCACCAGCGCGCGCGCATAGGCCACCGCGTCACGAATTTCCGCGCGTTCGTAGAACCGCAGCCCGCCCACCACGCGATACGGAATGCCGAGCGTGATCAGCCGCTCCTCGAACGCGCGGGTCTGGTGGCCGGCGCGCACCAGCACGGCCATTTCGGTCAGCGCGTGATTATCGCCGCGCAATTGCTCGACGCGGTCGCCGACCATGCGGGCTTCCTCGTCGGAATCCCACAGCCCCACCAATTGCACCGGCTCGCCGCTGGAATCGTTGCGGCCGGGCCGCAAGGTCTTGCCCAGCCGCCCCTCATTATGCGCAATCAGGCCGGACGCGGCGGCCAGGATCGGCGCGGTGCTGCGATAATTCTTCTCCAGCCGGACGATATGCGCGCCGGGAAAATCCTTTTCGAAGCGCAGAATATTTTCCACCTCGGCGCCGCGCCAGGAATAGATGCTCTGGTCATCGTCGCCGACGCAGCAGATATTCTTGCTCTGCTGCGCGAGCAGCCGCAGCCACAAATACTGCACCACGTTGGTGTCCTGGTATTCGTCCACCAGCACATAGCGGAACATACGGTGATACTGCGCCAGAATGGCGTGGTCGTTGCGGAATATCTCGGTCATGTGCAGCAACAGATCGCCGAAATCGCACGCGTTCAATTCCCGCAGCCGCGTCTGGTAGCCGGCATAGAGCGATCCCAGTTCGCCGTTGGCGAATTCGGCCGAGTCCGCCGGCGTCAGCCGGTCCGGCGTCTGGCCGCGATCCTTGAATCGCTGGATCTGCCCCATCAGCGCCTGCGGCGGCCAGCGCTTGGTGTCGAGCCGGGCCGCCTCCATCACCTGTTTGAGCAGCCGCAACTGGTCGTCGCTATCCAGGATCGAGAAGCCGCTGGTCAGCCCGACCTGCTCGGCGTGCCGGCGCAGCATGCGCGCGCACAGGGCATGGAAGGTGCCGAGCCACAGCCCTTCCACCGGCCGCCCCAGAATGGCGCCGACGCGCTCGCGCATTTCGCGCGCCGCCTTGTTGGTGAAGGTCACCGACAGCACCTGGCCCGGCGCCGCCCGCCCGCTGAGCAGAATATGCGCGAACCGCGTTGTCAGCACGCGCGTCTTGCCCGTCCCCGCGCCCGCCAGCACCAGCAACGGCCCATCGATATTCTCGACGGCTTCGCGCTGTTCGGGGTTCAGGCGGGCAAGGTAGTCGGAGGGCTGGGACACCGGCACGTTCTAGGCGGATGCTTCGCCTGGAGGAAGGCGGCGGGCGTCACGCGAATGCGTGCTTGCGCACGACGCCTGGAGGAAGGCGGGGGGCGTCACGCGAATGCGTGCTTGCGCACGACGCCCCCCCAACTCTCTAAACAACAACCCCCAAGCTCGCATGCGCCAAATCCGCCACCGCCAAATGCCCCGCCGCGGTCGGATGCAACTGGTCAAAAAACAAATACTTGTTCTGCGCACTGCCCGTCGCATTCAGCGTGCCGCTGAACGGATTCTCATAATTCCCGGTCCATACCGGCGTCGTCACATTGGTCAGCCCGTATTTCGAGGGGTCCGCCACCGCCTCATCGATCAGCTTGAACACGTTCACCAGATGAATGCTCAAATGGTCCTTCGCCACCAGCGCCTTCAGCGCCGTATCCAGCTCGTCATTATACAGCACCGACAATTTCGTCGCCGTCGCCGCCTCCCCTGCCTCCTCCGGCGTCTTGCCGAGATCCGGCACGTCCAGAATGACGAAATTCTTCGCCCCCAGCGCCGCCAGATCGCTGATGAACGAAATCTCGTTATTCACCGCCTGCTGAATATCCGTCGTGGCCGCCGAAGGGTCCTTCGCATAATCCGATATTGCATCGATCACGTCATTGGCGCCGATCGACAGCGTATACAGCGCATTCGCCTCGGGGTGCGGGTCGTCCGCCACGAACTGTGCCAATTGCGAGGGCAGGTCGAGCGGATTCACGTCATGCAGCTTTTCGTTGCCGGTCTCGGCGCCGCCATACGCAAAATCCTGCCCGCCATCGAGGCTCGCCTTGACCGTCCCCAATTTCAACTGGGCGGCCAGGTCCTGCACCCACACGTCGCCATTGCTGAACCGCCCGTCCGAATAGATCGCGCCGGTCGGGATCAGGCCGCCGCTCGCCTCGTAGTCGTTGCCGGCATCCGACAGCGAATCGCCAAACGCATACAGCGTGCTGAAATGCACCGGCGGACGAAAATCCTCCCACGATCCGGTGATGAACTGCATCGAGTTCGGAACGCCGGGCCAGAATGTGGTGCTCATGAGTCCCTCATATGGTGTCGTCTCGTTGTCATGGACCTAATGCCGATTTGCTCAAGCTGGGAAGAGCGCCCCCAACTTCACGCCCCGTGGCACTCCCGCGCCAGCAAAGCCGCCTTGCGCGCCGTCCCCCACGCATAGCCGGCCATGCCGCCATCCGCCGCCACCACGCGGTGACACGGCACCGCCACCGCCAACGGATTGGCCGCGCACGCGGTTCCCACCGCCCGCGCCGCGCCTGGCGTGCCGATCGCACGCGCTATGTCCGCGTAACATGCGGTCGTGCCGGCCGGGATGTCGCGCAGCGCCTGCCATACACGCCGTTGAAACGCGGTGCCGCGTATATCCAGCGGCAGCGTGTGCCCGGCCCGCGGCGCCTCGATCACCGCCACCACCTCGGCAACCCGCGCGGCAAACCCCGGATCCGCCGCCGTCAACGCAGCCCGCGGAAAGCGGCGCGTCAACTCCGCCTGCAACGCCGCCCGGTCCTCGCCCAGCAAAATGGCGCACACGCCCCGCCCGCTCGCCGCGACCAGCACGAGGCCCAAAAAGCTCATGCCGAACGCAAATTGCACCGTCTCGCCCGCGCCGCCGGCACGGACCGCACGCGGCGTCATGCCGAGCATCCCATCCGCCGCCTCATAAAACCGTCCGGACGACGAAAAACCCGCCTCGTAAATCGTCTCCGTCACCGCAGCGCCGCCCTGCAACGCCGCCTGCGCCACACGCGCGCGATGCGCGCCCGCATAGGCGCCCGGCGTCACGCCCGTCACCTCGCGAAACAGCCGCGCGAAAGCTGCCACGCCCAAACCGGCCTGCGCCGCCGCGCGCGCGCCGTCATACAGGCCCGCCTCGATCGCGCGGCACGCCGCCGCCACCGACGCGGCCCGCCGTTCCGCCCGCGGCGCCAGATCCGGCCGGCAGCGCCGGCACGGCCGGTAGCCGGCCGCGACCGCCGCATCACGCGTGCCAAAGAAGCGCAGATTTTCGCGGCGCGCCGGCCGCGCCGCACAGCTCGGGTAACAGAAAATCCCGGTCGTCAGCACGCCGTAGAAAAACGTGCCGTCGGCCGCTGTATCGCGCGTCCGCACCGCCGCCAGATATGCCGTGTCACTCATGCCGTCCTCCTTCGGGTCGGCTTCATCTGCGCGCCCTGGTATGGCGCGACACTCCGTTTACGCACTGGGAATTGGGAAGGAAGAAAGACTTCTTTTTTGAAAAAAAGAAGCAAAAAACTTTTGCTCTTTTGGACGCGTGGCCAATGTCGAAACGGACCGCGTACGCAAAGGAGTAAAAGTTTTTTGGTTCTTTTTTTCAAAAAATAACACTTGCTTCCTACTGGGGCACCGGCGAACACGCCGCATCCGCCGCCCGCGCCAGCACAATCATCCGCCGCGCCGCCACCCCGGCGCCAGCCATGTCCCCGGCCAGATGCTGCAGCAACGGATTGCTGACCAGCGCATGCGCCGCCGCATTGGCGGCCATTTCGCTGCCGGCCACCGTCGCCGCCGACAATGCCGTGCGCCGCACCAGCGCCAGCGTCGCAAACCACCCAGGGCGAAACCCATGCAGCGCCGCCACCTGCCGGATCAGCCGCAGCCCGCGCCACGCTATATATATAGCAGCCAGCCCAGGGCTCGGCATCGCCGCAATGCCTGCAATCGCCTGCAATGCTGCCGTCCGCCCCAGCGCCTCGGACTTGCCGCGCAGCGATGCCGCCGGCCCCGCCCGCAGCAGCGTCACCACCGCATCCGGATCGTTGATCGCCGCAATCGCCGGCAACAAAGTCGGCGCCTCCGGCAGCGTCCGTACCCAGCTGCGCGCCGCCCGCACGATCAACCGCGCGTCCGTCCCCGCCAGGTCGACGCGCAACCTGTCCACGCTGCGCAGCGCCCCGAGCGACGCGGCTTCGCGTAATATCCCCGCCGCGATAAGCGAAAACCCACTGGCTGCCACGCCCACCGTGGTCCACCCGAGCGCCGCACTGCGCGCAAATTCGTCCGCCACCAAATTGCCTGTCTCGATGCCGGCCAGCCCCAGCACCAGCACGCTCGCCCCGGTGGCAACCAGCGCCGGCATGCCCCACGGCCGCTTCGGCGCCGGGTCGGGCAGATCCGGCAGGTCGATCACCGCCTCCAGGCGCGGGGCGGGCAGTTCTTCGGCTTCGATGCGGGGGGTGATTTTTGGCGCGTTCATGGCAGGAATTCCTTCTTCTTTGAAAAAAAGAAGGTGGCGCCGCGCAAGCTGCCCCACGACGCACCAGGTCCAAACAGCGCCAGAGCAAAAGTTTTTTGCTTCTTTTTTTCAAAAAAGGAGACCTTCCTTTCCTCTTTCACGAGAGCGCATCCCCGATCAAAAAGTTCAGCACCGCATCCATCCCGATATTCGGCACTCCAAGCCGCCCGCCGTCCACCAACCGCATCGGCTCGAACGCCGGCAGCGCCAGAAACGGGTGCACCCAGAACGACGCATCCGGCGGCTGGTCCGGCACCTCGCCCGGATAGCTGCGGGTCAGCACCTGCTGGCCCAGCACCCGCCCTCGCACCGCGGACACCGGCCGGCCCTCCAGCGTCCAGACGAAATCCTCGGTGCAGCGCACGCTGGCGGCGGCGAAATGCGCCGTGGTCACGCCGCCGCCCGGCACCTGCGCCAGATTGCGCATCAGCGCCGCCAGATTGCCGCGCTGCCGGTCCGCCACGTGATCGGATTTGGTCGCCACAAACGCCACGCGGTCGATCACCTTGGGCGGCATGCGCAGCGACGCCAGCGACCCCAGCGCTTCGGCCCACGAAAACCGCCAGCGCAGCGCGCCGGCCGCCGCCGCCAGCGCCGCGCGCGTATCGTCGAATGCCGCCGCGCCGGCATGCAGCGCGCTCAGCACATCGGCCAGCACCACCAGCCGATCCACTTCGGCGAATAACGGGCTGGCCAGATTGCGGCGCACCGACTCGACATAGGCGTCATAGCGTTTCGCCAGCAGGCTTGCGAACGGTCCCTGGCCGCGCACCGGAAAGAAGAACACCCAGTTCGGCTCCGGCCCCGGCGCCGGCATCAAGTGCCGCCCCGGCTGCAGATACGAGAACCCGGCGTCGCGCAGCCGCCCGAGCATGGCGCGATACAGGCCGGTACCGGCGCGCGCCAACGCCTCATCGGGCGGTGCCTTCGCCGGCAAACCATGCGCGAACGCCAAAAACTCCTCGGTCAGCGGCGCCGCAGCAGCCGCCTCCAGCCGCGCCAGCGTCTGCTCGGACCAGGCGGCAAAGCTCAGCGTCAGCAGCGGCAGATCCAGCAGCCACTCGCCCGGATAGTCGAGAAATTCCAGCCGCACGGTGCGCGACGGCAGCGGCGACTGGTCCACCTGCGCGGTCAGCGCCAGCATCGACACGGAATCCGTCCGCTCCGGCCAGCGCGGCGGATCGCCAGCGAGTGCGGCCAGATGCCGCGCCTGGTCGAACGGCGGCACATCGCCGGCGCCGAGCGGCGCCAGCGCGAAGCGCGGCGCCGTCCGCGCCAGCAGCAGCGACGCAACCGACGTCAGGAACGCGGTCTTGCCGGCACGCGACAGGCCGGTCACGCCGATCCGGACCGTATTGGAAAAGATCGGCCACGGGCTGATCGCCTGCACACCGCCGACGACCAGGCGCTGCACGCCGCCGGCGATATCTTCCAGCCAGCTCACGCCCGTTGGATCAGCTCGACCTTGTAGCCGTCCGGATCCTCGACGAACGCGATCACGGTGGTGCCGAATTTCACCGGCCCGGCCTCGCGCGTCACCCGGCCGCCGCCGCTGCGCACATGCTCGCAGGCCGCGGCCACATCCGGCACGCCCACCGCCAGGTGACCAAAGGCGGTGCCCAACTCGTACGGCCCTTCCTGGTCCCAGTTATAGGTCAGTTCGATCTCGGCCTGGCCTTCCGCGTTGCTGGCATAGCCAAGGAACGCCAGCGTGTAGCGGCCGGCCGGCACCTCGGTGCGCCGCAGCTCCTTCATGCCGAGCAGGTCGCTATAAAAGGCGATGCTGCGGTCCAGATCGCGGACGCGCAGCATGGTGTGCAGAAAACTACCCATTTTGGTCGATGCCTCCAGTCTCGGCAGACATGTCGGGATCGACCGCCACCAGAAAAAGCCCCAGCCGGTCGGCCTCTGCTACGCAGGCCGCGCGATCCGTGAACAACGTGCCGCCGGCCTCGACGGCGACGCCGCGTAATCCCGCCGCCGCCGCGCCGGCGATCGTGCGCGGCCCCACGGTGGGCAGGTCGGTGCGCCGCTCCTGCCCCGGTTTCACCAGTTTGACCAGCACGCCGCCCGCCCCCGGCAGCGCCAGTTCGCCGACGCGGGCGAGCATCCGGTCGGTATTCTCCGCCGCTTCCACCGCCAGCACATGGCCCTGCTGTACAACGCAGCCCTGGCCGACATCGACGCGCCCGAGCGCGCGTACCACCTCGATGCCGCGGCTGATATCGGCGATCGCGCGCGCGTCCGGCGCCACGCGCCCCAACAGGCCGGCCGGGGCCACGGCGCTCGTCAGCACGTCATGCGCGCCGAGCACGGCAAACCCCTCCTCGCTCAAAACGCGCACGACGGCGGCCAGAAATCCGTCATCGCCCGAGAACGCGGCGCGGCCGACCCGCGCCAGAATTTTCACCCCTTCCGCGTCCGGCCGCAGGTCGAACAGGCTGGGCCGCTTGACCGGCCCCACCAGCACCAGATCCCGGCAGCCCTTCGCCCGCAGCAGCGCCAGGATCTGGCCGGCGGCGCCGAGCCGGACGAAGGCATGCGGATACGCGCCGATCACCGCCGGGTCGGCAAAATCCTCGAACCCGATAATGAACACCGCCCGCCCCGCGGCGGCAGCGGCTGCGGCCACCTGCCCCGGAAACGGCCCGCCGCCCGCCAATATGCCCAGCGTGCCGCTCACAAGAAGCTGCGATCCGTCGAGCGCGCGTCCCCGGCGACAAACGTAACCGCCATCCGTAGTGTTTGTGACACTTGACCCACATCAAGGCTTGCTATTGCGGACTCGTAAGCATAACGGTGAAGCGGGGCACGTAGCGGGACGACATATACAGGAGACCCGGACAAATGATCGCGAAGGATCGGTCGGTTGCCCCCAGCGCGCATGGGATCATGCAATGTCTTCGTCAGTTGGCTGAGGAAGCCGCCACGCTCAACCTGCAGGATACGCTGCTGGCGATCGAGCGCGCGGTGGAAACGGCCGCATGTGAGACGGTGTCATTCGAGACGGGCGTATCGCAGGGCCGATCGAAACTGAACTGAAGCCCACCTTCACGCGCTCTCATCGTCCACCACCTGCCGCGCCATGTGCCGAATGAGCCCGCGCCGGCTCGGCGCGTCGACGAACGCGAGCATCTCAAGCACATAGGGATCATTGGCGCCGGCGCGCACCCGCGCCAGCCGCTCGGCGAAAACCTGGCCGCTCTCGCCGTCCGCGAACAAGGCGCGGAACGCGGCCCGCAGCCGGTGCAAACCGGCCCGATCCACCCCGCGCCGTTTCAGCCCGACCAGATTGAGCCCGGTCAGAGACGCCCGGTTGCCCATCACGGTGGCGAACGGCACCACATCGGCCTCCACGCCCGACACGCCGCCCACCATGGCGCCGCGGCCGATACGCACGAACTGATGCAGCGCCGAGGCGCCGCCGATCACGGCGTTGTCGCCGATCGTCACGTGCCCGCCCATCACCACATTATTTGCCACGATCACGCCGTTCCCCAGCGCGCAATCATGCGCCACATGCACCACCGCCATCAGCAGGCAATCCGCGCCGACGCTGGTGACGCCGCTGCCGGTGACCGTGCCGCGATGGATCGTGCAATGCTCGCGGATTTGCGTGCGGGCGCCGATCACCGTCTCGGTCGGCTCGCCTTTGTATTTCAGGTCCTGCGGCGCCAGCCCGACCGTGCAGAACGGATACAGCACCGCGCCTTCCCCGATCCGCGTATGGCCGTCGATCACCACATGGCTGATCAGCCGCACCCCGGACTCCAGCACGACATCCGGCCCGATGCTGCACCACGGGCCGATGTCCACGTCCGGCGCCACCTGGGCGCCCGGCGAGACGATGGACGTGGGATGGATCCGTCCATCGGCTTGCGCCGGCGTATCCAGCAATGTTGCGACATGGTCCATCGTCGGACTCCGGAAGGACGGCACGGTTTGCAGCCTAGGGGCTACGGCGGAGTCGGCCAATTCAACCCGTGTTGCGCCAGGTTACGAGCCGGCCCCGCGCGGCGGCGGCTTGTCGACATCCAGGATCATGGCGGCATAGGTCGCCTCCGCCACCGCAACGCCGTCGACGCGCGCGACGCCGCGGAACTTCCACACATTGCCGCGCTGCCGTTCCTTGACGACATGGATGCGCAACTGGTCGCCCGGCCCCACCGGCCGGCGGAACTTCGCGCCCTCGATGGTCATGAAATACACCAGCTTGCCGGCCGCCTGCGGCCCCAGCGTTTCCACCACCAGCACCGCCGACGTCTGCGCCATCGCCTCCACGATCAGCACGCCGGGCATCACCGGATGGTGCGGAAAGTGGCCCGCGAAGAAATGCTCGTTCACCGACACATTCTTGATGCCGACCGCGGAGTGGTTGCGCACCACGTCGACCATGCGGTCGATCATCAGGAACGGGTAGCGATGCGGAATGGCATGCATGATGCGCGCAATGTCGAGCACATCGATCCGGTCGCCGCCGGTCTCTGACTCGCCATCCTTGCTCACGTCGCTATCAATCGTCGTTCCGTCCATTCTCCGACCTATCAGTTCCCAGGGCAGTTCCCAGGGCCATTCCATGGGCAGCCGCCTTGGCGCCCGCGTCGGTCCGCCCCTTGCGGGCAAGCTGCCGCAGCACGGCGACGTTGCGCAGATACTCACGCACCGGCATCGACGGGCTGCCCAGCACCGCGGCCCCGGCCTCGACATCCGACATCACGCCACATTGTGCGCCGATACGCGCCCCCGCGCCTATCCTCAAGTGGCCGGTCAGTCCCGCTTGCGCCGCCACCTGTACAAAATCCTCCAGCACGGTGCTGCCGGAAATGCCGGCCTGCGCCACCACCACGCAGTTGCGCCCCATGCGCACGTTGTGGCCGATCTGAATCAGGTTATCCAGGCGTGACCCGGCGCCGATGACGGTATCCTGCGCCGCGCCACGGTCGACCGTGCTGTTGGCCCCGATCTCCACATCATCCTCCAGGATCACCCGGCCCAATTGCGGTACGGTGACGAAGCCCGCTTTGGTGATGGCGAACCCGAACCCTTCCTGGCCGATGCGCGCGCCGGGATAGACATACACCCGATCACCCAGCAGCGCATGCGTCACGCTGGCGAGCGGCCCGATGCGGCAATCCCGTCCCATCACCACGCCCGGCGCAATCACCGCGCCGGCGCCGATGCGGCAGCCCGGCCCGATCACCGCACCCGCGCCGATCACCGCGCGCGGCCCGATCTCCGCCGTCGGATCGACCGCCGCCTCCGGGTCCACCACCGCCGAGGGGTGCACGCCGGCCACGGCCGCCGGCACCGGATGAAACAGCGCCGCAGCCCTTGCCCAGGCCACATGCGGGTCCGCCGCCACCAGCGCCGCCGTCCCCGGCGGCACCCGCGCGGCGAATTCCGCCGCCAGGATCACCGCACCCGCGCCGGTCCGCTCCAGATCAGGCAGGTACTTCTTATTATGGAGAAAACTGACATCGGCGGGGCCGGCGCTCTGCAACGGCGCAACCCCGGTCAGCGTCATGTCCGCGGCGGGCGCCGCGGCGCCCGCCGCGGCCGCGACATCGGCCAGTGAAAACGGGCCGGCGCGGCTAAAAAAGCGGGGGTCACCGAGACGATCGTGCATAAGAAGGAAGGCCTTCTTTTTTGGAAAAAAGAAGCAAAAAACTTTTGCTCCCGCGCCTTCATCACCTGACGCAAAACTGCTTCATCTGGCGCGGAACCCAACAGACAAAAGTTTTTCGGTTCTTTTGCTGTCAGCGCGACGCGGCCGCGGCAGGCGCGCCCCAGTCCTTCGGCAGCGTCGCCGGATCGACACCATCAGGCGGGATCTGCACTGTCGGCAGCGCGCGGTTCAACTGCTCCGTCACCGCCTCGGTAATATCGTACTCCTGGATGTTCAGCGCCACCTGGCTGCGATGCAGCACCAGGTTCATGCCGCGGGATTCCGACACCTGGCGGATGATGCCGATCAGCGTCCGCTCGATCTGGCCCAGCGCCACCTGCGCCGCTTCCTGCACGATCCGATTCTTCTCCTGCAACGCATGCCGGTCGGCGCTGACCCGCTCATACAATGCGCGCTGCCGCGCCACGCCCTGTTCGCGCGTCAGATGCGGCGCGTCGGTCTCCAACTGGCGCTTCAGCTCCTGCCACTTGGCCTGCGCCTGCTGCACTTCAGCCTGCAAGCGCTCCTTGCGCGCGCCGATCACCTTGTCCACCGCCTGCGCGGCACTGCTCGCACGCATCACGTCCGGCACGCCGAGCACGCCCACCAACGGCATCGGCGGTGCGACGCCACCGGCCAGCAGCTTGATCTGGTTCGGCAGCGCCACCGCAAAATCGTTAACGACATTCTTCTGCCCGGTATGCGCAAGCGGCGCGGTCAGCCGCAGCGTGCCGGCGCCGACCGATTCGAGCGCCACCGGCGTGCCCGCGCTGGCATCGGCGGCGCTGGCCGCCAACTGCACCACATTCTGCGCGCCCTTGATGATATAATAGGTGCCGTCCGCGGTCAGCGGCGCCGGCAGTGCCGCGTTCGTGCCGGTCGCGGTCACCTTCACGGCGTCGCCGGTCGCGATTTCGCTATAGAAGGTCGAGACGATGTCCGGCAGCGGCGGCGCCGGCGGCTGCGGCAGATTGGCGGCCTTCTGCCGCAATTCCTCCTGCGTCAGCTCGCCCGTGCCCTGGTCGTCGGCCGGCGGCGGCACTGCTTCCTGTTCAACCGGCGCCGGTGCGGCGGCCTGCGCCGCGCGGCCCTTATGTCTGCCGCTGGCCGGCGCGGATGCCGGCGCAGGCGATGCGGCCTGCGGCACGAACCAGCCCGGCTGCTGCTGCGCGCGCGCGCTGTCCGCGGCAAACGGCGCGCCCGCCAGCAAAAGAGCCGCGGCGAATGCGGTTGCCGGTCGCGAGGGTGTGCGGAAAAGGGCAGGAATCACTGGAACCTCGTACCAAAGCCAAAACGGAAAACTTGCAGCTGGTCATAGGGCTGCTTGAGCAGCGGAATGCCGATATCGACATTGATCAGGCCGAACGGCGATTTCCACGATACGCCAACGCCCGCCGACAGGCGCGGCGTACTGCTGTCGTAATCGCAGGCGCTGATCTCGTCGCCATGGTCGTCGATCGGGTGGCCGGCCTTGTTGCGCAGCGATGTCGGCAGGCAGCTCAGCAGCGCATTCTGCGGCACCCGGATGTCGAACAGGCTGCCCGCGTCGACGAAGGTGCGCCCGGACAGGCCGAAATCCTGGCTGACCGGCAATGGAAACCGCAGCTCCGCGCTACTGGTCCAGATCGTGTCGCCGCCCAGGCTGTCGGCGCCGTGGTAAATCAGCCCGTCCGCCGTGTTGCAGCTATGGATGTTGTTGTTCAGCGTCACGTCGCACACCGAATAGGCCACCGAGTGCGGGCCCACGCCCTGGTCGAGGAAGCCGCGCAGATTGTCGCCGCCGAGGAAGAACCGGTCGACGATGCGCTCCTGACCGGACAGCGTGAACAGATGCCCGCCGCCGGCCGACAGCGCGATGTTCCAGGCCGGATCATCGGTGAAATATTCCAGCGGGATGTAATAGGTGCCGTCCAGCTTGGCGCGGATGAACGTCTCGCTGCCGCCCAGGCCCGCGAAGTCGGTGCCGGCCCGCAGCACGAAGCCGCTGGTGGTGGCCACCCGGCTGTCGCGCCAGTCGAACGTCATGGTCTGGCCGATCTGCGACAGCAGCGACCATCCCGCCTCGTCCTCGACATACACGCTCGCGGTCGGCTGAATATTATTCACGTCGCGGTCGATCAGCGAGTAGGTCCAGGCCTGGCTGACATGGTCGTTGAACGCATAGCCGAGCCGGAACGTGGCGCCGATGCGTGTCTCGTTATAGTCGGTGATGTAGCGGTTGCTGTTGTTCAGGTAGAACAGGTCGCCGCCGGCCACCAGGTTGCGGTCGAGGAAATACGGGTCGGTCGCCGACAGGTCGAGCTGGCTCTCATAGGCGCCGATGGTGCCGTTGATGCCGGCATCGATGCCGGTGCCGATCAGGTTGTGCTGCCGCAGGCCGGCCTGGCCGATGATGCCGCTGGTGGTCGAATAGCCGCCACCGAGCGAGAGCTCGCCGGTCGCCTTTTCGCCCAGTTCGGTGTTCACGATCGTGCGGTCCGCCGATGACCCCGGCTGCGGCGTCACCTTCACGTCGCTGAAATACCCCAGATCCTGCAGGCGCACCTTGGAGATGCGCGTCAGCGTCGGGTCGAGCGGATCGCCCTCGGCATAGCGGAACTCGCGCCGGATGACCTTGTCGCGCGTCACCGAGTTGCCGGAGATATCGATGCGCTCGACATAGACGCGCGGACCCGGCCCGATGTCGAACTGCAGATCGACCGTGTGTTTCTTCGGATCGCGGCGGATTTTCGGATCGACGCGGATGAAGACGAAATTATCCTTGCGGATGCGGTCCTCGAGCTGGCTCGCGACCTTCTCCACCTTGTCGCCATTATAATAGCGGCCCGGGATGAAATCGAGCAGCCCGCGATACCGCTCGGCATCCAGGTGCGGCACCGTGCTTTTGATATCGACCTTGCCGATCGAATAGCGCGCGCCTTCCGTCAACTGGAACGTGACAAAGAATTCCTGGCGATCCGGCGACAATTCCGACGTGGCGTTCGTCACCTCGATATCGGCGTAGCCATGCGCGAGATAGAAGCGGCGCAGCAATTCGCGGTCGAAATCGACCCGGCTCGGGCTGAACTCGTCGCTGCTGGACAGGAAGCGCCACCAGCGCTCCTCGCGGCTGTCGATCACTTCGCGCAGGCGCTTTTCGCTGAATTCGTGGTTGCCGACGAAAATGATACGGCTGATCAGGGTTTTCGGCCCCTCGACGATCTTGAACACCACGTTCACGCGGTTCTGCGGCAGCCGCACCAGTTCCGGCTCGACGGTGGCGGCGAAGCGGCCCTTGCCGGCATAGACGTTCAGCAGATGCTGGCGGTCCGCCTGCGCCTCGCGCACCGAGAACACCGCGCGCGGCTTGAGCTCAAGCTCCTTGCGCAGGTCCTCTTCCTTGACGTTGTGGTTGCCCTCGAACGTGATGCGGTTGACCAGAGGATTTTCGGTGACGCTGACGGTCAGCGCATTGCCGTCGCGGCGGATGCTGACATCGGCGAACAGGCCGGTGGCGTAGAGCGTGCGCAGCGATTTATCGACGCGGTCGCCGGCAAACGGATCGCCGGGCTGCACCAGCATGTAGGAGAGGATGGTGCCTTCCTCGATGCGCTGGTTGCCGACGACATGGATCGCCTGGATCGTGTCGCCGAGCGGTGCGGCCGGCGGTGCCGGCGGCACGTGGCGGGCGACGCGGTGCGGATGCGGGCGAGGCGCGGCGGCAGGTGGCGGCGCCGGCGGGGCCTCCGGGGCCGGTGCGGCGGGCGCCGGTTGCGGGGGCGTCGGGGTCTGGGCCACAGCGCTTTGCACGCCGGAAAGCTGAAGCAGGCAGAGAGTGGTCAGCAGCGCGGCGCGATGACGAAGCAAAGAGAGTCCCCCTCCTAGGGCGCGGGCAGGCCGCGGAGGCATCCAGGCCGCGAGGAGGGCGGGCTACAAGAGATTCCGGGGCGTGTCCATGGCGCGGCGGGTCACGAGAAATGTAAGGCAGGTAAGGAAAAAGCTGGGTGGGGCGAAGTCGCCCCGCAAACGCCCCCGGCGCTCTGACGCTGAGATCAGCGCCGATTCCAAAATTGCCGCGCGGACGTTGCCATCGGCAAACTAGCGCCGGGGGGTCTGGGGGGGCGGCGTCATCCCACCCAGTCTTCCTGTGCCTTACTAAATTTTACACAGCGAGACAGCTCACCCGATCAGGTGCTGCACCCACAGAAACGCGCCCTGGTTCTTCAGATCGTTGAACGAAATCAGCACGAACACGCACACGATGAACGCGATCCCGACGCGATACCCGTATTCCTGCGCCCGCGCCGGCACCGGCCGCCCGCGGAGCGCCTCGGCCGCGTAGAACATCAAATGCCCGCCATCCAGCACCGGGATCGGCAGCAGGTTCACCAGGCCCAGATTGACCGACAGCAGCGCAATGAACTTGATCAGGCTGGTCAGGCCGCGGTCCGCCACCTCACCCGACAGATGCGCGATCATGATCGGCCCGCCCAGGTCGCGCACCCCGGCGCCGGTGGTAACGATATGCGCCAGGCCGACGACCATCGCCGCGAGCGTCTCCCAGGTTTCGGTCACGCCGCCGACGACCGCCGCGGCGAAGCCGACCGGCTCGGTCGCGCTCAGCGCGCTGGTCACCCCCAACATACCGGTGCCCCCGGCGGTGGGCGGCGGGATATGCGCGGTTAGGACCAGATGCTGCGTGCCGCGGACGACCCCGAGCGACAGGTCGTGCCCGACATTCGCCTCCACATAGCTGCGCAGCTCGTCGAAATGCTGAATCGGCGCGCCGTTCACGGCGACAATGTCGTCGCCCGGCCGCAGCCCCGCTTTCGCCGCGGCGCTGTCCGGCATCACCTGATCGACCACCGGTAGCGCCACGGCCTGGCCGTTCGCGTCGGTGAGCGGGCGCCCCTCATGCATCTGCAAGCCGGCGAACAGCACCATGGCGAGCAGAAAATTGGCGATCGGTCCGGCCGCAGCAATCAATGCCCGGCTGGCCACCGGTTTGCCGCTATAGGCGGCATCGGGATAAAATGGCAGGCCGGCTTCCTCGGCGGCGGCCTGGGCGTCCGGTGTCATGCCATGCATGCGCACATAGCCACCCAGCGGCAGCAGCGAAATACGCCACTCGGTGCCGCGGCGGTCGGTCCAGCTCTTCAGCGCCGGGCCAAAGCCGAGCGAGAACACCTCGGCATACACCCCACACGCGCGGGCGGCGAGATAATGGCCCATTTCATGGATGGAGACCAGCACGCCCAGCACGAGCGCAAAACTCGCCAGCGTGTGGACGAGGTGAACAAGATGCTCCATCGCACTCCTTGAATCCGTTGCGCGGTCCCAAGAACATGAGGACCGCCAGCCACCTTCACATCGACGGCGGCATCGCGCGCATCATGCCGCGCGCGCCACCGCCAGCGCATTGGCGCAGTCCCTGGCCTCCGCGTCGAGCGCAAAAACATCCGCCAGCGTATCGGCGCGCCGCGAACCCATGCGGGCAAGCACCGCTTCGACCACCGACGCGATATCGAGGAAGCCGATCCGCCGTTCGAGAAACCCTGCAACGGCCACTTCATTGGCCGCATTCAATATCGTCGGGGCGCCACCGCCATCTTGCAAGGCCTCCCGCGCCAGCCGCAGCGCCGGAAATTTCTCCGCATCGGGCGGCAGAAACTCCAGCTTGCCGGCCGCTGCCAGATCGAGCCGCGGCGCGTGCGTCACCAGGCGGTCCGGCCAGCCCAGCGTGTGCGCGATCGGAATGCGCATGTCCGGCGCGCCGAGCTGCGCCAGGATGCTGCCGTCGGAAAAATGCACCATGCCGTGCACGATCGATTGCGGGTGCACCAGCACGTCGATCTGCTGTGACGTCAGGCCGAACAGCCGCGCCGCCTCGATCACCTCCAGGCCCTTGTTGAACAAGGTGGCGGAATCGATCGTGATCTTGGCGCCCATGCTCCACACCGGATGCCGCAGCGCCGCCTCCGGGCCGGCCTGCGCCATCTCCTCGCGGCTCGCCAGTCGGAACGGGCCGCCGCTGGCGGTCAGCGTGATCTTCTCCAGGCTCAATTCCGGGCTGCCGGCCTTGGCCTGGAAGATCGCGTTATGCTCGGAATCGACCGGCAGCAGCGTGGCGCCCGCATCCGCCACGGCGCGCAGCATGACGTCGCCGGCGGAGACCAGCGCCTCCTTGTTGGCCAGCGCCACGGTGCGCCCGCCTTCGGCCGCGGCCAGCGTGGCGGCGAGGCCCGCGACGCCGGTGATCGCCGCCATGGTATAGTCGGCGCCGAGGCGCGCGGCGGCGAGCACCGCGTCGTCCCCGCATGCCACCCGTGTGTCGGTGCCGGAAAGCGCCGCCGTCAGCGCCGGATATTGGGCTTCGTCCGCGCAGACCGCCCAATCGGCGCGCAGCGTCCGCGCCTGTTCGGCCAGCCGCGCGGCATTGCGATTGCCGACCAGCGCGAGCACCCGGAACCGCTCCGGCGCAGCGGCCAGCAGATCGGCCGTGCTGACGCCGATACTGCCGGTGCTGCCGAGGATGGTGACCGTTCTCACTGCCACAGATATGCCCCTTGCCAGAACACCTGCCACGCCAGCGCCGCCGGGGCGGCCGCGAGCAAACCATCCACGCGGTCCAGCACGCCGCCATGGCCGGGGATCAGGTCGCCCGAATCCTTGCGGCCGAAGCGGCGCTTCATCGCACTCTCCAGCAGGTCGCCGGCCTGCGCCAGCACCGAAATGGCGGCGGCCAGGCCCTCGGCGCGGAACTGGCCGGCCTGGCTGGCGCCGTACCACAGCGCAACGCCGAGGCCGGCGAACAAAGCGCAGACCAGGCCGCCGCCGGCGCCGGACCAGGTCTTGCCAGGCGACAGGCTGGGCGCCATGCGCCGCCCACCGATCAGCCGGCCGGCGGCATAGGCGCCGATATCGTTCGCCCACACCACCAGCAGCAGGAACAGCAGATTAGGATGGCCGCCATGGCGGTCCCGCAGCACCATCAGGCAGACATAGCCGGCGCCGATATAGAGCAGGCCCAGCCCGAGCATGCGCTTCCACCAGGCCAGCACATTGCCGAGCACGAGCACGATGGCGGCCGGCGCCCAGGGCACGTGCGTGACGACATAGGCGACCTGCGCCGCCGGCAGCGTGACGATGGCGGTCAGCGCGGGCGGCCCATCGAGCTTGAGCTTGCACAACCCGGCCCATTCGATGACCGCGACGGTTGCGAGCAGCGTGACGAGCGCCTGCCAATAGAGCCCGCCGAGCCAGGCCGCGCCGAGCACGAGCGGGCCGAGCGCGAGCGCGCTGGCGACGCGCGGGAGCAGGTCGCGCCAGCGCGACGGCTTCCGGCGGGGGGGGAGCGTGGCCATTAAGGAGACCGACCGAAAAGCCGGCTCGGTGGGGCTCGCATCGGCGTAGACGCCGATCCCCCAGACCCCCCGGCGCTAATTTGCCGATGGAACCACAGAGATGTCCGTGTCAGCGCATATGGTGATCCCAGCATAAGAGCGCCGGGGGGTCTGGGGGATCGGCGTCTACGCCGATGCGAGGCCCACCCAGCCTTCGCCTTCATTCTTTGTCGCACTTACCTTCCCCCGTACCGCCGTTCGCGCTGCGCGTAATCCGCCAGCGCGCTGTCGAAATGCACCTGCGAAAAATCCGGCCACAGCACCTCGGGAAACAGGAACTCGGCATAGGCGGACTGCCACAGCAGAAAATTGGACACCCGGCGCTCGCCGCTGGTGCGGATCACCAAATCCGGGTCCGGCATGCCGGCGGTGAACAGATACTGGCCGAAATTCTGTTCCGTCACCTGCGCGGGATCGAGTTCGCCGCGGGCAATCCGTGCGGCGATTTCACGCGCCGCCGCCACGATTTCGCTGCGGCCGCCATAGCTCAGCGCGACGGTGAGGTTGAGCCTTGTATTGTCGCGCGTCAGCGCCTCGGCCTGGGTCAATTCGCGCACGATCTCGGGGCCGAAGCGGCCGCGATCGCCGATGCAGCGCAGCCGCACATGCTCGCGATGCAGTTCGGCGACTTCGGTGCGCAGATAATGCCGCAGCAGGCCGGTCAGGTCGGTCACCTCGTCGTCCGGCCGGCGCCAGTTCTCGCTCGAGAACGCATACAGCGTCAGCCAGCGCACGCCGGCACGGATCGCCGCCTCGATCGTGCGGCGCACCGCCTGCGACCCTGCCCGGTGCCCCGCCACGCGCGGCAAGCGCCGCGCCGCCGCCCACCGCCCATTGCCGTCCATGATGATGGCGACATGACGCGGCACGCCCGCCGGCATCGGCTCCAGCGCTTGGGGGGGCGCCGCCGGGGCGGGCTGCAGCAACGGGAGCGACATTCAGACCTGTTTGATCTCGCGTTCCTTGTCGGCCAGGCTCTCGTCGATGCGCTTGATATAGCCATCGGTCAGTTTCTGGACCTCCTCGGCCCAGTTCTTGGCCTCATCCTCGCCGATCAGATGCTTTTTCTCCACAGCTTTGATCTGATCGTTGCCGTCGCGCCGCACCCCACGCACCGCCACCCGCGCGCCCTCGGCATAGCGGCCGGCGGCCTTCGCGAGCTCCGTGCGCCGCTCGGCGGTCAGGATCGGGATCGGCACCCGCACGATCTGCCCGTCCGTCATTGGATTGAGGCCCAGATTGCTGTCGCGGATCGCGCGCTCCACAGCGCTGACCAGCGCCCGGTCCCACACCTGCACGGTCAGCATCCGCGCCTCCGGCACGCCTATGGTGCCCACCTGGGTGAGCGGCATTTCGGTGCCGTACGCCTCCACCCGCACCGGCTCCAGCAGGCCGGGGCTGGCCCGGCCGGTGCGCAGGCCGGCAAAGTCGCGGCGCAGCGTTTCTAGCGCGCCGTCCATCCTGCGGCCGAGGTCATCTTTTAGCTCGGCCAGATCGGTAATCACGTCATGCCTCCACACGAGAGAAAGGCCAGGGGCGTCGTGCGATAGCACGCCTTCGCTTGGCGTCGTGCGATAGCACGCCTTCGCTTGGCGTCGTGCGATAGCACGCCTTCGCACGGCGTCGTG
>Ga0116226_10001346_pt1 | contig 21243 bp, 18 predicted proteins | sample S1TSphfallax_FD_89692 | JGI IMG/M metagenome (GOLD analysis project Ga0116226, IMG submission 89692) | Host-associated microbial communities from peat moss isolated from Minnesota, USA - S1T2_Fa - Sphagnum fallax MG | ecosystem: Host-associated > Plants > Peat moss > Unclassified | place: USA... | reverse complement strand
GCTGAATTGATCGCACGTCAGGAAGCTGACCTGCGCGAAAAGCAGGAACGTCTGGCCAAGTTGGAAGCTGAGCGCGAAGCGCAGGCCGCCGCCCAGAAGCAAGCTGAACTGGAAGCGCAAAAGGCAGCGGTCGCTGCTGAAGAAGCGGCGAAGGAATCGGAACGCGCTGCACACGCTGCCAAGGCGGATGCAGCTGCTTTGGCCGAGAAGAAGCGCGCTGAAGAAGAAGCCAAGAAGAAGGCCGAACAAGCTGTCAAGGATGCTGCACGTGAAGCGCAGGAAAAGGCAGCAGCGAACGAACGCGCACGCAAGGCGGTAGCGGACGAAGTCGCACAGATCAAGGCGATGATGAATGCATCGCGCCGTGTCGTGAAGGCGCCGGAACCTGCACCTGCTGCAACACCAGCGGCAACTGCACCTGCAGCCAAGGCTTCTGAAGGTACGCTGCACAAGCCAGCGGACAAGAAGCCGGGCGAAAAGAAGGACGACAAGAAAGCTCCGGCAACAGCGACACCGGATAAGAAGTCGATAAAGTCGGCCAATGTGTCCTCTACTTGGCAGGATGATGCCAAGAAGCGTGGCGCGGGCGGCTTGAAGACACGCGGTGCGGCCGGTGCTGCGGCACCCGGTGGTCGCGATGGCGGTTGGCGTTCAGGCCCGAAGGGGCGTCGTCATTCGCAGCACGATGACCGTGAAAGCAACTTCCAGGCACCGACTGAAGCCATCATCAAGGATATTCACGTACCGGAAACCATCACTGTTGCCGAACTGGCGCACAAGATGTCGGTCAAGGCTTCCGAAGTCATCAAGCAATTGATGAAGCTGGGTCAGATGGTTACCATCAACCAGGTGTTGGATCAGGAAACTGCGATGATTCTGGTTGAGGAAATGGGCCACAAGGCGTATGCCGCCAAGCTCGACGATCCAGAAGCGATGTTGCAGGAAGGTCCTACCACTGACGACGCAGAAATGTTGTCACGTGCACCGGTTGTTACCGTCATGGGTCACGTTGACCACGGTAAGACCTCGCTGTTGGACTACATCCGCCGTGCCAAGGTTGCATCGGGCGAAGCTGGTGGTATTACCCAGCACATCGGCGCGTACCACGTGGAAACACCACGCGGTATGATCACCTTCCTCGATACACCGGGTCACGAAGCGTTTACCGCAATGCGTGCACGCGGTGCGAAGGCTACCGATATCGTTATTCTGGTGGTGGCAGCCGACGACGGCGTGATGCCACAAACACGTGAAGCGATTGCTCACGCCAAGGCAGCAGAAGTGCCGCTGGTCGTGGCGATCAACAAGGTTGATAAGCCGGGTTCCAACCTGGATCGCGTCAAGCAGGAATTGATTGCTGAAGGCGTCGTGCCGGAAGAATACGGTGGCGAATCGCCATTCATCCCGGTCTCCGCAAAGACTGGCGAAGGCATCGACAATCTGCTGGAAAACGTCTTGCTGCAAGCCGAAGTGTTGGAACTGAAAGCACCGGTATCGACTCCTGCTCGCGGTCTGGTCATCGAAGCGAAGCTGGACAAGGGCCGTGGTCCGGTTGCCACCATCCTGGTGCAATCCGGTACCTTGCGCCGTGGCGACGTTGCGCTGGCTGGTTCCGCCTACGGTCGTGTCCGTGCGATGCTGGACGAAAACGGCAAGAGCATCACCGAAGCTGGCCCGTCTATCCCTGTGGAAATCCAGGGCTTGACCGAAGTGCCTGCAGCTGGCGAAGAAATGCTCGTCATGCCTGACGAACGCAAGGCGCGCGAAATCGGCCTGTTCCGTCAAGGTAAGTTCCGCGACGTGAAGCTGGCCAAGCAACAAGCTACGAAGCTCGACAACATGTTCGTACAGATGGCCGAAGGCGAGGTCAAGAACCTGCCAATGATCATCAAGACCGACGTGCAAGGTTCGCAGGAAGCGCTGGTCCACTCGATGCAAAAGCTGTCCACCGACGAAGTGCGTGTGCAAGTCGTGCATGCGGCGGTTGGTGGCATCAGCGAATCGGACGTCAACCTGGCTGTCGCGTCGAAGTCGATCATCATCGGCTTCAATACGCGTGCCGATGCGCAAGCGCGTAAGCTGGCCGAAGCCAATGGCGTCGATATCCGCTACTACAACATCATTTACGATGCCGTAGATGAAGTGAAGGCAGCGATGTCGGGTATGTTGGCACCGGAAAAACGCGAACAAGCCCTTGGCTTGGTCGAAATCCGCCAAGTGTTCCACGTCAGCAAGGTCGGCGCGATTGCGGGTTGCTACGTGCTCGAAGGTCTGGTCAAGCGCGGCTCGTCAGTACGCCTGCTGCGCAACAACGTGATCATCTGGACTGGCGACCTCGACTCCTTGAAACGCTTCAAGGACGACGTCAAGGAAGTCAAGTCCGGCTTTGAATGCGGTCTGTCGCTGAAGAACTTCAACGACATCCAGGAAGGCGATCAACTCGAAGTATTTGAAGTACAGGAAGTCGCGAGAACGCTGTAAGGTTTTTGAACGCAACATACCGGCCTGCGCTACGGCGTGTGGCCGGTATCGTTGCTTCTGAATCTAGCAGTTGTGCTGTGCGCACAGAATTATGGCTAAACATAGCAAGTCCATTCCCCAACGCGGTTTGCGCGTACAAGACCAGATCCAGCGAGATCTGTCCGAAATCATCGCGTTCGAGTTGAAAGACCCGCGCATCGGCATGGTGACCATCACCGAAGTGCAGATCACGCCGGATTACGCGCATGCAAAAATCTTCTTCACCACGCTGATCGATGATCCTGAAGCGATCAAGAACACGTGGAAGGGATTGTCCGTTGCCTCCGGTTTCATGCGTAACCAACTCGGCAAACGCCTGAAGATTCACACGCTGCCGGAACTGCATTTCGTGCATGACACATCCACCACACGCGGTTTGGCGATGTCGAAACTCATCGATGAAGCCAATGCAACCCGTGCCAAGGATGACGACGCTTCTGAATGAGCGTCACCCAGCAATGAATAAACCAGCAGGGAAAAAAGTCCGTGTACCAGTACACGGCGTGCTGCTACTCGACAAGGCAGCAGGGCACTCCAGCAATGACGTGCTGATCAAAGCCAAGCGCCTGTTGAATGCACAGAAGGCGGGTCACACCGGCACGCTCGACCCGTTCGCAACCGGCTTGCTGCCGTTGTGTTTTGGGGAAGCAACCAAGTTCTCGCAAGACTTGCTGGAAGCCGACAAGACCTACGAGACGGTCGTGCATCTTGGCATCACCACCAATACCGGTGACACCGAAGGCGAAGCGATCCGCACTGCCGACGTGAATGTCACGCTCGCGCAGATCGAAGACGTGCTTGCCACATTCCGTGGCCCGCAAAAGCAAACGCCGCCGATGCATTCGGCCTTGAAGCGCGACGGCAAACCGCTTTACGAATACGCGCGCGAAGGCATCGTGCTGGAGCGTGAAGCGCGCGACGTCGTCATCCACGAATTGCAACTGCTCGATTACCAGGCGCCGTACCTGCGCTTGCGCGCCAAGGTCAGCAAAGGGACATACATCCGCGTGCTAGGCGAAGACATCGGCAACGCCCTCGGATGTGGCGCGCACCTGAACGCCTTGCGCCGTGTGCAAGTCGGCGACCTGACGCTCGATGGCGTGATGACGCTCGAAGCATTGGCAGAGATTCCCGAGCAGCACCGCGAAGCCACTTTGGCACCCGTCGATGCCCTGTTAATGAGCTTCCCTAAAGTTGAACTGCCAGAAGCCTTGGCAACGCGTTTTCTGCATGGTCAGCGCTTGTCGCTCGGCAAGGAATTGGGCAGCGTGCCAAAAGAAGAGGGACGTGTGCGTGTTTATCGTACCGAAGATGGCGCCTTGCTTGGCACCGCCATCATGAAGGAATTTGGTGTCTTGGCACCAGAGCGCCTGGTTGTTACCGGATAGACCATTTAATCCGTCATCACCCAGTCAAATTAGCCAATTAAGCTGTCAGCTTGGCAAGCGTCTCACGACTTGAGCGCTTAAGTTATTGAAATGGAAGCAATTTCCACAATATCTTGCGACGCAGCATGCTATAATCTCGGGTTACCAAAATCCGCAATTCGCGGAGTCCATCGCAACAACACACATCATGTCAAATACTAAACGCGCCATTCGCAATATCGCCATCATCGCCCACGTTGACCACGGCAAGACGACTTTGGTCGATAAGCTGCTGCGTCAGTCCGGTACCTTCCGTGAAAACCAGCAAGTCGAAACCCGTGTGATGGACTCCAACGACCTGGAAAAAGAACGCGGCATTACGATTCTGGCGAAGAATTGTGCGGTCGAATACGAAGGCACACACGTTAACATCGTCGATACCCCAGGCCACGCTGACTTCGGTGGTGAAGTCGAACGCGTCCTGTCGATGGTCGATAGCGTGTTGCTGCTGGTTGATGCCCAAGAAGGCCCGATGCCACAGACGCGTTTCGTGACGCGCAAGGCACTGGCTCTGGGCCTGAAGCCTATCGTCGTCCTGAACAAGATCGACCGTCCAGGCGCACGTCCTGAATGGGCAATCAACGCGACTTTCGAATTGTTCGACAAGCTCGGCGCGACTGAAGAGCAGCTCGACTTCCCAGTCGTCTATGCATCCGCCCTGAATGGCTATGCAAGCCTCGACCCAACAGTGCGCGAAGGCGACATGAAACCGCTGTTCGAAGCGATCCTAAAGCACGTGCCAGTCCGTGACGACAATCCAGATGGCCCACTGCAATTGCAGATTTCCTCGCTGGATTACTCCTCCTACGTCGGCAAGATCGGTATCGGTCGTATCACCCGTGGCCGTATCAAGGGCCTACAAGACGTTGTGATCATGAACGGCCCGGACGACACACCAAAGAAGGCACGTATCAACCAAGTCCTGAACTTCAAGGGCCTGGAGCGCGTGCTGGTTGACGAAGCAATGGCAGGCGACATCGTGCTGATCAACGGTATCGAGGATATCGGCATCGGCACCACAATCTGCGCACCGGACACACCGGATGCGCTGCCTATGCTGATCGTTGATGAGCCAACATTGACGATGAACTTCATGGTCAACAACTCGCCACTTGCAGGCCGCGAAGGCAAGTTCGTCACCAGCCGTCAAATCCGTGACCGCCTGGATCGTGAACTGAAATCCAACGTTGCGCTGCGCGTTGCACCGACTGACGACGACACAACATTCGAAGTATCGGGCCGTGGTGAATTGCACCTGACGATCCTGATTGAAAACATGCGCCGCGAAGGCTTCGAGCTGGCTGTATCGCGTCCACGCGTTGTGTTCAAGATGGTTGATGGCGTCCGTCACGAACCATACGAACTGCTGTCCGTGGATATCGAAGAAGGTCACCAGGGTGGCGTCATGGAAGAACTGGGCCGTCGTCGTGGCGACCTGCAAAACATGGAACCGGACGGCAAGGGCCGTGTGCGTCTCGAATACCGTATCCCTGCACGTGGCCTGATCGGCTTCCAGGGCGAATTCATGACCCTGACGCGCGGCACGGGCTTGATGAGCCACATTTTCGACGAATACGCAGCAGTCGATAACAGCAAGGGCGAAATGGCTGGCCGCCGTAACGGCGTGTTGGTATCGCAAGAAGACGGCACCGCCGTTGCCTACGCAATCTGGAAGCTGCAGGATCGCGGCCGTATGTTCGTCGTCCACAACGACCCAGTGTACGAGGGCATGATCATCGGCATCCACTCGCGCGACAACGACCTGGTTGTGAACCCGATCAAGGGCAAGCAATTGACCAACGTTCGTGCATCCGGCACCGACGAAGCAGTGCGCCTGGTTCCACCGATCCAACTGTCGCTGGAATACGCGGTCGAATTCATCGAAGACGACGAACTGGTCGAAATCACGCCGAAGAGCATTCGCCTGCGCAAGCGCTTCCTGAAGGAACACGAGCGCAAGAAGGCATCGCGCGACGCAGCATAATTGATCACCGTATCTGCCTCGAACCCGCTTCGATGGCAGAAATATCAAACCCGCTTACTGCGCAAATTGATTGTGCAGCCAAGCGGGTTTTTTATTGGGGGTGTTTGGCGAGACCTAGTGCATCAATCAATTTCGCTGTGAATTGCGAGCGATCTCGCATATCCAGATGTGAGCCATCAGGACAAATGAAGTCTTTCAGCATTGGCGTCTCATTTGACACCAACACGGTTTTACCCGTAATGCGTTCGAAAACTTCGAGGAATTGGGCACGCGGGTAGAGCCTTTCTTCTGCCTCTGCTATTAAGCCACTGACGGGCATTTCTACAAAGATGACTTTGCCTCCACGTGCTTCTATCTTGTCGATCAATTGCTTCGTGTATTCCACACTTTCCAAAAATGTGACCCCATCTCGAGGTTGTAGCGTTGCAAGTTTCGCGCGCAGACGTTGCTCAAAGTCTTTAGCACTGGCATTTTCGTCCTTGATCCCTATATAGCTTGCGGCACGACGATAGTAAGTTGTCGGCATCGATAATTTCCCGTAGTCAGCCATGCGACTTCTGTCTGCATTTGTGACCACGTATTGACGGGAGGCGGTCTGCGGAAATATTCGATAGCGCAGGGTCAGAAAAGGATTGCTGCTATCTGCATAACTCAAAAGATGCTCATGCAGCGTTTCGCTTATCCCGTCCTCAAAACGGAGTAACAAGTTATCGGAGCGATGGAGTGGTTGCTGGCTTGCATAGTAATGTTCCCATTGTTCAGATGGACCATACTCATGCAAAGCAAACTTGTAAAGATACTCTGCCTGATAATCGACGATGACCGTGCCGGTAATTTTTGGATCGTCAGCTAAATCCTTCAGCACAGGGACAAAGGAACCGCCATCAATTGCCAGTTGAATCGGCTCTAATCCTGTCTTTTTTCGCAAGAGCGCAATATCAATGCCAAGTTGCCCACGCGAAGCTCCTGTCCAAATCAGCGCATTTTTACCTATTGTGCTTGCACGGTCGCGTTCCGATCCCCACTTCTCCACGCTATCGACTGCAGTTGCTTGATAGCCGAGATGAGCGAGATCGGCTTCCATCATCGTCGCAATCGCGATAAAGGTACAGAGTCCATATGCAAGGATCTTGATCCAAGACGAATCAGGGAGGGGATGATCAAAATTGGAAGTAGATGAATGCATTCGTATTGTTACTTCCTGAGCAAAGATACAGGGCACATAGCGAGCTGCTGATGACAGCTACTTTGCCAATTTGGTTGACCGTCGCGAGAACATTTTCAAGGCGGCGTTGACGCATATAGGAGTGCCAAATCAATGTGGAAAAAATAGCGGCCAAGGCGACGATGCTGTTAGGTGTAAATGCATCAATCGCACTGACATCGAACAATGAGCGCATAATTGACCACGTTTGTTGCAATGTATTGCAGCGAAATGGAATCCAGGTCACTGTAATAACTATAAATATACACAGACGTTTCCCCGTGTCGGAGAGGATTGGGCTTTGTCGGACACTTTGCAGTTTCCGTTCCAACGCCAGGTACAATCCATGCATACCTCCCCATAATACAAACATCCACGATGCGCCATGCCACAATCCACCAATCAGCATCGTCAGCATTAGTGAAAGATATGTGCGTGCTTCGCCGTGGCGATTACCGCCCAGAGGGATGTACAGATAATCTCTTAACCAGGATGATAGCGAGATATGCCAACGTCGCCAGAAGTCAGAAAAGCTTTTCGCGGCGTATGGGTAACGGAAGTTGTCCGGGAAGTAAAAGCCAAAGCTTAGCGCCAGTCCGATTGCGCAAAGTGAGTACCCACTGAAATCATAGTAAATCTGCCCAGAAAAGCTGAGCACAGCAATCCAGGCGTCAACAAAACAAAATTTTTCCGGGGCTGTGAATACGCGATCTACGACAGGCGTAAAGACTGTATCGGCCATGACGACTTTTGATACGAGCCCGAGGCAGAGGAATACAAATCCCCAGCCGATCTGATTGATGCTTGGCAGTTTCGGCTTCTCGATTTGCGGTAACAAGACGCTGGCCCGTACGATGGGGCCTGCTACCAGATGGGGAAAGAAACTGACGAATAACGCGTAGTCGGTAAATTTCCAGTCTGATTTGATCTCCTTGCGATAGACATCCACCGTATATGATAGCGATGCGAACGTATAAAACGATATGCCAATAGGAAGCACGATATCAAATGGGAGTGGTTGGTAATGAATACCGAAGGCGCTACACCAAGCCTGAAAATTCTCTAGCAGAAAGTGCCCATATTTGAAGTATCCGAGCAAGCCCAGATTGCAGGTGAGGCTACCTATGAGAAGCAATTTGCGTTTCACAGCATCTTCTGCACCAGCAATGACGCGTGCCAGCCACCAATCGATGATAGTTGATGCCAACAGAATTAACACATAAAGCGGATTCCACGCAGCATAGAAAAAATAACTGGCAATCAGTAGCAATATCTTCTTCGCGGGCCATCCCGGCAGCAGCCAGAAGAGCCCATAAACGACGATGAAGAAGATGAAAAAGCTGTAGGAGTTGAAAAGCATCTAAGAGCCTGTTTATGATTTATTTGATATGCACGCAGCCCCGGAAACCGGTCGAATGCTAGGCGCAGCGACGCGTCGTAGCGGTGCTACGGCAAGGAGCTGCAACAACGCAAGCGACCGGTTTCCGGGGCTGCCCATCGGGTTCAAGGGGGCCGCCCAGGCAAAAGGGTGCATTGCGGTGTTGCGGCGCTTGCTCAGGGGGCCACCCTGAGCGGCGCACCGCGCCTTGCACTGCATCCCTTTTCGCTCGAACGTGCATATCAAATAGATCATAAACAGGCTCTTAGATGCAAACGGTAGAAAATAAACGGCTTTACCGTTACATCAGGGCAGATTCTTGGTTACAATTGATAATCTGTCAAAACAATATCTCGAACCAGTTGACACTAAGGGAGTAGATTGAATTACCTAGTGCGGATTGCTTTCCAGCGTCCCATAGACGCATCGCGTCTCCATCATTGCGCCAATAACAGTCAGGTTTCCCCTTGCTAGACGGTCGCTTATCCTTGACCACGCCCGAAGGCGTGCGCTTGCTGTTGACGCCTGCCGGGCCGGCTCCGCGTGCATGGGCCTGGGCGATTGATTTCCTGATCTGGCTCGTCTTTATCGTCTGCTGCGGTTTCCTGTTGCTGAGGAACGAAAGCAAGCTGGGCCAGGCCATTTATGCGGTTGTGCTTTTTATCAGCTATTGGGGTTACCCCATCATCTGCGAAGTTTATTTCGGCGGCCGCACCTTGGGAAAGCGTGCGTTGGGGCTGGAAGTGTTGCGTGCTGACGGTTTGCCTGTCGGTTGGCGCGAATCGATGTTGCGTAATCTGATGCTGGTTGCTGACTTCCTGCCGGCCCTGTATCTGGCTGGCTTGCTCAGCATGCTCTACGACAGCCAGTTCCGCCGTTTGGGCGATATCGTCGCCGGTACTCAGGTTGTGTATCGTGAAAAACCGAAGCCGCGTATCGACATGGCGAAAACCGAGCCGATGCCCTTGCCGTTTGCACTCACGCCGGAACAACAGCGCGTGTTGATCGATTTGTTCGAGCGCGAATCACAATTACCGCCAGGACGTCTGATTGAATTGGGTGCGCTGGCCACAAATTTGACCGGCTTGACGGATGAAGCGTCGCTGGAGCGACTATGTGCCTACGCTGCGGGATTGACGCAATGAAGCAGAAGCAATTTGAGACTGAGCATCAGGCGTTGTGGAGTGAGATCGATGCGATCTTGCTCAATGCCTCGTCGCAGAAGGAAGAACTGCCGGCCTACTATCGCCGCCTTTGCCAATGCCTCGCATTGGCAAAGCAACGCGGCTATTCGCCAACGCTCACCGATTATCTGCAAAAGCAGGTCTATGAATGCCACAAGCGCATCTATGGCGAAGCTATCGAACGACCGCAAGTACTGCGCAACTGGCTGCTGCGTGATCTGCCATGCCGGGTACGTGAAGAATGGCGCTTGCTGTTGTTCGTCATCTTCTCGTTCTGGGGCGTGGCGCTGATCACGGGTCTATTGGTCTGGTGGAAACCATACTGGGCCTTCAGTTTTCTGCCGCACGGTGAATTGGCGGAAATGCGCTCGATGTATCAGCCGGGTAATGTCCACATTGGCCGTGGCGGCGATTCCGGTGATCTGGCGATGTTCGGCTTCTATATCTGGAACAACGTCTCTATCTGTTTCCGTACTTTCGCATCGGGCATGTTCGGCGGATTTCTCGCGATGGTATCGGTGATGTTCAATGGCATGAATCTCGGCGTGGTCGCAGCATGGCTGTCGCTGGAACCCGCCACGCGCGGTACGTTCTGGCCTTTTGTCGTCACCCATTCGAGCTTTGAGATTACCGGGCTGATGTTGTCTGGTCTGGCTGGTATGCGTCTGGGCTTGTCCTTGATTAATCCTGGGCGTTTGAGTCGCCGCCATGCTTTGCACGCGGCCAGCAAGCGCATGTTCCCGGTGATCGTCGGCGCGGCTTTGCTGACGGTATTGGCAGCCTTCTTTGAGGGCTTCTGGTCTGCCAGTACGAGCATTCCTGCAAGCGTCAAATATGCGGTCGCTTCGGTCTGCTGGTTGTCCGTGATTTCCTATTTCGGCTTGGTTGGAAGGGCGCGCGACTGATGCAGCTCGATAAGCTTGAACTTGATTTGCACCCGCGTCCAAATGCGCAAGCCTTGGATCTGGGTTTTACGCTGTTACGTCAACACGCACGCGATACCTATCTGGCGTGGCTGGCGCTGTGGTTACCGCTGATTTCTGTCTGCGCGATACTGGCCTGTGTCTGGCCGTTATATGCAAGTGTATTCGTGATCGCGGCGTGGTGGGTGCGCCCGATGCTGGAACGTGCGCCGCTCTACGTATTGTCGCGACAAGTGTTCGGCGAGGACGTCAGCTGGCGCGAAGCCATACGTGCCTGGCCGCGTCAGCTTGGCGGCGGGTGGTTCTATCTGTTGACCTGGGGGCGCGTGTTCAGTGGTGGTCGTGGCCTGTATCAACCAATCTGGCAACTGGAAGGCGCACGCGGTAAGGTTGCCGCAGAACGACGCAAGATACTCAGCAAAAACGGCACAGGTCGGGCAGCTGCCCGCTTTGGAGCCGCCTGTGCCAATTTCGAGGTCATCCTGCAGCTCGGCTTACTGCTCTTCATCGGCATCTTTGTCAGTGATGAAGATATGGTCAACCCCTTCGTCCTGTTCAGGAAATTCTCCGATCAAAGCGGGTTTGCACCAGACCTTGGTCCGTTGTTGTTGACATTTCTTGGTGTTGCCATTGCTGGAGCCATCATCGGCCCGATTTTTACGGCATGTGGATTCACGCTTTATCTGAATCGTCGGGCGACATTGGAGGCGTGGGATCTGGAAATCATCCTGCGTCAAATCAAGCCACCTCAGCACAAGAGCATGCGTAGCAATGTCGGCTCCAAAGTTGCATCGCTGGCCATATTGCTGGGCGGCGCGGCATTATTGCTGCCATTGTTGCTCACCGCGCCATCGGCTCATGCGCAGCAGGCACCGGCGGTCAATGTGGGCAAATGCAAGGTGCCTGATTTCATCCAGGAGCGCTTCAATAGCCGACAGCCCAGTAAGAGCGATACCCAAACCGAAATCCGGCGCGAGGTTGACCAACTCTATGATAACGACGATTTGCGCGGTTATACCTGCGAATATCAATGGATGCCGAAGGACCCGAAGAAGCCTGATCCAGAGAAGAAAGAAATACCTAAGTTTGATGACCACGAGAGTAGTTTTATCAGTGGCTTGTCAACTGTGCTCAAGGTTGTATTGATTGCGATGCTGATTGGCGTCGTAGCGGCATTTCTGTATCGCTATCGCGACAAACTGGGTGCGTTTTCTTTCGCACGCAATGTAGTCAAGGCAACTGAAATTGCCGGGATGGATATCCGTCCTGAAAGCCTGCCGGATGACGTCGCCAAACAAGTGGCGGAATTGTGGCAGCGTGGGCAGCGCAGGGCGGCGTTGGCCTTGCTCTATCGCGCCACTGTGTCACGATTGGTCAACGACAATCACCTGAAGCTGACACAAGGCGCAACCGAAGGTGACTGTCTGCGCGAAGTCTTGCATGCGCAACGACGTCAGGAATTGAGCGAAACACGCTCAGGTGTAACGCGGTTGGTGACCGATGTCTGGCTGCATGCAGCATATGCTGATCGCTGGCCCGATGACGCAATGATCGTCAGCCATTGTGCTGCGTGGCGCAAAGAGTTTGATGCAACAGTCGCGGCAAAAGTGATGGGCGCTGCACCAGCAGGAGCGGCCATATGAACGCGCGTATGACTTATGTGATCGGGCCGTTGATCGCCTTGGCTCTTGCTGGGATCTTTGCTGCATGGTGGTTTGACACCATGGAAAAGAAGTGGGACACACAGAGATATGACTCGGACGTAGCGTCAAAAAATCCCATGCTCGCTGCACAACGGCTGTTGAGCAAGCATCGCTATGCGGTGCAGCTAGAAGAGACGATGAGTTCTTATCTGCTACGGCCTGCCATGCCGCGCGGAACCGTGATTCTCGCCGAAAACGAAGGCGTGATGAATCGGCCGCAGGTCGAGCAACTACTGGCCTGGGTCGCCCGCGGCAACAACCTGATCCTGACTCCTACCTGGCATGCACCTAAGCGGACTTCCGTTGACAACGATGATTTGCGGGACGACGTTGGTGCACATTTTGGCATCTCTCTGCAATCGGGCTATAAGGAGCACGAAGTTTGCCGCTCCGATACAGAATCTGAGCAAGAGCAAAGAAAGCGTCTGCAAAAGGATGACGTCCTGGTCGATTGCAGCGCCAATATCACCTTGCCCGATGCCGATTACGCCTTGCATCTGGAGCCTAGCCGACGGATCTGGTGGTGCAAGGGAATAGCCGGGAAATGTTGTTCTATGATGACGAAGGCAAGGCGGTGCGTGCCTTTGCGTATGGCAAGGGACGTGTGGTCTTTATTGCGCAGAACTATTTTGCCAACGATGATCTGCAAAGTTACGATCACGCTGAATTGCTGTTGGGCTTGACTGACTTCGATGATAGGGCCCGTCGCGTTACCATCGTCAAGCATCTCGATAGCCCAGCCTGGTATAGCGTGCTGTGGGCGATGTTCCCGCAATCGCTGTTGGCATTTGCGGTGGCATTGATCCTGCTCGGCTGGGCGGCGGTGCGTCGTTTCGGCCCCTTGTTGCCGGAGCCGAACCTGCTGCGCCGCTCGATGCTGGAACACGTGGAAGCAAGCAGCCGCTGGCTATGGAAGAGCGACAAGGGTCGTGAGATCCTGCTCGATGCAGCCCGCGCCACGACGATGAAGATTTTGATGCGACGCATACCGCAACTGCATGGCAAGAGCGAACAGGAAAAGGTCGTGTTGCTGGCAGAGCAAACCGGCTTGCTGCAATCGGACATCGATGTCGCCCTGCACAACATCGCGGCATCGCGTCCTCAGGAATTCACCCGCCAGATTCAAACATTACAACGATTGAGAAAACATTATGAGCGCTAACCCAGAAGTCACACAGACCTCCACGCAAGCTGCGCCTGCCGACCGTCTCCAGCAAGCCATCGACATCGTGCGTCGCATGCGCGAGGAAATCCAGCGCGCGGTGATCGGTCAGCAAGTCGTGATCGATCAGGTGCTGGCATGCTGTCTGGCTGGCGGCCACGTGCTGATTGAAGGTGTCCCTGGCTTGGGCAAGACCTTGTTGGTGAAGGCTCTGGCAAAGACTTTCTCCGGCGAATTTTCGCGCATCCAGTTCACGCCCGACCTGATGCCAGCGGACGTGATGGGACATGCAGTGTTCGACATGAAGAACCAAAGTTTCTCGATCCGCAAAGGTCCGATCTTCACGCACTTACTGCTCGCAGACGAAATCAATCGCGCACCGGCGAAGACGCAATCGTCGTTGCTGGAAGTGATGCAGGAACGGCAGGTCACCATTGAAGGCGAATCGCATCAGTTGCAGGCGCCATTCATGACTTTGGCGACGCAGAACCCGCTCGAAAACGAAGGGACCTATCCCTTGCCGGAAGCGCAGCTTGACCGCTTTCTGATAAAAGTACGTATCGATTATCCGACTGAGCAGGAAGAGGCGCTGATGCTGCAGCAAGTCACGCGTAATCGTGTCGGCGATGGTCTGGACGTCGATGCCGTCAGAACATTGATCCGTCCAGACATTGTGGTCGCTTTGCAGCAATTCGTCTCCAAGATTCGCGTTGACGATGCCGTTGCCAATTACGCCGTACGCATCGTGCGTGCGACACGTGATTGGCCGGGTATTGCAATTGGCGCTGGCCCACGTGGCAGTATCGCCTTGGTGCGCGTAGCGCGTGCGATGGCGCTGCTGGGCGGTCGCGATTACGTGACGCCGAACGATATCAAGACCGCCGCCTTGCCCGTGCTGCGTCATCGCGTCGCCATTTCCCCGGAAAGCGAGCTGGATGGCTTGAGCGGTGACGACCTGTTGAGCGGCCTGATTGCGCAAACCGTTGCACCGCGCACCTGATCGTACTTACGCATGATCCCTTCGCGTCGTCTTCTGTGGGCTGTTGTCGTCCTGGCTGTGCTGGGCGTGGCTATTTATTTTGTACCTGAATCCATGTTGTGGTGGTCGGGGGCAAGTCTTGCTTTGGGAATAGCCGCCATTGCTGATCTTGTGTTGTCGCGTCGGCAGCCCGCATTGATGGTGGAACGCAATTTGCCGGGTGTCTGGCCGGTCGGTAAGTGGGGATCGGTAACCTTGACCCTGCATAGTCAAGACAAACGCGAATTGTCGGTCGAGGTTTATGATGATTACCCGACCGCATGGCAACTGGAAGGCTTGCCACATCAGAGTCGTGTCGCGCCGGGAGGCTATGTCGCCATCACCTACCGACTATGCCCGGACAAGCGTGGCAATGTGCGCTTTGGTGCCGCGCATCTGCGCGTCAGGTCGCCGTTCGGATTTTGGCTGTGTATGCATCGCATCGGATCGGAAAGCAGCGCCAAGGTATTCCCGGATTTCTCGCAATTGCTTGGCCATACTTTGACCGCTACGGACAGGCGCTCACCTACGGCCGGTGCGATTCGCAAACGCCGTCGCGGCGAAGGGACGGATTTCCGCCAGTTGCGTGAATATCGCGAAGGTGACAGCCTACGTTCGATAGACTGGAAAGCCACCGCGCGCCAGCAAAAACCGATCAGCCGCGAATATCAGGAAGAGCGTGATCAGCAAGTCGTCTTCCTGCTCGACACCGGTCGCCGCATGCTTGCCAGCGATGGCAATACGACGCATTTCGACCACGCATTGAATGCAGTGCTGACGCTCGGTTTTCTGGCACAAAAGCAGGGTGATGCAGTCGGCTTGATGAGCTTCGGCAGCGAGAATCGCTGGCTCGGGCCGTTGAAGGGGCGTGTTGGCCTTGATCGGCTGCTGGCAGGAGTCTATGACCTGCAGCCTACAGAGGTTGCGCCGGACTACGCGCAGGCAGCAGCAGCTCTACTGGGCCGCTTGCAAAAGCGGGCCTTCATCGTGCTGATTACCAATCTGCGCGATGAAGACGACCAAGCCTTGCGCAGCGCCTGCGAATTGTTATCGACGCGCCATCTCGTGCTCTGTGCAAGCCTGCGAGAAAAAGCACTGGATGCTGCCATTGCTGCGCCTGTCCAGCAGTTCAACGATGCCTTACGGGTTTCGGCGACTGCGCACTATCTGCAACAACGCGACGACGCCATCAGACGCCTCGGAATCCGTGCCAGCAATCTGATTGATATTACGCCGGAGCGATTGAGCATGAGTCTGGTCAATCGCTACCTGGATATCAAAGAGAGTGGGCAGTTGTAGTCAGTTTTAGCGAATGTCAGTTTTAGCGAATCAGTGGTGCAATGCCGGGCACCACTTGATCGACGTTGAGCTATCAGAGGTATTCCTGGAGCTGTGTCTTGAACATCGCATAAACTACGATTGCCAAGACGATCAACGTCGGTACTGTCAACGCACCCACCCAGACACCGATGGTATTGGGTGCTGGTGCTGGCCCATATTCGTTGCGACCTTCCGTTCCCTTTTTGAACGAAAGCACCAGGCTGAAGATGCGACCGATATAAGGAATCAAGGTAATCACCATAAACCATGGCGATAGTTCAAGATCCTGCAATCGCCGCCTGACCATAATGACATTCGCCGCAATGATGGGGATGAGGAGCAGGTACTCATTGACCTTACCTAATGGCATGTTGTGCATGATGCGTTCACGCGTTATAGGTATGAGAAAAATAAGCGTAATTGTCATAGCAACACCGATTGCCAGCGCGCCCGTGTAATACGCCCAATACCTCAAACGATTGATGCGGCCATTCCACGCAAAAAACTTGGGTTGATAGGTTTGCGCGTTTTCATTGGGTGAAAATTCTTCGATGATGGCTGTTGGTGCGGAATAAGGATTGTTCAAAGCTTCCCCTGTATTTCAAGTACGGCAGATCGGATCTGCCGCTGCTTATTATTTTGAGTTCTTGTATCGATGCGTTTGTCGCATCCCCCTGTTATTGCAGCATCGATTCTATAGGTTTGACAGTGTCTCGCAAACTACCTTTTACCACGGGGTAAGATACGCCCTCCGAAAATGCCCGGTATGCCTCGCTAGTGCATTCTGAGGATACAGCGCAAAACCTCTTTCTCAGATGGCATTTGGTCATCAAGGTGTCACTGTTTGTCGTCTATAATGCGACGCCCGCAAGAAGCAGATTGCATAAGTAAGCGCCAAGAAATTCGTTGGCGCAATGCCTGAAACTGGTAACAATCTGTGCGCGGAAGCAAAAAGAAAAAAGAGACGTAAATATAGGGAGTTAACTGCGCCGTTCATTCCGGCTGCAAAGCTGATGGATGGTGCCGTAGCGAGTTGGTGTGAGGGATTGCCTCTGTGCACACTTGCAAAGGAAAAATCGTGTCAGACAGATTGCAGGATTTAAAACCGGATTCAAACAGTGCCACGCCGTTGTACCTGCAACTCGCAGGTAAGCTGGCGGTCGGCATTCATAGCGGATTGTGGCAGCCCAACGAGGCTTTGCCTGCCGAGCGTGTGTTGTCCGAGGAGTTGGGTATCTCCCGCTTCACCGCGCGCCGAGCACTCGACGTATTGTGTGAGCGCGAGATTCTCACACGCAGGCATGGTTCAGGTACCTACGTGAACCCGAACCTGCCACGTCCCTTGTCGCATTTGACTAATTTCAGCGAGGAATTGCGCCAGCGCGGATTTGCACCTGGCTCGCAATGGATTTCGCGCGAGGTTGGTCTGGCAGATAAGGAAGAAGCGCGCATGCTGTCGTTGCCGCCCAATAGCATGGTGGTGCGCTTGAAGCGCTTGCGTACAGCAGACCAGTTGGTGCTGGCGATGGAGTGCAGCACGATACCTGCAAGCTTCCTGCCAAATCCCGACGCCATCGGCGAATCGCTCTATGGCTATCTGTCGCAGTTGGGTTTGCGTCCGGTACGTGCGCGTCAGCATATCACCGCAGTCAACGCCAATACCGAGCAGGCGGCACTGACCGAAACAATTCCCGGTGCGGCGTTACTGCATATCAAGCGTGTCGGTTATCTTGCTGATGGCAACGCTATTGAATTGACGCATTCTTATTTCCGTGCTGATCGTTACGATTTCGTTGCTGTGTTGGGCGAGGCTTCGACAGCACTGGAAGAAGCTGCATAACAATTAGCTGTGTCAAAAGAAAGAGGCCGCATCGCGGCCTCGATATTGGCGGTCGGATAAGTGTTGGCCGTCTTTATTTGCGTGCCTGCAGCGCAATTCGCACCGCCATGCCAGCCAGTACCGTACCCATCAACCAACGTTGTATCAAGAGCCAGCGTGGCCTGTTTGCCAAAAATCCAGTGATGGAACTTGCCACCAGCGTGACCAAGCCGTTCACGGTAATACTGATCGCCACCTGAATCATCCCCAGGCGTAGTGATTGGGCGAGGATGTCTGCACCATTCGGATCAATGAATTGCGGCAGCAGCGCCACGTACAACAATGCAATCTTAGGATTGAGCAGATTGGTGAACAGCCCCATCAAGAATAGTTTGCGACCGCTATGCATCGGCAATTCGCGCAACTCGAACGGTGAACGGCCACCGGGTTTCAATGCCTGCCAAGCGAGGTACAGCAGATAGATCGCACCACCAAAGCGTAATGCATCATACGCATACGGCACGGCGAACAGCAATGCAGTGATGCCGAATGCTGCACATAGCAGATAAAACAGGAATCCGACTGCCACACCTGCCAGCGAAATAAGCCCCGCCTTGCGCCCCTGGCATATCGTGCGCGAAATCAGGTAAACCATATTCGGCCCAGGCGTCAGTGCCATACCGAGTGAGAGCAGTGCAAAGCTGATCAGCAGATGAGACCCTGTCATCGTAATTTCCTGCATATTGGGGGAGGGGATCACTCATTCTACGCGAATCGACGAAAGCGCGTTCTGCCGATGTTACGCGCGCGCCGGCTTTACTGTAGTATTCGAGCGGAATATGACGAGGGCTGCATTCTCGACAATACAAATCGTTAACATCAACGAATAACAGGCTTGAGGATATCTAATGTTAATGTTTCGTTCACAGTTTTTGCGCCGCGCATTGCTAGGCGCGCTATGTGTTCCTTGGCTTGCATTTGCTAGTGTCGAGTCGGGTATCGATGCGTACAGCGGCGGCGATTATGCGCGTGCGATACACGACCTGCAGCCGCTTGCTGACAAAGGCAATGGTGACGCCGAATATTACGTCGGGCTGATGTATGCGAACGGCCAGGGCGTGCTGAAAAACGATGCCACTGCGTTGAACTGGCTGGTGCTTGCCGCAGGCAATGCGAATGCCAAGGCGCAACAAAAGCTCGCCGACATGTATGCATTCGGCAAGGGCGTACCGGAGAACGATACCATCGCAGCCTACTGGCGCTGGCGTGCAGCGGCGACGCTGGCAGCGACGGCCAAGAACAATCTGAACAATAGTTTGAAAAATGCAGAGGCAGATAAAAACCACGCAGGCATGCCAAGCAAGCTCAAGTGTGCGGCACCGGCATATGTACGCGATGCCGATCACTTTGGCGATGGCGGCACTGTCGATGTATTGGTGCTCGTCGATGAAAATAGTAAAGTAGCCGATGCTGCGGTGCTGAACAGCAGCGACTGGCCGCGCCTTGATCAAGTCGCACTCGACACCTACAACAAATGCAGCTTTTCGGCTGGCAAAGTTGACGGCAAGACTGTACCAGGCGTGATGCGCCTGCCATATGAATGGAAGCTGAGCAAATGAGTGCAACTCTATCGATGACGTTATCGCCCCAACGCACAACGTTGCTGGCCTTGCTTCTGGGGGCGGTATTTGCGACAAATGTCTTTGCCAGTGCTGGCACGGAGGTCGCGCGGCGTGACTATGACAAAGGCAATTACACAGAAGCGCTGAAGCAATTGCAACCGCTGGCTGAATCTGGCGACACCAGCGCACAGGTGTTGCTCGGCACAATGTATGCGGACGGCAAGGGTGTATCGCAGGACGATGTACGGGCGGCACAGCTGTTCCAAAAGGCCGCAACTGCAGGCGATGTACAAGGGCAGACTCTGTTAAGTGGCGCTTATGCTGATGGCCGCGGCGTGAGAATGGATCAGTCGATGGCTGACTATTGGCAGTGGAAAGCTGCCACCAGCCAAGCTGCATTGGAAAAGACCAAGCTCAGTACCGAAGTGGAAAAGATGGAAGCATCGAAGTCGCCCACTCCAGTACTTGATGCCAGTAAATGCAAGGCGCCGGACTATCGCCATACCGGCTATGGCTACCACCATAGCGAAACCATGCAGATGCTGTTCCTCGTGGATGAGCAGGGCCGCGTCGTGGAGGTGACCCTGCTGGAAAAGACCAACTGGCCGTCACTGGATCATGATTTCCTGCTCAGCTATTCGAAGAGCTGCACCTTCAAACCTGCAATCAAAGAGGGCAAGCCTGTCGATAGCTTATACAAAATGGCAGCGACATGGACGGTCGATCCTTAAGCTTCTCCCGATAGTTAAGCTATGACGGCATCGGAACTGACGAACCTGTTGCAACAGGCGGTAGCACTGCATCAGCGTGGGCAGTTCGATGCTGCCGAAGATTTGTATCGACAGGTGCTCGCGCAGGATGCGCGCCAGTTCGATGCGCTGCATCTGCTCGGTGTATTGGCGCGACAACGCGGCGATGCAGAGGCGGCATGCGCATTCATCGAACAGGCGCTGAAAATCGAACCGTTGCAAGCGACTGCACATTGCAATCTTGGTGCCGCATTGCAGGACTTGAATCAGCCTGAACGCGCATTGCATCACTACGAAATAGCGCTGGCGCTGAATCCCTCCTATGCCTTGGCATGGAATAATCATGGCAATGCATTGCGTAAGTTGCGCTATTTCGATGCGGCGCAGGTCAGTTACAACGCGGCATTGCGCTGCCAACCTGACTATGCAGAAGCGTACTACAACCGTGCAACCGTTTTGCACAGTTTGGGTGACCACGAAGCGGCGTTGATTGATGTTGCACAAGCTGTGACGCTGCGACCGAATTACCCGGATGCCTGGTGCAATCATGGCTTGGCGTTGCAGATGTTGGGGCGTTATGACGATGCCTTGGTCAGCTATGATCGGGCTTTGTCGTTGACGTCAAATCATGCTGCAAGCTGGCGTAATCGCGGCACCACGCTACGTAAAATGCGGCGCGGGGAGGAAGCGTTGCGGAGCTATGAACAGGCACTGCAAATCAATCCGCATGATGCGGAAACGCATCTGTTTTACGGCAATCTATTGCGCGAATTGAAGCGTAACGAGGAAGCCATCGCAGCCTATCGCTACGCACGCGAGTATGGTGCCGACATTGAACAGGTCAATTTCCTGCTGGCGGCATTGGGAGCGGAAGCTGCACCACAGACATCGCCTGTCAACTATGTGAAAGATTTGTTCGATGATTATGCGGGTCACTTCGACGCACATTTGCGCGACGTGCTGCAATACCGCACGCCAGAACTCCTACTCGCTGCCTTGCAAAAAGTCGCGACCGGTTTCGGTAATGTCATCGACCTTGGTTGCGGCACCGGCTTGTGCGGGCCGTTGCTGAAACCATTTGTGCAGACGCTGACCGGGGTCGATTTGTCGCCGCGCATGCTGGAGAATGCCCAGGATCTCGGCATATATGACGAACTCGCCTGTACCGATGTCGTTGAATATTTACGAACTCACCCGAACACATTTGATCTTGCAGTTGCTGCTGACGTG
>Ga0116226_10001345_pt1 | contig 21246 bp, 19 predicted proteins | sample S1TSphfallax_FD_89692 | JGI IMG/M metagenome (GOLD analysis project Ga0116226, IMG submission 89692) | Host-associated microbial communities from peat moss isolated from Minnesota, USA - S1T2_Fa - Sphagnum fallax MG | ecosystem: Host-associated > Plants > Peat moss > Unclassified | place: USA... | reverse complement strand
CTGATGCTAATAGATTGAATCGCTTTGCGATTAAATCTATTAGCTGAATCAGTCTCTCATTCAATGGTTTAGAGGGCGATTCAGACATTAGATTGACGCGGATTCGCGTCAATCTAATGTCATCGCGCTCTAGAGCCTGATGCTAATAGATTGAATCGCTTTGCGATTAAATCTATTGGCTGAATCAGTCTCTCATTCAATGGTTTAGAGGGCGATTCAGACATTAGATTGACGCGGATTCGCGTCAATCTAATGTCATCGCGCTCTAGGCGCTTTTTCACCGCCTAAGCGCCATGCGAGCTCCTTGGTTCGATCTTGGCCTCTTGTAGGCGCTTAAGCGGGCCTTTATAACCGGGCGAAAGCTATGGGATTCTTATGCACGACATCAAGCTCATCCGTGACCACCCCGCTTTGTTCGATGCGGGATTGGCGAAACGCGGCCTTGCCCCAAGTGCTGCCGTCCTTCTCGATCTCGATCAGCGCCGCCGCCAGGCGCAAACCCGTTTCCAGGAGGGGCAGGCCCGTCGCAACGAGGCATCGCGCGAGATCGGCGCGGTCAAAAAGCAGGGTGGCGACGCTATCGCCCTGATGGATGAGGTTGCCGCCCTGAAGAGCCAACTCGCTGAGACTGAGTCGCTCGAAAAGACTCTCGGCGAGGAGATCGACCAGCTGTTGCAGAGCCTGCCCAACCTGCCGGCCGCCGATGTGCCCGTCGGTGCCGACGAGACGGGCAATCAGGAGATACGCCGGGTTGGCGCGCCGCCTGTTTTCAGCTTCCCCGTGCGCGACCATGACTCCATCGGCCAGTCCCTTGGACTGATGGATTTCGCCGCGGCGGCGAAAATGTCGGGTAGCCGCTTCGTTGTGCTCAAAGGGGCGCTGGCCCGGCTTGAGCGGGCGCTGGGCGCCTTCATGCTGGATCTACAGGTCGCGCAAGGATACCGCGAGATCAGCCCGCCGGTCCTGGTGCGCGATCAGGCGCTGTTCGGGACCGGAAATCTGCCGAAATTTTCCGAGGATCTGTTCCGTACCGAAACCGGCCATTATCTGATTCCGACCGCGGAAGTGCCGCTCACGAATCTGGTGCAGGGCGATCTGCTCGACGACTCCAGCCTGCCGCTGCGCTTCGCCGCCCTCACGCCCTGTTTCCGCTCGGAAGCCGGGGCGTCGGGCAAGGATACGCGCGGGATGATCCGCCAGCATCAATTCTCCAAGGTCGAGATGGTCTGTATCGCCGATCCTGATCACTCGGAGCAGGAGCATGAGCGCATGACCGCCTGCGCCGAGGCGGTGCTGCAGCGGCTTGGCCTCGCCTATCGGGTGATGCTGCTCTGCAGCGGCGATATGGGTTTTTCAGCGCGCAAGACCTTCGATATTGAAGTCTGGTTGCCGGGGCAGAATTGCTATCGCGAAATATCGAGCTGTTCCAATTGCGGCGATTTTCAGACAAGGCGGATGAACAGCCGGGTTCGCGGGCGTGATGGCAGGGCCAATCGCTTTCTGCACAGCCTGAATGGATCGGGTCTGGCGGTCGGCCGGACCTTGGTCGCGGTGCTGGAAAATTATCAGCAGGAAGACGGATCGGTCTCGATTCCCGAGGCGCTGCGGCCCTATATGGGCGGTCTTGACCGCATCCTGCCTGATGTCTGACCTCTTTGCGCCGCTGGCCGATCTGGGCAAGACCCGCATTCTGATCAGCAATGACGATGGCGTCGATGCGCCGGGCATCAAGCTTTTGGAAAAAATCGCCCGTACCCTATCCGACGACGTCTGGGTGGTCGCGCCGCACAGCGAGCAAAGCGCGGTTGCCCATAGTCTCACCACAAGGCGGCCGCTACGGATCATCAAGGTCGATGAGCGGCGCTATGCGGTTGATGGCACGCCGACCGATTCCGTCCTGCTCGGCGTTCGTCAATTGCTCAAGGATGAGCGGCCGACCCTGCTGCTGTCGGGGATCAATCGCGGCGGAAATCTCGGCGAGGACGTGACCTATTCGGGGACAGTGGCGGCGGCGATGGAGGGCACTTTACTTGGCATTCCGTCCATCGCTCTTTCGCAACAATGCAACGGGTCTGCGCCGGTCCGCTGGGCGACGGCGGAAAGCTGGGCGCCCGGCCTGATTCGTCGTCTGGCGGCCGCCGGCTGGCCGCGCAATGTGCTGATCAATGTCAATTTTCCCGATATCGACTCTGACCAGGTCAGCGGCATCGCCGCCGCGCGCCAGGGCAAGCGCAAATTGGGCGATGAGCTGGTCGAGCGCATCGATCCGCGCGGTCAGCCCTATTATTGGATTGGCGGCCAGCGGCACGAGGATCGCGGGCTGGAAGGTACTGATCTTGAGGCGATCTATCGCGGCAAGGTGGTGGTCACCCCGCTTTGCGTCGATTTCACCCATCACGCCACTCTCCAGTCGATGATGGCGCTGTTTCCATGAATGCCGACGTCCGCAAGATTCGCCTGATCATGGAGCTCAGGCGATCTGGCGTGACCGATACAAGGGTTCTTTCGGCGATCGAACGGGTGCCGCGGGAAATTTTCGTACCAATGACCTTCCGCGATCAAGCCTATGAAAATAAAGCCTTGCCGATCGCTCATGGCCAGACCATCAGCCAGCCGCTGGTGGTGGCGATGATGAGCCAGGCGCTCGCGGTCGGCGAGCGCATGAAAGTGCTCGAGATCGGCACCGGATCGGGCTATCAGGCGGTGGTGCTGGCGAAACTCTGCCGCCGGCTCTACACGGTCGAGCGGCATGCCGCCCTGCTCGCCGGGGCCGAGACGCTGTTCGATGAGGTGCGGCAACATAACATCACCGCCATCGTTGGCGACGGCAGTCGCGGCTGGCCCGATCAGGCGCCTTTCGACCGCATCATGGTCACGGCGGCCGCCGATAGGGTGCCGGTGAAGTTGGTCGAACAGCTCGCCGAGGGCGGTGTCATGGTCTTGCCGCTCGGTTCCCAAGGTGGCGATCAGGATCTCGTCAGATTGGTCAAGCAGGACGGGGAAGTGACGATGAGCAAGCTGTTCCCGGTTCGGTTCGTGCCGCTCATCGCCGGAGAGGCGTCGTGAAATTGCCGCGGGTGACCGCTTTTCTGATGCTTGGTTTTCTCGCCGCCTGCGGCTCCGCGCCACGGACCGCGCCGCCGCCGGTCATCAATGAGGCCGCGGTCGATCCTGCCAAAGCCGGCACGTTCCTGGTGCAGCCGGGTGATACGATCTATTCCGTGGCGCGCCAGTTGCATCTGTCGGTGCGCAGTCTGATCGACGCCAATCAATTGCAGGCCCCCTATCAGCTGGTCGCCGGAATGCGTCTGAGCTTGCCCGGTGCCGGGTTCTACAGTGTCGTCAAGGGCGACAGCCTGTCGGTGATCGCCCGTAAAACCGGCGTTCCTTTTGGGACCTTGGCCCGGATGAACGGCCTCTCTCCGCCTTATCTGCTGCAGGTCGGACAAAAGCTGCAATTGCCGGCCAGCCCCCTTGCGGTGGCGCCGGCCTTGGAGGCTGCAGCCGCGCCGGCGCCCGGACCGGCCGCCCTGCCACTGCCCGCCCTCAGTCCCGCCGCGCCGGTCGCGGTCACTGTCGCGGCGCTGCCGCCTATGGCGGCAGCGCCCCGTGTCGAGCAGCCGGGTCCGATGCCGGCGCCCCCTGGTCTGCCGTCCGTTCCCTTGTCATCCGTTCCCTTTTCATCCGTTCCCTTGGCGCCGCCGCCCGCCGCGCTAACGCCCGCCGCGATCCCGACACCTCTACCGGCGCCTCCGGTTAAATCCGGGCGCGGCTTCATCTGGCCGGTCAAGGGCGACGTGATCGCCGAGTTCGGCACCACCGGCAAGGGCCAGCATAATGACGGCATCAATATCGCCGCGCCGCGCGGGGCGCCGGTCGTGGCGGCAGAGTCGGGCGTGGTCGCCTATGCCGGCAATGAATTGCGCGGCTTCGGCAATCTCCTGTTGATCAAGCATGAGGACGGCTGGATGACCGCCTATGCCCATAATGATCAATTGCTGGTCAAGCGCGGCGATGTGGTGCGGCGCGGACAGAAGATCGCCCTGGTCGGCGATTCCGGCGGGGTTTCGCAGCCCCAATTGCATTTCGAAATCCGCCAGGGAACCCGCGCCATCGATCCGGCGCCGATCCTGGCCGGCAAGCCTCTGCCGGCAGCCGCGGGGGGCGACGCGCCGGATCCCGGTTAATCGATGCTCTGCCCAAGCCGGCCGGCCAGATCCTGAATGAATTGCCAAGCGACGCGGCCGGAGCGTGAGCCGCGGGTAAGCGACCATTCAAGGCATTCTGCCCTCAGAGCGGCGGGTTCGATGGTCAGTCCATAGGCCTTGGCGTAGCCCTCGACGATGGCGAAAAAAGTTGCCTGATCGAGAGTGTGAAAGCCCAGCCATAAGCCGAACCGGTCGGACAGCGAGACCTTTTCCTCGACCGCTTCCGACGCGTGGATGGCGGTCGAGCGCTCATTGTCGATCATCTCGCGCGGCATCAGATGCCGCCGGTTCGAGGTGGCGTAGAGCAGCACATTGCCGGGCCGCCCGTCGATTCCGCCATCCAGCACTGCCTTCAAGGATTTGTAGCTTTCATCACCACTATCGAAGGAGAGATCGTCGCAGAACAGCAGAACCCGCCTTGGGCTCTGGCTGACATGTTTGAGCAGCCGCGGCAGGGAGGGAATATCCTCGCGATGGATCTCGACCAGCGCCAGGCAGCCCGGTCGCCGGCTTAGAATTTCGCCATGGACGGCTTTGACCAGGGATGATTTGCCGGTCCCGCGCGCTCCCCACAACAGCGCGTTGTTGGCGGGCAATCCATCGGCGAAACGCTCGGTATTGGCGGCAAGAGTGTCGCGTTGCGGGCCGATCCCCTGCAACAGCCCGACATCGACACGGTTCACCGCATGGACCGGCTCCAGCTGATCCGGATCTTGATGCCAGACGAAGGCGTCGGCTCCCTCCAATCGGATCGGTGGCGGCGGCTTTGGCGCAAGTCGCTCCAACAGATCGGCGATTCGGGTCACTTGGTGCAGCAGTTCGGTCATGTCCATGATTTTTGCAGGCTAACACGGGTTTTTCCCCGGTCAAACTCATTGGTCACCGCAGCTACTGTGGCAAAAATGCCTGCGCTTCCGGCAATTTGGATCCAATTGCCGGAAAATTGATTCCTCGGCTTGACGCCTGTGACAGCTGCATGACAAAGTGACCACATTAGATGCAGCCGTAGAATTGCAAAAAAACAAGGCACAATGTCACTGTAGCATTTTTTTTCTGGTAAAAACTTTCTGTACAAACTCGGTTTTTCAGAAATTTATTTACAGTTTCCGCAACTGCAATAAATAAATCAGCTTAGTACTGGGTATCAAAAAACGTTTATAGATGATTTTAGGGTATGAACCAGGATCGAGACTGATTTTCGATTATTTATGTTGATTTTTTGTTGGGGCGATAAAGAGTTCCGTCAGGAAAAAGTTTGGGGGAGATCCGGAGGGTCCTTACGAGGATTCTCCGGATCGGTTTGGTTGGCCGGAGCGGGCGCATCTGTGGCATAAATGCCGAGAGCGAGGATATTTTTACCAAAACAAAAAAAATCAGAGGTTCGTCGGCTTGACCTCTGTAACAATCGCGTGACAAAGTGCTACGCAGAGATACAGAGGCGCTGTGGGCGTAAGGCGAGGCAACTTCCAGTCGTCTTAAGTAGTATGTTACGCTTTTGGGGGCCAGTTCCCGGTTAACGAACAAAAATTTTCGTACTAACGAGGTACTTCATTGAAAAGAATTAAAGATAAAATTTGTTTCGTTTTGATGGTTACTTTCGCCCCACTCGCCGCTTGGACGGCTGAGCCTCACTCGCCTACCGCTCTGGTCGGCCGAGATGATCACGTTTCGGCCGCCGTGACGGTTCCGGCAGCAGACTCTCTTATCCTTCTCAGCTTCACGGCTGCCTCGTTCAGTGTTTTGGGCGCGCCCGGCCAGTGTAGGGAAATAGCCGCCATCGCGGCGTAAACGCCATGAGTTCATGCACTCCCTTGTTTTGGGGGTGCGTAAAGACAGTTCAACTTTAGTGAGGGGTTTATGCAAATGAGAACAGGTAAGATGGGGATGGTGGGTGTCAGCACCCTGGCTTTGGTGATCGCAGGCATTCCGCAAGTTTCCCGCGCCGCGGCGGATGCGGCGACGAACGATGCCGATACCATCATCGTAACCGGAACCCGCGATGTCGGCGTCAAGGCGACAGAGAGCCCGACCCCCATCCAGGTGATCGGCGCCGAAGCCCTGCAGGCAACCGGTGCGACCAATGTCTTCGACGCCCTGAAAGACGTTATGCCGTCTCTGTCCGCCTCGTCCTATGTCGGCGACTCCAGCGAGTTGATCCGTACCGCCCGCTTGCGCGGCATGAACCCGGGCGAGACCTTGGTGCTGATCGATGGCAAGCGCCGTCACAACTCGGCGAATATCGTCGCCGATCAGAGCCCGGACGTCGGCGCCAACCCGACCGATCTCGACATGATTCCGTTGTCCCTGATTGACCATGTCGAAGTCCTGCTGGACGGCGCCGCGGCCCAATATGGCTCCGATGCGGTGGCTGGCGTGATCAATGTCATCCTCAAGCACGATACCTCCGGGACTAACGTCACTCTCAATGGCGGGGTAACCAGCCGAGGCGATGGCGCCCAGGGCGCGGCTGGCTTCTCCCAGGCGGTAAAAATCGGTAATGGGGGTTTCGTTGATGTCAGCGTCGATTACCGCCATCAGGATTTCTCGAACCGCAATGGCATCAACATCAGAACCTTGAACTCGGTCAATGGGATCACCGGGGAGCCAATCGCTCCCACCCGGAACCGCCTTGAGGGCTCGCCGCTCAGCGATCTTGTCCTCTTCGGCTTCAATGGCGAATTGCCGATCAATGACAACATCACCGCTTATGGCTTCGGCACCTTCGGTCATCGCAGTGCACAAGCCTATGAAAATGATCGTGAATCGGCCCGTGCGCCGCTGGCCTGGCCGCTCGGCTTTTTCCCGCGGGAGACCCTCAATGAGGTGGATGGCGCGATCACTGGCGGCGTCAAGGGCAGCCATCTGTTCGGCGGCTGGGACTGGGATCTGTCCGCTACCTATGGCCAGGACCATGATCATCTGGGCCTGATCGATTCCTACAACACAGGCCTCAGCAACCCCCCAGGTTATGCGGCGCATCCAGGGCTTGGTCTGAACACCGGCTTCACCGGCGGAACCTTGGGCGGCGAAGAGAACGCCCAGACGACCGTCAATGCCGATTTCCGTCGCGGCCTCAATATTCCGGGGCTCGCCGCTCCGCTGAATGTCGCGGTGGGCGCGGAATTCCGCTATGAAACCTACTCTCTGACCCCCGGCGATCCGGGCACCTATATTGACGGCGGAACTCAGTCCGAAGCCGGCCTGACGCCGAGCGATGCCAGCAACAACTCGCGCGAGGTGGAAGCCGTCTATGCCGATCTGTCGACCAAGCTCCTGCCGAAATGGTCGGTCGATCTGGCTGGCCGCTTTGAGAATTACAGCACAGAAGGCGTCGGCAGCACCGAGAATGGCAAGCTGACCACACGCTATGACGTCACCCCGCAATTTGCCGTCCGCGCCACGGCAAGCACCGGGTTCCATGCGCCGACCCTGGCTCAGTCCAATTTTGCCGTCACCAATGTGACGCCGACGGCGCTCAATCTGCAGGCGCCGCCCTCTTCTCCGGGTGGCAAGTTGCTGGGTGCGCCGGCGTTGCAGCCGGAAACATCGAAAGATATCGATTTCGGTGTCGTCGTCGAACCCTTCGCCAACGCCTCCTTCACCGCCGACGCCTATCAAATCTTCCTCGACAAGGCGATCATCAACTCCGGTCTGCTGACCGGTCCGCTCGCGGTCGCCGCGGCCGCCGCCAATGGCAATGCGATCCCGGCGGCTCTCCTGGCCTCCACGACTGCCACTGTGGCGTTCTTCAACAATGGCGTCGATACCCGGACCCGCGGCGTGGATATCAGCGCTGACTACCGTCAGGATCTCGGCGCCTATGGCCGGATCAAATATTCTCTGACGGGCAATTACAACGAAATCGCCATCACCAGAACCTACAAATATGCTGGTATCAACCCAGAAGTGATCACCGATCTGACCAAGGGCGCGCCTGTGAACAAGGTCACTTTGTCGGCCAATTGGAAAATCGGCAATTTGGATGTGACCCTGCGCGAAACCCGCTATGGCCATGTTGATGAGCGGAACAGCAGCACCACCGCGGTGGTGCCCTTCAGCAATATCTATATCAAATCCGCCTATATCTCGGATGTCGATGTGGGCTATTTCTTCACAGACGCCATCAAGGTTGATGTGGGCGGTAACAATGTGTTCGATCACCTGCCGGGCCAGACACCCTATCTCCTTCAGGAGTCGAGCCGCGCCAGTAACCTCTATCCCTATTACACGCCGTGGGGCATCGCGGGTGCATATTTCTACACGCGCCTGACCGCGTCGTTCTAGAGCCTGATGCTCGTCGATTGAATCAGTCTCTCATTCAAGGGTTCAGAGGGCGATTCAGACAGTAGAGTGACGCGGAATCGCGTCACTCTACTGTCATCGCGCTTTAGCAATCGGGGGGGTCCGATCCGGAGTGTGCCTGCGGGCGCACTCCGGTCCACCCGTTCGATTGAGGGAGTTGTGTTTTTTCACTCAGGCGATGATGCTATCCTCGCGACGGGAAACACGCCGAACAAGGAGAGTGGGACCGTGACGTTGTCACTTTCGCCGGTCGTGCAATCCGTCTTTCTCACGGCCGTGCGCCTGCATCAAAGCGGCCAACTTTTTGAGGCCGAGCGTCTTTACCGCCAGGTTCTGTCGTCCGATCCGCGTCATGCCGACAGTCTTCATCTGCTCGGCGTTATCGCCACACAATCTGGCCACCCTGCGGACTCCGAGGCCCTGATCCGGGCCGCCATCGCGCAAAATGACCAGATCGCGCCATTTCACTCCAATCTCGGCACCAGTCTGCGCGCCTTGGGGCGACTGAACGAGGCTGCCGAGTGCTATCGCGAGGCGATCCGCTTGAAACCGGACTATCCCGATGCTCATAATCATCTCGGCACCACGCTGCGTGATCTCGGGCAGTTGGCGGCGGCGGAGGCAAGCTACCGCGAGGCGATCCGACTGAAGGCGGATTATGCCGACGCTCACGGCAATCTCGGCAATCTGCTGCGCGAAACCCATCGCCTGCCAGCCGCCGAGATCAGCTGCCGCCGCGCGGTGCAACTGACCCCGGTCAGGAACCCGAAACTCGTTCAATTGATGCGCAATCTCGGCGCAGTGCTGCGCGATCAGAAGCGGCTGACCGAGGCCGAGGAGATCTATTGGCAGGCTTTGCAACTGGTGCCTGGTGATGCGGAAAGCCATAGCAACCGGGGCACGGTGCTGCGCGATCTGGATCATTGGACCGAAGCCGAACGCTGCTATCGCCGGGCCTTGGCGTTGCGACCCGACAACGCCGAGTTCCAAACTAATCTATCGCTATGCCTGAGCCGCAGGGGGCGCGTTGGCGCGGCCGAAACCCTCTGCCGCCGCGCTTTGACGATTTCCCCTGACTTTGCTCCAGGTCGCAACGCTTTGGGCGGAATCCTGTATGATCTTGGTCAGGTCGACGCGGCGCGCGCACAGATGCAAAGAGCACTTGAGCTGACGCCCGAGGTCATTCCCTATCATCTCAGCCTGGCGGCCACCAAGCGCTATCGGAAGGACGATCCGCACCTGGCCCAGATGGAGCAGCTCCTGCCGCGCAGTGAAACCATGACGCCGGACGATCAACTGCATCTGCGCTTCGCCCTGGCGAAAGCCTATGAGGATGCCGGCGACCAGGAAGCCGCCTTCGCTCAATTGCTGGAAGCCAATCGCCTCAAACGCGGCTTGATGGACTATGACGAGCGCGCCATGGAAGATCTGTTCGCGCGGATCAAGGCCGTCTTCACCGAAGAGATGATGAACAGCCGGGGCGCTCGGATTGCGCCGGCCGAGGGGCCAATTTTTATTGTCGGTATGATGCGCTCGGGGTCGACCCTGGTGGAACAGATCCTGGCCAGTCATCCTCAGGTGTTTGGCGCCGGGGAATTGACCTTGTTCAAACAGGCTATGTCTGCGGTGATCGGGCGCGATGCTTATCCGACAAAGGCGGCGGATTTGTCGACCGAGGCGCTCCGGCAGTTGGGGCTGGTCTATCGCGAGTCCTTGCAAAAAGAGGCGCCGGCGGTGCGGCGTATCACCGATAAATTTCTGCATAATTTTCTCTATTGCGGTCTGATCGCCCTGGCCCTGCCCGATGCCCGAATCCTGCATACCAGGCGGGATCCGGTGGATACCTGCCTGTCGTGTTTCTCCAAACTCTTTGTCGGCGAGCACCCCTATTCCTATGATCTGGCGGAATTGGGACGCTATTACCGTGCCTATGACGGCCTGATGGCGCATTGGCGGCAGGTGTTGCCGGCGGGGATGATGCTTGAGGTCGATTATGAGCGGGTGGTCGATGATCTTGAAGGTCAGGCTCGGCTGATCCTTGATTTCTGCGGTTTGCCCTGGGACGATGCGGTACTGTCATTCCATCAGACCGCCCGCCCGGTACGCACCGCCAGCGCGCTGCAGGTGCGTCAGCCGATCTACAAGAGCGCAGTTGGCCGCTGGCGGCCGGATGATGCGCTGCTCAAGCCTTTGCTCGACGCGTTGACGTGATGGGTAAGTCAGCCAGCGCCGACGTGGCCGATGTGCTGCGCCAGCGCGTACTGGCCGGCTTTTATTCCGAGGAGCAGTTCATCCGCCAGGAAAGCGTCGCCCAGGAATTAGGGGTCAGCCGCATCCCGGTGCGCGAGGCGCTCGCCCAATTGGAGCAGGAAGGTCTGGTCCAGCGGGTGAAATTCCGCGGCGCTCTGGTGCCAAAGCGATCGACCGCCGAGATCGTCGAGATCTATGAACTGCGGCTTCTGATCGAGCCCTTTCTGCTGCGGATGGCGGTTGCCAAAATAACATCACAGCAATTGCGGGACTTGCGCGATATCCTGCAAAGATCACGCGAAACCGACATCGTCGCTGAATGGACCGCGCTCAATGTCGCCTTTCATCGTCGCCTGTTCGCGGCGGCTGATCGGCCTTTGACTTTGCAGACCCTTGATAATTTGCTCACCCGCGCCGACCGCTATTTGAAGATGCAGAATTTTCTGTCGGCCTCGACCAAGGCGGAGAGCGACGCCGAACATGCGCGCTTGCTGGATCTGGTTGCCGCCGGCGACGCTTATGGCGCGGTGCAGGTGCTCACCGACCATATCAGCTGGAACCAGCAGGATGTGATCGCCAGCGCTGAAAGAAGCGTTATGCCTGTGTCCGGCGGGCGGTGATTTCGACCTCCACCTTGGCGCCGGGCGCTGGAATCCCGCAGATCAGGGTGGTGTTGGCCGGCCGGCAGGCGCTGAATTTCTCGCGCAGGACCGCTACCGCCTCCATCAGGAAGGCTGCGTCAGTGAGAAAGAGTCTGCAGCGCACGACGTCTTTCAGGCTGGCGCCCTCGGCCGCCAGGATCGGCTCGATGATGGCGAAGATATTGGCCATCTGCTCGCTGGTCGTCTCGGGAATCGTCTTGGTTGATGGATCGACACCGACCGTGCCGGAGATATGGATGTAATCCTCGTCCACCACGGCACGGGAATAGGCCGCCAGCTCTTCGAAGGATGAGCCGGAACTGATGCGTTTCAAGGTCACGATACTGTCTCCTCTAACCCAGCCCGTTTCTCGCGCCGGCGTCGTAGCGCGCCGACGAACACCACGCTGAAAGCCATGCCGACAAAGGTGTTGATGATCATGGGCAGCGACATGTCGTCGCGATGCAGCAGGGAAACCGCGACATAGATCGCCGTCGCCTCCTGGCGGATCAGATGCTCGACGACAATGGCAGTCCGTTCCCGCCGCGTCATGGCGGCCAGTTTCGAAAGACCGAGCGCCACGAGGAAATTGGTGAAGTTCATCGCCACCACCATGGCCAGTACGATGCCGAAAGAGCTTTTCAGCGTATCCCACTGTTCGACGATGATCAGTCCGAAGATGATCGTCAGGGTCCAGGTCGCACCGTTGCGAAGATAGGGCCTGATCCGGTCGGCGCGCCCGGCGGCGGCCAGCCGGAAGGCCATGCCGGTGGCGATCGGGAAGGCGGTGATCATGAGGATATGCTGCATTGAGGAAAGAATCGGCACCTGAATGATCTGGCTCTCGCCATAGACCTGCTGCAGGGCGAAATGGGCGATCAGCGGCAGGCTGAAAATATAGATCGCGCTGGTGAAGAGGCTGAGGCACACCGACAAGGCCAGGTCGCCGCCGGCCAGATCCGTCACCAGGTTCGAGAGCAGCCCGCCGGGGCAGGTCGCCAACAAAATAAACCCCATGGTCAAGGCCGGCGTCGGCGCGAAGCCGAAGGCGAGGGCGGTTCCGACCGCGGGCGCTACCAGGAGCATGCTGGCGACACCAACCAGGAAGGCCCGACTTTTGCCGATGATGCGGCGGAAATCCTGCGGGCCGAGCGACAACCCCATGGAAAACATCACCAGCCACAAAGAGGCTGGCAGAAGGTAGGGGTCGACAAATCCCATGATGGTCCGCATCGGGTCGTCCTAGGCTGCGTGAGGAAAAAATCTCTGCTTGAGGCGGGCGGTCTGCATCAGCAGAAGCGGGAGATATTGTGCGAGCAGATAACCGGGAACCGGTGCCGGTTTTTCCACCGGCAACGCCCAATCGCCTTGCCGATCCTCGGCGATCCAGGCGGCCAACTCCCGACCGAGAATGCTGTTCAGCGCGAGGCCGCGGCCATTGCAGGCCTGCAGCGCGAAGAAACTCTCATCGACGGCGAAAAAGCGCGGCAGCAGGCTGGGATTGATGGCGGCAATGCCAGTCCAGGCGAAGGCGAGCTTCTTGCGCTGATAACCGGGCAGGGCGGCCGCCAATCGATCATTGACCAGATCCGGCAAACCTCGCGCCAGATGACCTTGGCGTCCCATCGGATAGGCGGTAATGAGATGGCCCAAGGGGTCGCGCCGGATCGAGAAGACATCGGCCTCCATGTCGGTCATTGCCTGGCCGCCCGGCAGGATCTGGCGGCGCTCCGCCGCGGATAAGGGTTCGGTAGCGACCTGGGTGACCGGCATGGTCAGCACGCTGCGGCTCAGCGACGGGTGCAAATCGCCATTGCCGACATTAGCGCAGGCGATCACCAGGGCGGCGCGGATTTCGCCGTCCCGGCAGCGCAACCGCCAGTGATCCCCCTGGCGCGTCACCGCCAGCACCCGGCTGTCGAGAAACAGGCTGGCGCCCGCGGTAACCGCCTGATCGGCCAACAATCGGCAAAAAGCCAAGGGGTTGAGCGAGCCGCCGGTCGGGTCGAAAATCGCCGCCTGATAGCCGGTCACGCCGGCCGTCTGAGTGACCTCCTCGCCCGACAGGACCACAAGGTCCTTCCGCAAGGGCGCCCAGCCAGCGGCGATCCCGGCCACGCGGGCGGCGCCCGCCATGCCGCGGGCCGGCGCCAGAAAACCGCCGCGCTCTGCTCCGCACTCGGTCAATCGATCGCCGATCAACTGGAAGACGCAATTGGCTCCGTCGCCGATCAGTCGCAGCAGGGTTTCGCCGCGGGAAGCGCCCAGTGCCTTGATCACGCTCTCCGGTGTGTGGCGCACCAGTTGCGGCGCCACCACGCCGGCGCTGCGGCCGGCGGCGCCGGCCGCGGCACGGCCCGCTTCCAGGATCACCGGCCGCAACCCGCGGTCGGCGAGGTGCAACGCCAGGGACAGACCGGCGACACCGGCGCCGATGATGACGATCTCAGCGTCTTCCTGACCCATCAGGCGGGGAAACTCGCGGCCGGCAAGGGTCGTCTCATCCCAAAGGGTGGGGCTCATTGGAGGCCTCTTGGGAGGGGAAGGCTTCCGCGCGGGATGACGAGTGTGCTGCATGCCGACTCTATTGGCCAAGATGGGGCGGCCTGTCAATTAATTGGATCCAATTTTTGTCAAAAGCGATGCTCTGGCGATAAACTCTGAGGCGACATCTCTTTAGAAGTGTCATAGATTAGTAAGCAACTGCAGCAATTCATGCGGGCCCCGGGATCACAGTGGGGCGGCCTGCCAACAGAAAAGGACCGACAATGAGCGAGTGGGGAATTCCGGGCCTGACCCGACGTCATTTTCTCGAGCAGTTGGGACGAGTGGGGGGCACGTCGGCGGTTCTGGCGGCGATGAACGCCTTCGGCATTAATTCGGCATCGGCGCTCGAACGGCCGCCGGAATTGCGCGGTTCGGGCAAGGGCAAGAAGGTGCTGGTGATCGGCGCCGGCCATTCGGGCAACACATCCGCCTATGAACTGTCGAAGCTCGGCTATGAGGTTACGGTGCTGGAAGCGCGCTCCTTCGCCGGTGGACGGGCACAGACGGCGCGGCGCGGTTTTGTCGCCCAGGAAATGGGCGGCGAGGTCGAGCGCTGCGAGTTCGATGAGGGACTCTATATCAATATCGGTCCCTGGCGGATCCCCTACCACCACCGCTCCACTTTGCATTACACCAAAGAATTCAATGTGCCGCTCGAGATTATGGTGAATGATAATGACGCGGCTTTTTTGTATGCGAAGAATGCCAAGGGTGGCCTGAATAACAAGCGGGTGCGCCAGGGCGAGGTCAAGGCCGATGCGCGCGGCTACACCAATGAGCTGGTCGCCAAGGCGGTCAGCAGCGGCAAGCTCGACGGCATGTTCGGCGCCGAGGATAAGCAGATCCTGCTCGATTATCTGGTCCATGAAGGCTATCTGTCGGCCAAGGATTTCAGCTATCACGGCACCGATGGCCGCGGTTTCAAGATCCATCCCGGTCCCGGTCTGACGCCAGGCGTGGAACTCGAGCCCTTTGCCTTTTCGGATGTGCTCAATTCCAGATTGTGGCAGCATTTCAATTCGGTCACCGAATTCGACATGCAATGGACCATGTTCCAGCCGGTCGGCGGCATGGATCAGATCGCTCGCGGCTTCGAGCGCCACATGGGTCATTTGATCACCTACAACACCGAGATCGAGCAGTTGCGCCAAAACGACAAGGGCGTGACCGCCAACTGGGTCAACACCAAGACCGGCCAGCGCGGCAGCACCACCGCCGATTACGCCATCTGCACGATCCCGCTGCCGGTGCTGCATCGCCTCGACACCGACTTTTCCGATGATTTCCGCACGGCCATGGAGGGGGTCGCCTATGCGCCGGTGCTGAAGGCCGGGCTGCAAATGAAGCGCCGATTCTGGGAAGAGGATTTCGGTCTCTATGGCGGTCACATCAAGACCGATTTCAACAATGGCTATGGCTTCTATCAGATCAGCATGCCCTCGACCGCCTGGCAGAGTCAGAAAGGCGTCCTGCTCGGCGCCTATATCTATGGCGATGTCGCCATACAATCGAGTGCGCTGTCCTTGCATGACAGGATGGAGAGTTATCTCGATATCGGCGAGGCGGTCTTCCCAGGGCTCTATCGCGCCAATTTCGAAAAGGGATTCTCCTGGTGCTGGCATCGCGCCAAATATAATCAGGGCGGCTGGGCCGAATGGTCGCAGCGCGGGCGCGAGCGGGACTATCCGAAGCTATTGCAAGCCGAGGGGAGGGTCTATCTCGCCGGCGAGCATCTATCCTATTTGACGGGTTGGCAAGCCGGCGCCATTGAATCCGCCTGGATGCAGATCGAAAAGCTGCATCATCGTGTGGTCCAGGCCTGAGGAGCTGAGAGATGAAGATTTTTGTTTTCGCCGCCTGCCTTTCTCTGACTGCTCTCTCTGCCAGCGCCGCGGAGTCCAGCGGGCAAACCCTCTATCTGCAGAAATGCGCCGCCTGCCATCAGTCGGAAGGGCAGGGCCTGCCCCATCCGATTCCGGCCTTGGCCGGCAGCCCGATTCTGCTCGGCGATGATGACGCCCTGGCCGGTCTGTTGCTGCATGGCAAGGATGGCATGCCGGCTTTTCATCTCTATCTGAGCGATGACAAGATCGCCGCGATCCTGACCTATGCCCGCGACTCCTGGGGTAATGCAGCGCCGCCGATTTCCGAGGCGACAGTCGCCGCAGCCCGGAAAGAGTTGGGCAGCGATGGCATCAAATTGCCGACCAATTGAGCGGAGCGAACGCCCGGCGTTTGAGGGCTATTTTGTTCCAGCCACCCACCGGCACCTTGTAGCCGACCCGCAGGAGGTGAAATGGGTGGCCGGGCGCCAAGGGCGCCCCGCGCGAGCGTTCGCGCGAAGCCAAGTGAGCGGAGCGAACGCCCGGCGTTTGAGGGCTATTTTGTTCCAGCCACCCACCGGCACCTTGTAGCCGACCCGCAGGAGGTGAAATGGGTGGGTGGCCGGGCGCCAAGGGCGCCCCGCGCGAGCGTTCGCGCGAAGCCAAGTGAGCGGAGCGAACGCCCGGCGTTTGAGGGCTATTTTGTTCTAGTTTGCATAAATCTCTAACCTCGCTATAGTCCCGCTTCCTCTAAAAATGAGTGTCGCGGAGAGTGTAAATGTTCTTTTCTGAGGCTTTGGCGCAAGCGCCAGGAGCAGCCGGGTCGGTTGGCGGATTCTCGATCGATAGCCTGCAGCAGTTTCTGCCCCTGGTTCTGATCTTCGTGGTGTTCTACTTCCTGATGATCCGCCCGCAGCAGAAAAAGATGAAGGCGCATCGCGAGATGGTCGGCGCGCTGCGTCGTGGCGACCGCGTCCTGCTTCAGGGCGGCATCTTCGGGCAGGTCTCGAAGGTCGTCAGCGACACCGAATTGTCGGTCGAGATCGCCGACAAAGTGGTGATCAAGGTAACCCGCAACGCTGTCGCCGAAGTGCTGGAGAAGACCCAGCCGGTGGCCGAGGAAGCCGCCACCAAGGCCGAGTGATCTCTCGATGAATCGCTATTCACGCTGGAAATATGTCCTGATCCTGACGGGCCTTATTTTGGGCGCCCTCTATTCCCTGCCCAATCTGTTTGGCGAAGTGCCGGCGGTGCAGATCGCGCCGGCCAATTCGGTGGCGCAAGTCAACACCGCCCTGATGGACTCGGTCGAAAACACCCTGAAAAAGGCGGCCATTTCCTATCTGGGCGTCGCGTCCGACGGTAACAGCGTGAAAGTCCGTTTTGCCAATACGGACAGCCAATTGAAGGCGCGCGATGCGCTGCAGGCGGCGCTCGGCGAAAGCTTCAGTGTCGCCTTCAATCTGATGCCGGCCAGCCCGTCCTGGCTGGCCCGGATTGGCGCTTTGCCGATGAGTCTGGGTCTTGATCTCAGGGGCGGCGTCTATTTCCTGATGCAGGTCGATATGGATGCTGCCCTCAATAAGCAGCTTGACCGCCGCATCGGTGATGTCCGCTCGGTCCTGCGCGACGCCAAGATCCCAGTCGCCGGCGTTGCGCACGAAGCCAGCAATCTGGTGGTGAAGTTCAAGGATTTTGATACCAAGGAGAATGGTTCCGAAGCGCTGCGCAAAGGGCTGCGCGACATGCTGATCACCAGCCTCGATGAGACCCGCCTGGCCTTGACGCCGAGCCCCGAGACGCTGAGAGACTTTCAACAGCAGGCCTTGCAACAGAATGTGCTGACGCTGCGGAACCGCATCAATGAACTCGGCGTGACCGAGCCGGTCATTCAGCAACAGGGGTCCGATCGCGTCGTAGTGGAATTGCCCGGCGTGCAAGATACCGCCAAGGCCAAGGATATCGTCGGCCGCACCGCTTCGCTCGAAGTCCGCATGGTCGATGAGGAGCATGAGGACGGACCGAGTTTGCTGGCGGCGCAAAGGGGTCTGGTCCCGCCGGGCGACGATTACTATACCAACAATCGGGATGGTTCGCCGATCCTGATCAAGAAGCAGATCATCCTGACCGGCGAGAATATCTCCAATGCCTCGGCCGGACTCAACAGTCAGACCAATGAGCCGGTGGTCAATCTCAGCCTCGATACGCGAGGTTCAAAGATTTTCGCCAATGTGACGCGCGAGAATGTCGGCAAGCGCATGGCGATTCTGCTGATCGAGAAGGGCAAGGGCGAGGTTGTGACCGCACCCGTCATCCATTCGGTGATCGAGGGTGGGCAGGTGCAGATTTCCGGCAGCCGCTCGATCAAGGATGCCACGGACACGGCGCTGCTGCTGCGCGCCGGCGCCCTTGCGGCGCCAATGGAAATCATCGAAGAGCGCACCATCGGCCCGTCGCTGGGCGCCGACAATATCGCGCGTGGTGTCGATTCGGTACTGTGGGGCTTCGTCGCCATCGCCATCTTCATGTCGATCTATTACCGCATCGTCGGGCTGTTCTCGACCTTGGCGCTGGCGGCCAATGTGCTGTTGTTGGTGGCGCTGCTGTCGCTGATTCAGGCCACATTGACCTTGCCGGGCATCGCCGCGATCGCGCTCACGGTCGGCATGGCGATCGACGCCAATGTGCTGATCAACGAACGCATCCGGGAAGAACTGCGCGCCGGCCATTTGCCGCAAGCCGCCATCTCGGCCGGCTATGACCGGGCCTTCGCCACCATCCTCGATTCCAACGTGACCAATTTCATCGCCGGCATCGCGCTGATCGCGTTTGGCTCGGGGCCCGTCAAGGGCTTCGCCGTGGTGCTGTGTCTTGGCATTCTGACCTCGATGTTCAGCGCCATTCTGGTGTCGCGCGCCCTGGTCAATCTGACCTATGGCCGCCAGCGCCGCCTGACCAAAATCGCCATCTGAGCGCGGAGGATCACAGCATGGAATTCTTCCGCCTGAAAAAAGACATCCCCTTCATGACCTATGCGCGGTCGACGACCATCCTGTCGGCGATCACCTTTGCCTTGGCGGTGTTCTTTCTGGTTACCCGGGGACTCAATCTCAGTGTCGAATTCACCGGCGGCACGGTGATCGAACTGCACTATCCGGCGGCCGTCGAATCGGTAAAAGTGCAGGACAAGCTGACCGCCGCCGGCTTCACCGACAGCCAGGTGCAGAATTTCGGCACGGCGTCTGATATTCTTGTCCGCCTGCCGCTTAAGGAAGGGCAGTCATCGGCGCAGCTCTCGGAGACAGTGCTGAGCAGCTTGCGCGCCGATCAGCCCGCGATCGAGATGCGCCGCGTCGAATTCATTGGCCCGCAGGTCGGCCATGAATTGGTGACCGACGGCGCCATGGCGTTGGCCCTGGTCTGCGCCGGCATCATGCTTTACCTGGCGATCCGCTTCGAATGGCGCTTTGCCGTCGCCGCGATCATCGCCAACATGCATGACGTGGTGATCATTTTAGGCTTCTTCGCCTTCTTCCAGTGGGAGTTCTCCCTGACCGTGCTGGCCGCGGTGCTCTCGGTGCTGGGCTATTCGGTGAATGAGTCGGTGGTGGTATTCGACCGGATCCGCGAGAATTTCCGCAAATTCAAAAAATCCAACGTCGCTGAGATCATCAACAACGCCATCACGGCGACCATCTCGCGGACCATCATCACCCATGGCTGCACCCAGATGGTTGTCACCTCGATGCTGTTTTTTGGCGGCGAGACGCTGCATAATTTCGCTTTGGCTCTGACCATCGGCATTCTGTTCGGCATCTATTCATCGGTGCTGGTCTCAAGCCCGATCGTCTTGTGGCTGGGCGCCACACGCGCCAATTTCGTCAAAACCGATGGTCCCGCTCCGCAGGCGGGCTAGGATGGGTCGCCAATCGGGTCAGGCTGAGCCGAAAATGGCGGATTTCCCAGAACCGCAGCGCAGCGTACTTCATGTATGTGAACAGCGGCAGCGCACGAAACCGCTATTTGCAGGCCAGCATGACGCAATTGGAGGCACACCCTAAATGGACATCACGCCGCTGGTGCCAAAGGGACGGCAACTGGTCCATGCCTATGGCGATGGCGGCTTCCGGATCAGCGGGGTCCGGTATGAGGGGTCGGTTCTGATCCTGCCGGATCTGACGACAGCTTGGGATCTGCGTGATTTTGCGGAATTAGTGCCGGAGTCGGTTCAAGGTCTGATCAATGAGGCTGCCCGCCATGCCGGGCTTTTGCTCGTCGGCACCGGGCCACGCATGCTGCCGGCGCCGAAGACCCTGCGTATGCTTTGCCAGACGGCGGGGATTGCGCTCGAGGTTATGGATACGGGGGCGGCCTGCCGGACGTATAATGTCCTTCTCACCGAAGAACGATCCGTCGCGGCGGCTCTGATCGCCGTCTGATACTGCGATATCCTGATGTTGACTGGTAGGAGGTCAGGTCATAGGTCCGATTTGGGCCGTAAATGGACGGAATTTATAGTGGCAAGAAGGTGTGTCTTGATCGCATTTCGATTGTGGCTGTCAATGCCCGCGCAAGTATTGAAACAGACCCGCCCTTTAAATTTCTTGAGACTCTGAATCTCAAAGTGAACCCGGCGACCGTCCGGAACTGGCCCATCGGTGACATGGCCACTATCGATAACAGGACCACTTCAGATGAGCGGCCGTGATGGGCGCAGCCCTGACATTGCTGATGACGGGCAGATCTCCCCGACATTAAAGCCGAGGAGTTCTAGGCGTCAGACTTCCGTATGCTCGGCGAGGGAAAGCGCATCTTCTACATCGACGCCAAGATAGCGGACAGTGCTCTCAATTTTCGTGTGGCCAAGTAAGATCTGCACGGCGCGCAGATTACCAGTCTGCTTGTAGATGATCGACGCCTTGGTTCGTCGCAGTGAATGAGTGCCGTAGTCCTCCGGGCGCAGTCCAATGCCCGTGACCCATTCGTCTACGAGACGCGCATACTGGCGAGTGCTGATGTGATCTGCATGATCAATTCTGCTGGGAAATACGAAATCGTCAAGCGTGCCGCCACGGCATTCGAGCCAAGCGAGGATGCTGGTGCGGGCCGGCTCTAAAATCTCGAACCGAACCGGCCGACCAGTTTTTTGCTGGATAACGGTCGCCCGTGAGCGAACTTGGCCGCCGCTGACGATCTCGCCGATTTTGATTTTAACGACATCGCAGCCGCGAAGTTTACTGTCGATTGCCAAATCGAACACCGGCGCTCCAATCTCAGGAAAAGCGCGGAGTTGCGGCAGCTTCATGCACCGACGACGTTAGCGAACATGGTATTTTCTCCGCGACTGCGGCAGGTCGTGTCCCCCCGAGTGGTGTAAGAGCTGGGGGTAAGTAGCCGGCCGAAGCGACCGTCCAGAGTCTAGCGCCGGCCGGCTACTTACCCCCAGCGGTGGTCATCGTGAATCTTTGGTAGAGT
>Ga0116226_10001344_pt1 | contig 21248 bp, 18 predicted proteins | sample S1TSphfallax_FD_89692 | JGI IMG/M metagenome (GOLD analysis project Ga0116226, IMG submission 89692) | Host-associated microbial communities from peat moss isolated from Minnesota, USA - S1T2_Fa - Sphagnum fallax MG | ecosystem: Host-associated > Plants > Peat moss > Unclassified | place: USA... | reverse complement strand
GGGCTTCGCCAAATCGCTTGGCAAGACCACCGCCAACGCCGAGGATTTCCCGGCCTTCATCGTCAACCGGGTTCTGGTGCCGATGATCAATGAGGCGATATATACCCTCTATGAGGGGGTGGGCACCGTCGACGCCATTGACACGGCGCTCAAGCTTGGCGCCAACCACCCCATGGGTCCGCTGGAGCTGGGCGACTTTATTGGCCTCGACACCGTGCTCTCGATCATGAACGTGCTTCATGAGGGGCTGGCCGATTCCAAATACAGGCCGTGTCCCCTGCTAGTGAAATATGTCGAAGCCGGGTGGCTTGGCCGCAAGGCGGGCCGGGGTTTCTACGACTATCGCGGAGACCGTCCGGTCCCCACCCGCTGCCCGGCCCTTAAGCCTTGTCCTCAGTCCGACTGCTGCATGGCCTCGGCGACCTCGCCGCCAATTACGACGTCCTGCTGTGCGATATCTGGGGCGTCATCCACGATGGGGTGACGGCCGATCAGATCGCCTGCGCCGCTCTGGCGCGATGGGTCGCGACGCGAGGCCCCGTGGTTCTGATCTCCAACTCACCCCGGCCGGCCCCAGAGGTCGTCGCGCAACTGGACGACCTTAACGTCCCGCGTTCGGCTTGGTCGGATATCGTCACATCGGGGGACGCCACCCGCGCGCTCCTGGCCGCTCGCGCGCCCGGCCCCGCCTTCCTCATCGGGCCCGACCGCGACGCGCCACTCTATTCCGGGCTCGGCCTGGACTTTTCGCACCTGGAGGATGCCGCCTTCATCGCCTGCACCGGCCCCAATAACGATGAGGTCGAAACGCCGGAGGACTACCGCGCAATCCTCGCCCGCGCCGCCGAACGCGGACTCGAGATGATCTGCGCCAACCCCGATATCGTCGTGCAGCGCGGTGATCGGCTGATCTATTGCGGCGGCGCCCTGGCCCAACTCTATGAGACCCTGGGCGGGACGGCGATCATGGCCGGCAAGCCTCATGCTCCCATCTATGAACGGGTCCTGGGCCGCGCGCGCGCTCTGACCGCCGCGCCCCTGGCCATGGCGCGCGTTCTCGCCATCGGCGATGGCCTGGCCACCGATATCGCCGGCGCCAATAGGGCGGGTCTTGATGTCCTCTTCATCGCGAAAGGCGTCCATGGCGGCACCGGCCTTTTTGACAATGGGGGGCTGAATGCGCCAGCCGTTGCGCGACTACTCACGGACGAAGGCCTCCGCGCCGACTTCGCTCTTTCGAGCCTCTCTTGGTAAGGCCTCGCCAAATGCGGCCGCTCGCCTATAGAACCCTGCGCCCGGGATTTGGGGCATGATGTTTAGGCGGGGGAGTTAAGACGGCCTTGCGCGGATTTTTTCTGGAAGACCTGAGCCTCGGCCAGACCGCGGACTATAGCCGTGAGGTCACGGCGGCCGATATCGACGCCTTCGCCCAGGTGACCGGCGACGACAATCCGGTGCATCTGGACGAGGCCTATGCCGCCACGACGCGTTTTGGCGGGCGCATCGCCCACGGCATGTTGAGCGCGGGCTATATCTCCACGGTGCTTGGAAGCCGGATGCCGGGGCCAGGCGCCATCTATCTCTCCCAGACCCTGCGCTTTCGCCGGCCAGTCCGGATCGGGGACACAGTGACCGCCAGCGCCACCGTGGCCGAGATCGACCAGGCCCGGGCCCGGGTCACTCTGAAGACTGTTTGCAAGGTGGCCGGCGACGTAGTGGCGGACGGCGAGGCCGTCGTGCTCGCCCCACGCAAGGGCGATTGAGCGTCCCATGAAGCTGATCCACGGATGGAAGCGATTGGCCGCCGATGAGCGCGGGGCGGCTGTCGCCCTCGGGAACTTCGACGGCGTCCATCTGGGCCACCAGCAGGTCATTAACGACGCCCGCACGGCGGCGGTGGGCCTCGGCGCACCCCTCGGCGTCATCAGCTTCGAGCCGCATGCCCGCATGCATTTCCACCCGGAGGATCCGCCCTTCCGCCTGATGAACGCCCGGCAATTGGCGCGCACGGTTGCGGCTCTGGGCGCGGACCAGCTGTATCTCCTGCCCTTCGGGGTCGAGATGGCCAATTTCACCGACCGCCAATTCGTCGAAGATGTCCTGGTGGCGGGGCTGGGCGTGCGGCACGTCGCCGTGGGTTTCGATATTACCTTCGGCGCGGGCCGCACGGGCGATCCGGAGGCGATGCTTCGCTATGGCGTCGAGATGGGATTCTCAGTCTCTGTGGCCAAGCCGGTGGGCGATGGCGGCGGCAAGATCTCATCCTCCACGATCCGCGATAGTCTGCGCGAGGGGCGCCCCGAACTCGCCCGTAAAATGATGGGCCGCCCCTTCGCCATTGAAGGGGTTGTGGAAAAGGGCCGCCAGCTAGGGCGACAGCTCGGTTTTCCCACCGCCAATGTGCCGCTTGTGGACTATGTGGCGCCCAGGTTCGGCGTCTATGCCACGCGCACGCGCCTAGCCGATGGCCGAGAGCTTGGCGGCGTCGCCAATATCGGCGTGAACCCCACTACCGGCCTCGTTGAGCCCCGCCTGGAGGTGTGGTTGTTCGATTTTGACGAAGACATCTATGGCGAGACCATCGAGACTGATCTGGTCGCGTTCCTGAGGCCGGAAGAAAAGTTTTCCTCCATCGAAGCCATGGTTGAGGTGATTCATCAGGACGCCGCCCAGGCGCGCGCTATCCTCGCGGCGGATTAGGCGGGGCGTGGCTGGCGGCGATGGCCCGCCTCTGGTAAGCGATAAGGATGATCCAGGCAGGTCTGACTCGGCGAATTAGCCCCCCGGCGTGACACGGGGCCTCAACGAGGCTCTCCGCGCGCGCCGGAGCTGTCCCGCCCCGCCCCTCCGCTAGCAGAGCTTAAAATCCCTCCGATGCCTGACGACACCCAAGCCCCCGCCCGAGATTATCGCGAGACCGTCTTTCTTCCCCAGACCGAATTCCCCATGCGCGCGGGGCTGCCCGCCCTTGAGCCGCGTCTGCTGGAAAGTCTTGGCGACCTCTATGCTGACGTCCGCGCCGCCCGCCAGGCCGAGGGCGCCGCGCTGTTTGTCCTGCACGACGGCCCCCCCTATGCCAACGGCGCCATCCATATTGGCCATGCACTCGACAAGCTCCTGAAGGACTTCGTCGTCCGCTCACGTTTTGCGCTGGGTTTCGATGTCGACTATGTGCCCGGCTGGGACTGCCATGGTCTTCCCATTGAGTGGAAGATCGAGGAAGCCTTCCGCGCGGAGGGGCGCGCGAAGGACCAGGTTTCCAAGGCTGAGTTTCGCGAGCGGTGTCGCACCTATGCGGCGGGTTGGATCGCCGAACAGTCCGGCGAGTTTCAGCGCCTGGGGGTTCTCGGGGACTGGGCGCACCGCTACGCCACCATGGACTATTCGAGCGAGGCGGCCATCGTTGCGGAGTTCCACAAGTTCATCGCCAGCGGCCAGGTTTATCGCGGCTCCAAGCCGGTCATGTGGAGCCCGGTGGAACGCACCGCCCTGGCAGACGCCGAGGTCGAATATCACGATCACGTCTCGCCCACGATCTGGGTGAAGTTCCCCGTGGTCGAGGGGCCGGTGGCGACTCGAGGCGCCAGCGTGGTGATCTGGACCACGACGCCCTGGACCATCCCCGCCAACCGCGCCATCGCCTATAATCCCAAGATCGCCTACGGCCTCTTCGAGGTCCGGGCGCTTGAAACCGAGCTGCCCTTCGAGCCGTGGGCGCGGCCGGGTGATCGGCTCATCCTCGCCGAGAGCTTGGCGCAGGGCGTTATGTCAGCCGCGAAGATCGCTGAGTGGGTGCGGCTTGGGCCGGTCAGTCCGGCGGGTATGGTCTGCGCGCACCCCCTGTCCACGTTGGATGCGGGTTATGGATTTCCCGTCCCGCTCCTGGCGGGCGACCACGTCACCGAGGAGGCGGGGTCGGGCTTTGTGCATACCGCGCCGGGGCACGGCGCCGAGGACTACCTGGTGTGGCTTGCCACTGGCCATCGCGACATCCCCGAAACGGTGGACGAAAACGGCGCCTATTTCGCGCACGTCCCGCTGTTTGGCGGGCTCAAGGTCCTGGAGACCGAGGGCAAGAAGGCCGGGAAGTTTGGCGCGGCAAATGAGGCCGTCACCAAGGCCCTTATCGAGGCGGGAACCCTGCTGGCCCGGGGACGGCTGGAGCACAGCTATCCCCATTCCTGGCGCTCAAAGGCGCCGGTTATCTTCCGCAACACGCCCCAATGGTTCATCCGGCTCGACACGCCGCTAGAGGACCCAATCCATGGCGGAAAGACCTTGCGCGAGACCGCCCTGGCGGCCATCGACACCACCGACTTTTATCCAGAGGCAGGCCGCAATCGCATCCGCGGCATGGTGGAAAGCCGGCCCGACTGGCTTATCAGTCGCCAAAGAGCCTGGGGCTCGCCCCTGGCAATGTTCGTCGATAAGGCGAGCGGAGAGCCCCTGCGCGACCCGGCGGTCAATGATCGGATCGTTGAGATCATTTCGCGGGAGGGCGCCGACGCCTGGTTTACGAGGCCCGTCGGCGATTTCCTGGGGAACCGCGATCCCGCCGCGTATGAGAAGGTCGAGGACATCGTCGACGTCTGGTTCGACTCCGGCTCGACCCACGCCTTCACGCTGGAAGGCCGCGAGGGAACCCACTGGCCCGCCGACCTCTATCTCGAAGGCTCCGATCAACACCGGGGCTGGTTCCAGAGCTCTCTGTTGGAAGCCTGCGCCACGCGCGGGCGGGCGCCCTATGAAGCGGTTCTCACCCACGGCTTCACCCTCGATGAAAAGGGGGAAAAGATGTCCAAATCGCTCGGCAACACCGTGGATCCGCAATCCATCACCCGCGCCCAGGGCGCGGATATCCTGCGTCTGTGGGCCGCCCTGACCGACTATTCCGAGGACCAGAGGATCGGTCCGACGATCCTTCAGACCACGGTCGACGCCTATCGCAAGCTGCGTAACACGTTGAGGTATCTGCTGGGGGCCATGGCAGGGTTTTCCGAGGTCGAACGCGTGGCCCTCGCCGACATGCCGCCTTTGGAGAGGTTCATTCTACATCGCCTTTGGCAGCTTGATGGGGAGGTGCGGTCCGCCTATGAGCGTTACGCCTTCGCCGACGCCATGCGCCCCTTGGCGGACTTCTGCTCCAATGATCTCTCCGCCCTGTTCTTCGACATTCGCCGCGACGCTCTCTACTGTGATCGTCCGGATTCGCTGCGTCGGCGGGCCTGCCGAACGGTGATGGCCTTGGTCTTCGAGCGGCTGACGATATGGATGTCCCCTATTCTTGCCTTCACCATGGAAGAAGCTTGGCGCGCGCGCCTCCCCGAGGCGACCCCGAACGCCCTTCGGACCTTTCCGCCGACGCCCGAGACTTGGCGCAATGACGCGGAAGCTGAACGGTGGGGTAAGGTTCAGGCCGTTACCCGGGTGGTCACCGGGGCTCTGGAGATCGAGCGCCGCGAAAAGCGACTAGGATCGGCCCTGGAGGCCGCGCCGCGCGTTTTTGTCAATGATCCCGACCTGCTGGCCGCCTTCGCCGGGCTCGACGCCGCCGAGGTGTTCCGCACAAGCCAGGCCACGCTGCTGTCCGGCGAGGGCCCCGGCGAAGCCTTCCGTATGGAGGGCGCCCCGGGCGTTTGTGTCGAGCCTGAGAGGGCCTTGGGGCGGAAATGCGCACGCTCCTGGCGCATCCTGCCCGAGGTCGGCGAGGATCCTCGCTACCCTGACCTCTCGGCGCGAGACGCCGACGCCGTCGCCCTCTGGGACGCGACCCACGCATGAGCCGTGCGACCCCGGCCGGCCGGTGGCCCTTTCCCGTCGCGCTGCTCGTCGTCGCGGGCGACCAGGGCGCCAAGGCCTGGATCGTGGGAATGAATCTGGGAATTGGCGGCGGACCCGATGTGCCGGGGCCGCTTCGCATCACCCTCGTGGAGAATCCGGGGATCAGCTACGGCCTGTTTCAGACCGGCGCCGATTGGACCCGCTGGCTCTTCACGGCCTTCGCCTTGGCGGTCACCGTGGCCTTGGCCGTTTGGGGGCGGCGGGCGGAACGCCTTCCGGCCGCGCTCGGCCTCGGGCTGATCATGGGCGGCGCGCTGGGCAATGTTGCTGATCGGGTGTTTCGTGGCGCGGTGGTGGATTTTATAGACGCCAGGGCGCTGGGCTTTCCCTGGATTTTCAACCTCGCCGACAGCGCCATCACGGTCGGGATCATGCTTTTGATCGCCGATAGCCTGATCGCGCCCAAGCGCTCGGTGACGTGATCGGAAAAGGCGTGTCGGTGGCGTAGGTCCGATAAATGGGTTATGCGCCACGCACAGTGTGGGGGCGCGCGTTTTGGAAAGATGCGTAAGATGACTTTTTCCCGCGTTTTGAGGGCTGGCGCTCTCATGGGCCTCATGGGTCTCGCCGGCTATGGTCTGGCCGGCTGTCAGGCCGCGTCCAACGCCCTCGGCCTCAGTAAGGTCACACCCGACGAGTTTCGGGTGGTCAGCAAGGCGCCGCTCGTTCTGCCGCCGGATTACGCCCTTCGTCCGCCCGCTCCCGGCGAACCCCGTCCTCAGGAGTTGGAGCCCGAGAGCGCCGCCCGCGAGGCGATGCTCGGCCAGAGAGACGCCGAGGTGCGCTCCGACGGCGAGAAACTGCTCGTGGCCAAGGCGGGTGGCGATAAGGCCGATCCCCTCGTGCGCTATGTGGTCGACGACCAGTTTGGCGCCATAGCACATAAGGATAAGAGCTTCGCCGATTGGGTCCTAGTCTGGAAAAGGGGTCAGCCGGCGGTTCAAACCACGATGGCCAAGGCCGCTGACACCGATACTCCCGTCGATGCGGCGGTGGAGCAAAAGCGTATCAGCAATCTGACCGGCGATAAGACGATCATCATCGCGCGCCAAGGTAACAGCAAGATCAAGCTGCCGGGCCTGTAGGCCACTCCGCCCTGAACTGAGCCTGTCGCGCGCCCCCCGGGGAGACATCGGAGAAGGCGGTCGTCGAGGCCCCTGGGCCGCGTTCTCGGAGCCGTTCGCCAAATGGAAGATCAGGCTCCCGGCTCGCCCGAAGCGCGTCCACGAAGGAGTCCCGCCACACCTTGACGTTGGAGGTCTGGATGCCCTCCATGAGGCGCCCCCAACGCCGAATGCGTTCGGGCAGCGGCATGGAAAGGGCGATTTTCAGCCCCTCTGACACTTCCTCCCGGCTGTAGGGATTGATGATCACGGCGTCAGGCATCTGCCGCGCCGCGCCGGCAAAGCGGGAGAGGACCAGAACGCCTGGATTTTCCGGATCCTGCGCGGCCACATACTCCTTGGCGACCAGGTTCATCCCGTCCCGGAGCGGCGTCACCAGCCCGACACGGGCGGCCCGATAGATGCCCGCCAGTTCGTCCCGACGATAACCGCGATTGACGTAGCGGATAGGCGCGGAGTCCACCTCCGCATAAACCCCGTTTATGCGACCGCAGAGGGCGTCGATGCGCATCCGGAGGTCTTGGTAGGCCTCCACTTCACCGCGCGAAGTGGGCGCGACCTGCAGGTACAGAATCTCACGGCGCAGATCCGGGTTGTCCCGCAGAAACCGCTCGAACCCCAGCAGGCGCTCCTCCAGCCCCTTGGAATAGTCGAGGCGGTCTACCCCCACAATGAGGTTGCGGAAGACGGTATGGGCCGCCATCCGGTCGTGGGCCCGCCTTGCCATGGGCGAGGCAGCCAAAGCTTGGAAATCCTCAACGTCCAGACCGATGGGAAAGACCCGAGCGGTGAGGGAACGCCCAAAGGCCCTCAGGCGCCCATCCGACTCCCACCCGCCTGCCGCCTCTCCAAGCACATAGGACTCGAAGGCCCACAGCCATTCATCGGTCTGGAAGCCGACCAGATCATAGGCGAACAGGCTCTCTACCAACTGCCTGTGTCCAGGCAGGGTGGTCAGGATCTGCGGCGCTGGCCAAGGGATGTGCAGGAAGAACCCGATGGGGTTCCCAACCCCAAGCCGCCGCAACTCTCGGCCCAGCGGGATCAGATGATAGTCATGCACCCAGATGAGGTCGTCGGGCTGGAGGAGCGGGGCGAGGATCTCGGCGAATCGCCTGTTGACGCGCTCATAACCTTCGCTGAACGAGCGGTCATAGGCGGTCAGGTCGATGCGGTCGTGGAACAGCGGCCAAAGGGTCGCATTGGCGTAGCCGTTATAATATTCCTGATAGTCGGCGTCCTCGAGATCCACCGTCATGACGGTGACGTCGTTTACACGCCTGATCTGGATCTTGTCGGAGGGCTGGTCCGTGGTTTCGCCGCTCCAGCCAAACCAGAAGCCTGAATACTCCCGAAGCGCGGCTGAGAGGGCTACCGCCAAACCGCCCGCCGGCGCGTCACCGGGCCTCTCCGGGGCGTTCACCCGGTTTGAGACCACGATAAGACGGCTCATGGCAGGGGGCCTCCACAGCCTCGTCAACGGCCGGGGTACGGCCAAGCCTTAAAGCGAATAGCCCCGGAAATTGTTCCCTAACAGCGTGGGATCGTTCGGGGTTTTCCTCTCGAGAGCCGGCGCGTTCAGCCCTTTCGCGCCGTGCTATCGCCAAGCCAGGCGAGCGCCGCGGCCACATCTGGTAAGGCATGTGTAGCCACGGTGGGCCGGCGCGCACCAACGATGACGGCCTGGCCGCCAAAGTCATGTGCCGCGCGAAATCCCGCTTCGTCAGTCAGGTCGTCACCCATGAACAGGGGCGGGTAGCCGTGGAAGGGGGGCTCTTCCATAAAGGCCCGCAGCGCCGCGCCCTTATCTGGCCCCGGCCCACGAAGCTCCACCACGTGATCCCCTCGTTGAATTTGCAGCTCCAGACGGGCGGCCAGACGGTCCGCCAGCTCCTGGCAAGCCCCGGCCAGTTCCGGCGCGCCCCGGAAATGTAGCGCGACGGCCACGCCCTTCGGCTCGACCAGCAGCCCCGCTCGGCCTTCGGCGAAGAGGGAAATCGCTCCTATGGCCTCCTCCATACCGGTGGGCGCGGGCGGGGAGAGCACAGTCCCATCGGCCGTTCGGCGCACAAGGCCATGCACGGCGCCTATTGCTGTCACTTCGCCCTCCAGGATGCGATCAAGATCCGTTAGAGCGCGGCCGCTGACCACCGCAACGCGTCCTCCCGTCGCGGCGATCAGGCGGGCTAGGACGGCGCGTCGCACGGGATCAGGCCCCACATCCCCTGGACACGCCGCGATGGGGGCCAGGACGCCGTCGAGATCCAGGAATATGGCCATTCTCCCCAAGTCCATTACGGGAGGCGCTGGCAGGTCATGACCACCAGGGGCCGGCGCGCGTCTCTCGGTCATGTGGCCGCCCCTAGCCTTCCACAATGATGGTGACCGATGGGTCCGAGCTGGCGCCTGGAATCACGGCCACTCGCCCGTCCAACCTGTGGAAGTGAAGGTCCACCTGACCCTGACCGATGGCCAGGCATTCCACAGCAAGGTGGTCCACGCCCTCGGGAAGGTTCGGGCGCACAATGCGAACCTCCTTCCTCTGAGCGTCGATGGAGAGACCAAGGCTCGCCTGGAGCATCATGAAGGTTGACCCGGCCGCCCAGGCCTGGGGCATGCAGGCGACGGGATAGGCGATGGGCGGCTCATGTGACACCCGGGAAAAGCCGCAGAGCAGTTCAGGCATGCGCATGTCGAAATTTCGCGACGCCTCGAAGAGATCCGCCAAGACCTTTGCGACGCCCTCGCGTTCGCCATAGCGGGCCATGCCGGAGAGGGCGAGGGCGCAGTCGTGGGGCCAAATCGATCCGTTGTGATAGGACATTGGGTTGTAGCGTGCCTGGCCCGCCGCGAGTGTCCGCAAACCCCAGCCGCTGTCGAAGGCCTGTGAAAGCAAGCGCTGCGTCACCCGGGCGGCGCGGTCACGTCCGGGCAGACCGACGAAGAGAAGGTGGCCCGGATTGGAGGACAAGGGGCGGCAGGTCTCGCCATCGCCATCAATAGCCAGGGCGTAGAAGCCTTCATCCTCCATCCAAAAGCAGGATTCAACGGCCGCGCGAAGGGCTTCAGCGCGCGCGCTCCAAGCCTCGGCGCCGGGCTTCCCCAACTGCCCGGCCATATGGGCCATTTCCCGCCAGGCGGCGAAGGCGTAACCCTGAACCTCGACCAGGGCGATGGGCGTCTTGGCGAGCCTGGCGTCGATGTGGAAGACGGAGTCGACGCTATCCTTCCAGCCCTGGTTGGAAAGGCCCCCGCCCGCGGCCCTCTGATAGTCGATGAAACCATCCGGCCGCGCCGCCGAGCGGGCCTCAAGCCACGCCGTAGCCCGTTTCAGGGCCGGCCAAAGGCCGAGGATCAATTCCTTATCGTCAGTGCGCCGAAGATAGGCGCCGGCCAGGGCGACGAAGAGCGGGGTGGTGTCGACGCCGCCATAATAGAGGCCGAAAGGAACCTCGCCGAGGGCCGCCATCTCGCCGCGCCGGGTTTCATGCATGATCTTGCCCGGCTCGGCGTCTGCGAAAGGGGACGTCTCCCGGGCCTGACGCGCGGCCAGATAGGTCAGCACGCCCCGGGCCAGTCCAGGATCGAGCCAGAGAAGTTGCCAGGCGCAGATAATCCCATCGCGGCCAAAAGGGGTCGAGAACCAGGGAATGCCCGCATAGGGGTATGGTCCGGTGTCGAGGCATGTGGTCAGGGCGGCGACATCCACGCGCGATTGGGCGATCCAGGCCTGAAAGGCGCCGTCCGACGCTGTCACTGTGGCCCCGCTCTCGCGCGTCTCGCGGACGGCGTTGTGGGCCTTGGTTTCGACCTCGAGAAAGCGCGCCTCCGAGGGTCTGTCGGCCTCGCCTGGGCCTGCCTCAACATACAGGTCGAGTGACTGACCGGGGGCCAGGGCGAACATGAACTCAGCCCGCCCGGCGTCCATGCGCCACGGGGGCTCCGAAAACTCCAACACGCCAGCGCGGGTGACACCGTCGAGGCCAGCATAACCAAATACCACGGCCCGGCCGGTCACGCGGGGTTCGGCCAGGTCCCCGCGTCGAAGCCTCTGAATGCCTCTGACCTCGAAAATGTCGCGGAAATCGGCGCCATAGACAAAGGCAATGGGCGCCATCACCTCATCGAGTCCGAAGTTCGTGAACCTCAGACGTTCGAACATGCGCCCGCCGCAGAGGCAGCGGCGGCGCTCAAGATGGATCACGCCACGGGGAACCGCCCGACCGCCCACGGGCGGCAGGTCATGATTGGCGCCGTTGAAGGTGAATATGGCGTTGTCCCGCGACAGGCCAAAGCTAAGCTTCGAGGGACGATCACCGCCGATTAGCAGCCCATAACGCGATAGGATTCGCGTGTCGCCGCTGAATAGGCCGTCCACACCCCCAAGAATGTCGCCAAAGGCGTTGGCGACCATGAAGGTGTCGCCGTCCTTCAGCGAGATGAGCTGGCCGGTTTCGCTTATCGCGTCGACGGGTTCATCCTCCCGGACAATGGCCGGTTGGCTGTCAGCCATGGTGCGGCGCGTCAGGCGCTAGGTCGTAAAGCTTCGGCGCTGTGCGCCGAAGGCGGCCGGGACGCGAGCCTGGAGCCCACCCGCGGGGCGGCAAGCTGCGCATAGAGCTCAAGATAGCCTTTTGCCATGGCCTCAGCCGAGAAGCGCTTTTCGAAGCGCCGCCTTATGGCGGCCCGGTCGAGGTCGGCCAGCCGGGTGATCGCCGCCGCCGCCTCAGCCACATCGTCGACAAGAAATCCGGTCACGCCGTCCTCCACCACTTCGGGCGCCGAGCCATAGGGATAGGCGATGACGGGCGTCCCGCACGCCATAGCCTCGATCATCACCAATCCAAAGGGCTCTGGCCATTCGATGGGGAACAGCAGGGCCTGAGCCCCGCCGAGAAATTCCGATTTGTCGGCGTCGCCGATTTCGCCGATGAATTCGATGAGAGGGTGATCGAGCAGCGGGCGGATCTCCGTGTCGAAATAGGCCCTGTCGGCAGGGTCGATCTTGGCCGCCATCTTCAGCGGAACGCCCACGGCTTTGGCGATAGCGATCGCCCGGTCCGGGCCCTTTTCCGGAGACATTCGTCCCAGAAAGGCCAGATAGCCTCGCGGCTCTTGCGTGAAACGGCAAAGACTCGCTGGCATGCCGTGATAGACGGTGCTCATCCAATTGGCCCTGGGAAGGCAGATGCGCTGGGCGTCCGAAATCGACACGAGCGGGAACTGGCGCCAGCGCGCATAGACCTCCGGCAGATCCTTCATATCAAGGCGACCGTGCAGGGTCGTGAGTGTGCGCGGGGCCAGCGGCTCGAACATCGGAAAGTGGATCATGTCGGTGTGGAAGTGAATGACATCGAAGGCGCCTTGGCGGCGCCTGACCTCGTCCAGCATCGACAGGTGCGCCGCCAAGTCCGATTTCAGCGGCGCCGGATCCAGACGAATAGCCTGGTCGCGAACAGGAATCAGGCGGGCCTTGGTCTGGGCGTCACCACTGGAAAAGAGTGTGACATCATGGCCAAGTTCCACCAAGGCGTCGCAAAGATGGGCGACGACGCGTTCGGTGCCGCCATAAAGCTTGGGGGGAACAGACTCATAAAGCGGCGAGACCTGGGCAATTTTCATCGACAACTCCGAGAGGGACCTTGTCAGAAGAGCCCCATGGCGGCGCTTCGGTTCCAGGCGGAGCTAGATGATTTTTCGCGAGGCTGTCGGCTGTGCCCGAGTCAGTGAGGCTCAGCCGTCCTCCTCGATGGCGATCTGGGCGATATCTCGAGCGCCGCCATTCAGGTGCGAGGCGATCAAATGGCCCGCCGCCACCGCGATGATGCAGAATACGACAGAGGCCGCGACATTCACCGCAGCCCTGCCCATGCCGCCTGAACGCATGAGGTCAAGCGTCTGTAAACTGAAGGATGAAAAGGTCGTGTAACCCCCGCAGAGGCCGATCATGACGAACAAACGCAGACTTTCTGGCGCCGGATAGCGCCCATGGGCCAGGGTCAGCGTCCCGAAAAAGCCGATAATGAACGATCCACTGACATTGATGAGGATCGTGCCCCAGGGCAATTGACCGCTTATGGGCCCCGCGACCAAGCCTATGGCATAGCGCGCAAGGGTTCCAAGAGCCCCCCCGATCATGATCAGCACACAATTGGTGAAGGTCACGCCCAACCCGCCCCTTTTGCCGGGGTGCCCGAGACGTATCAGGCCGCTTTGCGCAGGGACTTGTGCAGCAGGTCGATAGCCGCCTCACGGTCAATGCGCTCAATGGCCGCGACTTCCCGAGCCATTCGATCAAGAGCGGATTCATAGAGTTGACGCTCGGAATAGGACTGTTCAGGCTGGCTTTCCGAGCGGTGCAGATCGCGTACGACCTCAGCGATCGAGACCAGGTCGCCGGAATTGATCTTGGCTTCATACTCCTGGGCGCGCCGGCTCCACATGGTGCGCTTCACGCGCGCTCTGCCCTTGAGCGTGGTTAGGGCTTGGAACACCACATTACCCTCTGCGAGGCCTCGCAGGCCGGCCGTACGCGCCTTTCGCGTCGGCACTCGCAGAGTCATTTTTTCATGATCAAAGGTAATGACATAGACTTCCAGGGCCGTGCCCACGACCTCCTGGGTTTCCACGCCAACCACGACGCCGACGCCGTGGGCGGGGTAGACAACATTGTCGCCGACCGTGAACTCGTGTTCGGTCTTCGCATCCATAATTGATCGTCTCCTTAAAGTGTCAGCCGTTCGTGGCCATCAATCGCCAACGGCTCCACGGGGGCGAAAATGGCCCCGCTCTCTGCTGTTACGCCCTCAGGCTGTCCCCCGAGCTGCTATCCCATGAGCATCAGCGCCGAATCCCCGCCGCCGCAAATGCGTGGCGAAGGGCCGATGGCGATTATCTATCACAAACGCCTTGTCATTTAAAGACTTGGTCCTTAGCGGGCGCTGTGCCCGGCGCCGCCTCCCGCCGTGTTAGGAGCCCTGACCGGGCTTCTCACTGAAATATTTGCTGAGTTTGTCCGTTTCGCGTTCGAACTGCGCGGCGTCAGCGGGCGGCTCGCCCTTGAGGGTTATGTTTGGCCAGATCTTGGCATACTCTGTATTTAGTTTCAGCCACTTACCGTCGGGGTCGTCCTCCGTGTCCGGCTTGATCGCGTCCACGGGACATTCGGGCTCGCAGACGCCGCAATCGATGCACTCGTCGGGATTGATCGCCAGGAAGTTCTCGCCCTCGTAGAAACAGTCCACCGGGCAGACCTCCACGCAGTCCATGAACTTACATTTGATGCACGGGTCGGTGACGATATAGGTCATCAGCAGCTCTAAATTCTGATCCGAATGTCGCCCTCGGGTTAGGCGCGCGTCTTTCTGAGGCCGGGGCGAGAATTGTCAATGGCGCAGCGTCCTAGGACGCCTCGAGATCGTCGCAATGCCCCGCCATGCGGCCGTCGCGATCCGCATCCTCGGCGGTGAACAGGGCGGCGTAAAGGCTCTGGGCCTCCGAAGGCGGTCCCCTTCGAAAGCCCAAAGCCATTATGCGCACCGCCGTCAGGCGTCCGGCGAAGGCGAAGACCAGTTCATCTCCGACCCTGACGACCCGCGAGGGTTTATCAATGCGGCCGCCCCCGCCTCCGCGGCAAAAGCGAATGCGGCCCGACTGGGCCACCTCCGCCGCCACGGCCCGTGTTTTGAAGAAGCGTGCTCTCCATAGCCAGATATCAACCCGGCAAGCGTCCTCCATGGGCGGAGGTGGTGATCGCGGGTGGCTCAAGCCCGCGCCGTCTTTGGCGGGGCCGGGCGCGATCGGCGCCGGCGCGACGGGGACTTAGGGGTCGCCGGCGCGCTCATCGCGGCAAGCACCGCAAAGGGCGAATGCGGTGAAGAGGTCCGGCTCGCGCGCGATGGACTCTCGCGACGCCGACGCCAGATCACCGCCCCGTCTTCGGGTGTCTTGCCCGCGGGAACAAAATCAAGGGCCCGCATGACCTCCGCAAGATGCGCCGTTGTCCAATCAAGGCCCACCAAGGCCTCCTGGGTCAGCACCAGTCCCCCGCTCTCTCCCGCCGGCCGCAACAGGCCGGAGAGTCGCTCGAGGGTCGCGACGGGAATCGCGAGATTTCCTGCGCGCATCAGACCCCTCAAACCAAGGGCGCGTTCAGGGGGCGGAGCGGCGGGGAGCACCTGGGCCCCTTCGCGGGTCCATCGCCATCCCGGCGCCGCACGCTCCGCGCACGCCAGGGCCAGGGGCTGTTCGCATGTGATCTCAGCCAGGAAGAGGCAAAAGCCACCGAAGCGCACCCCTAGTGTTCGTAGAGCGCGGCGCTCCCCCTGGCTCAGTTCGCGAAGCTCTCTCTCCACGCCACGCCGGCTCAAAACGCCGCCGCCCTCCACCAATCTATAGGCGAGGCCCCGGGCCAGACCGCGCAGGCGCCCCGAGGCGAGGGCGTCGAGGAGAGACTTCTGCCCCCGCAGACTGATACTCGCCTCTCCCGCGATAAAGGCCTCGAGCCGCCGCGCGGCGCGTTCGCGGGCGGGCTCCGGCCCAAGGTCTCCGAAGAGTCTCACCTGGGGCCGGAAGGGGTCGCTATTGATTAGACTGCCGACTGCCTCGCCCCGCCAGAGCACGTCGCCACGCATATCCAGGGCGAAGGCTTCGTCCTTCTCGCTCGCCAGCTTTCCAAGACGCCGCGCGACCTCGGGCGCCACCGCTCGCGCGGCCGCCCCTCGCAGCGCCTTGGCCTCCAGGGCGCCCGCGCCTTGCGCCGACTCGAACCGCACGCCCTTGAGTCGGCCGATATAGTGGCCCTCGACGGTCACCACGCCGTTCTCCGCGACGCCCGCCAGAAGCTCCGATCCCGCGCCCAGGCCGCGCAGAAGAACGCTGGTTCGCCTGTCGATGAACCGCGCCATGAGCTTTTCATGCAGGGAGTCTGAAAGCCGCGCCTCAAGGTTCGCCGCCCGCTCCCGCCAATGGGCGGGGTCGATAAGCCAGTCGGGCCGGTGGGCCACATAGGCTAGGGTCCGCACCCCCGCGAGGCGGGTCGAGAGGGCGTCGATCTCGCCGTCACGGCGGTCAAGACGTCGATACTGATCGGTGATCCAATCCTCCGGAACCCGCCGATCGCCGGTACTGAGATGATCAAACAAGACCCGCACCAGCCCAACATGTTCGTCAGGCGTGATCTTACGAAAATCGGGAGTCTGGCAGGCGTCCCAGAGGCGAAAGAGCGCGGAGCGGTCGCCGCAGCGGTCCGCCACGTCGGGCTGCGCGGCCAGGGCCCGTAGCGCACGCTCGTCCAGGGCTTCCTCCGAGGCCCGCAGCCCCTCGCGCGGAGCTGGCGCGGCAAGTGAGCGTAGGAGCGCGGGAAGCGACTGGAAATCCAGCGCGCTGTTGCGCCAGAACGCTGTCTCTACGGGATCGAAGCGGTGATTTTCCACTGCCCCGATCAGGTCTTCGTCCATAAGCTCGCAGCCGCCTGTGACCCCGAACGTTCCGTCGGTTCGGAAACGCCCCGCGCGTCCCGCGATCTGGCCCACTTCCCAGGGATGCAGCCGCCTGTGGCGCCGCCCGTCGAACTTCGAAAGTCCGGCGAAGGCCACATGATCCACATCCATGTTCAGGCCCATGCCGATGGCGTCGGTAGCGACCAGGAAGTCGACCTCGCCCGACTGGTAAAGGGCCACCTGGGCGTTGCGGGTGCGCGGACTGAGTGAGCCCATGACCACGGCGGCCCCGCCCCTCTGGCGCCGGATCAATTCGGCGATGGCGTAGACTTGGTCGGCGGAGAAGGCGACCACGGCGCTGCGCCTTGGCAGGCGGGTGATTTTGCGCGCGCCCGACCAGCTCAATGTGGAGAACCGCTCGCGCTCGACGATTTCCACGCCGGGCAGAAGTCGGCGAATGAGGGGCGCCAGCGTCGCCGCGCCCAGGAACATGGTCTCGTAAGTACCCCGGGCGTGAAGCAGACGGTCAGTGAAAACATGGCCGCGCTCAGGATCAGCCACCAGCTGAACCTCGTCCACGGCGAGGAACTCCACCTGCCGGCCCAGGGGCATAGCCTCCACGGTGCAGACAAAATAGTGGGCCCGGGGCGGGATGATCTTTTCTTCGCCGGTGATCAGGGCCACGGCTCTGGCGCCCCGGGCCTTGACGATCCGGTCATAGATTTCCCGTGCCAGGAGCCGCAGCGGCAGGCCGATCATGCCGGAGGCATGACCCAGCATGCGCTCCACGGCCAGGTGCGTCTTGCCGGTATTTGTGGGCCCAAGCACCGCCACGAGCCGGGAGGGGGCCTGTCCGGTAGGGCGGTGACTCATAGCTCGCAACATGTGGCGAAGCGCTTCGCCAATGCAATCAAAGAGGCGGCGGCGCCGGCGATTCTCCGAAGTTAACGCCGTCTGAACGGCGCCATGAACAGGTGAGAAACGAAACGCGTCCGAATCAGTCACGACCACCCCATTCGGCCTTCGTTCCCTACGAGGTCTTGTGGCTGGGGCGCCCCTGAGCCACTAGAGGCCAGAGCCTCAAGAGCCCGACATGACTTGGTCGCCGAAACACTACCTCGCCTTCGAGGATGAACGCACCCGCCCGGTTCGCGATCTGGTCGCTGCGATCAGCGCCGACGATATCGCTCTCGCTCTGGATGTCGGCTGCGGACCCGGCAATTCCACGGAGGTGCTGGCGGCGAGATTTCCCGGGGCGATGATCGGGGGCCTCGACAATTCGGCCGAGATGATCGCCGCGGCCCGGAAGAGGCTCCCCCATGTGGAGTTCAAACTGGCCGACGTCGAAGATTGGGCTTTCACCGACGCTGACACAGATGCTGGCGGGCCCCGCCCCCAGATCATTCTCGCGAACGCCGTTCTACAATGGGTCTCTGGCCACGAGACCCTCTTGCCAGCCATCGCGGCGCGGCTTGCGCCACGTGGGGTGCTCGCCATCCAGATGCCAGATAACCTCGATCAGCCGAGCCACGCCGCCATGCGCGAGACCGCGGCGGATGGGCCGTGGCGCGAGAGCCTTCTGGAGGCCGCGGCCGCCCGCACGATCCTCCCGGGCGCGGACTGGTATTATGCTCTTCTGCGCCCGCTCTTCGCCAAGGTGGATATCTGGCGCACCACCTACCACCATCCCCTGGCCGGGGCGGGGGCGATTGTCGAATGGGTCAAGGGTACGGGCCTGCGACCCTTTCTGGACCCGCTCGGCCCCGCACAACGGGCCGCCTATCTGGAGGCCTATCGCCTGCGGCTGGAGGCGGCCTATCCTGCCATGGCGGATGGGGTGGTGCTTCTGCCCTTTCCCCGGCTATTCATCCTGGCGGAGCGGTGACGCCACTTAAGCTGCTGCGCGTCCGTCCTCCTTGACGCGTGAGGCTCGTTCCGACTATATCGCCGCCTCCCGTTCCCGCCCCTTCTCAGGAAGGCTGCGGGCGCGTCAGCTTTTGGATCAGATTTAGAGCGCCATGTCCCGCCGTTGCGAACTCACCGGGGTCGGCCCGATGGTCGGCCACAATGTGAGCCACTCCAATATCAAGACCAAGCGCCGCTTTCTGCCGGCGCTCGCCACGGCGAGCCTTCAGTCCGAGAGCCTGGGCCGCAATTTCCGACTGAACATTTCCAACGCCGCCCGCCGCACCCTGGACTTTCGCGGGGGCCTGGACGTGTTTCTGCTCAAGGCCCGCGATGAGGCCCTCTCGGCCCGCGCCCTGAAGATCAAGCGCCAGGTCAAGGCCAAGATCTCCACCGCGCCCACGGTCTAACCAAGCTTAATTTCCTTCAGCCGTTGGCGAAGGAACGCGTCCGCCGTGATGGCACTTGGATAGCGATCAGGCCTGTCCTCGGAGACGCAACACCTCAGCGTTTCGATCACGAAGTCGGGGCGAAAGTGCAGAAAAAACGGCGTGGAATAGCGCGCCACGCCTTGCCGTGCGGGCGCCGGATTGACAACCCTGTGTGTGGTTGACGGCAGAACGTCGTTTGTGAGGCGCGAAAGCATATCTCCGATATTAACCACCACCGCGCCCGGCGGCGGATTGATCGCGCGCCAGGCCCCATCCCGGTCTAGAATCTCAAGGCCCGCCTCCTCCGCGCCCAGTAATAGGGTGATGGCGTTAATATCCTCGTGGGCGCCCGCCCGGATCGCCGCGCCTGCGCCACGCACTGGCGGGTAGTGCAGGAGGCGCAGCACGCTGTTCCCCTCCGCGACGGCGCCGGCGAAGGCGTCTGGCTTGAGGCCCAGATATACGGCGATGGCTTTCAGCAGCCGGCCTCCCAGCTCATCCAGCGCGTCGAAGAGCCACAGCATGGCGGGGCGAAAGTCCGCGGGCGCAACCGGCCAAATATTGGCCGGCATGAAAGCCGTCAGGGGATGGCCGGTCGGCAATTCGCGGCCCACATGCCAGAACTCCTTCAGATCGCTGGCGGCCGCGCCCTTGGCGGTTTCCACCCCGAAAGGCGTATAGCCACGCTGGCCGAGGCCCCCGACAATCGCGTAGCGGCGCTTGGTCTCCTCCGGCAGGGCAAAAAAGGCCTTGGCCGCGCCGCGAGCCGCCGCGATCTTCTCGCCATCCAGGCCGGGGTCAGCCACAACCGCGAAGCCGTGGCGCGCGAAGCTTGACCCCATCTCGCGAGCGAAAGCGGCGGGATCGCGATCCTGGATCGCCAGAGAGATAGGTGAAAGGGTCAGCAGCGCCATGTGAACGAGAGATTCACGACCCTCGCGGGAAATCAATCACCCCCAGCCTAACCTTAGCCTATCGTTCGCCGTCGCCCTCTCCTAAAGAGCGCATCGGACGTCCTTGTGGGAGAGGTTTTGACCTTGGCGAGCCTCAGAAATCTTGGCCGCGGCGCCGCCCTCATGCTGATGACCTTGTTGTCGCAGCCCGCTTCGGCCCAGGCCCCGTCACCGCCCGACCTCCACGCCTTCGCCGAGGTCAGTCTGTCACCCTCGGGGGACCTGATTGCGAGTGTAGAGACAGATGAGCCTCTGGCGCCAACAGTCAAAAGGCCCCGTGGACCCGTGGTCGTGCGTGATCGACGGACCGGGGCCACGGTCGCGACCTATGATCCTTGCCCAGCCTGCCGCTACGCCGGCCTGACCTGGTCGCCGGATGGCGCCGCCCTGGCCTTCATCTCCACGGATCCGGTGGCGGGTCAGGCCGCTCTGGATGTGGTCCGGGACGGCCAAGCTAAGGTTCTGGTGACGCTTGAGGGCGTCGCCCAGACGCCGCGGTTCTCGCCCGACGGGACAATGATCGCGCTGATGGCGACCCCCGGCGCGCACAAAGAAACAGGCGCGGTGGAGGCCGGCGCACAATTGGTCGGCGATATCGACGCCCTCACCGTGGCTGACGAAAAGCGGATCGCCGTGCTTCCTGTGACGGGTGGCGCCCTGCGCTATGTCTCGCCAGCCGACACTTTCATTTATGAGTATGATTGGCGACCTGACGGAAAGGGCTTCGTCGCCACCGCCGCCAAGGGCAATGGCGACGATAATTGGTGGATCGCCAAGCTGATCGCCGTGGATCTGGACGGATCGCCCGCGCGGGTTATCGCGGCGCCCGATGTCCAGATGAACGCGCCGCGCGTCTCTCCTGACGGGCGCTTGGTGGTCTTCATCGGCGGCCTCATGAGTGATTTCGGCTCGGTGGGCGGCGATGTCTACGCCGCGCCCTTTTCAGGTGGAGCGGCGAAGGACATCACACCAGGACTGAAGGGGACTTTCACGTCCCTGGCGGGTTGGCGGGCCGGGCGTCTTATGGCGACCTTGCTGCGGGGCGAGCAGGAAGAGATCGTCTCTCTCGATTCTGTTCACGGGACCGTCGAGACCCGTTGGGCTGCGCCGGTCAGCACCCGCGCCGCGGATGGTCGGGTGAGCTTCAGCGCCGATGGGTCCCTGGCTGCAGCCGAGTCGCAGGACTTCACCCATGCCCCCGAGATTCTCGCCGGCGCGCCGGGACCTGGTTTCCTGCCTGTAACCACGGTCAATGCGGGACTGGCTCCGCAGACCCGCGCTCAAAGCGTCGCCTGGAAGAACGAGGGCTTCGATGTTCAGGGCTGGTTGCTGGCGCCTCTTTCACCCACGCCAGGGCGCCACCCGCTCGTGGTGGAAATCCATGGCGGTCCCAGCGCTGCGGTCACGCCTCATTATGTCGCGGCCTATGACGACGGCCTCTTTCCGATCGCGGAGTGGCTGCGGCGGGGTTACTACGTCTTCTACGCCAATCCCCGCGGCAGCTATGGCCAGGGCGAGGCCTTCACGCGGGCCAATGTGCGCGATTTCGGCGGC
>Ga0116226_10001343_pt1 | contig 21250 bp, 24 predicted proteins | sample S1TSphfallax_FD_89692 | JGI IMG/M metagenome (GOLD analysis project Ga0116226, IMG submission 89692) | Host-associated microbial communities from peat moss isolated from Minnesota, USA - S1T2_Fa - Sphagnum fallax MG | ecosystem: Host-associated > Plants > Peat moss > Unclassified | place: USA... | reverse complement strand
CAGGCCGAGCTGGCCGCGCAGGTTCTGCATCAAGGCCTGCACCCGCCTTGGCCCAAGATCGCCACCGCGCTTGGCTCGGAACAGGGCATCGTCCGGCGCGAGCGCGAACGGCAGATGGGCCACATAGGCCTCAACCGCCTGGCGCACCGCCGGCAGCACCGGGACCATCCGGGTCTTAGAACCCTTCCCCACGATCCGCAGTACATCGGCCAGCGGCGCGTCGGCGCGTTTGAGGGACAGCGCCTCCGAAATACGCAATCCGCAGCCATAGAGCAGCGTCAGAACGGCGACATCGCGGGCGGCCTCCCAAGCTTCGCTGGCCTCGAGCAGAGATTCAGGATCACCCGCCTCGATCAGAAGTCCGCGCGCCTGATCCTCCGACACGGGCCGAGGCTGGCTGGGTTTCACGCGAGGGCCGCGCACCAGCGCCAGGGCCGGATTGACGACACCCTGGCGGCGATCCAGCCACTGATAAAACGCCCGCAGCGCTGATAGGGCCTGACTCAACGACCGCGGCGACAACTGCCGCTCGCCAGATCGCCGGTAGGCCAAATAGGCCCGGAACTCCGCGGTCGAGACCTCGCCCAGATCGGCGAGTGTGAGGGTCGAAGCCCTGTGCTGCTCGATGAAGGTCAAAAACGCGGTCACGCCCGCGCCATAGGCCTCGACGGTTCGGGGCGAAGCGCGGCGTTCGTGGGTCAGGTAGCCGAGCCAGACGATCAGGGCGGCCCGCGCCGTCCGAGGCTTTTCGTCGGCTTGGTCGTCCGGCCTTAGCTTTTGATGGGCCATCGCTCGGCCGTGCGTTCCACGACCCGGGCGATAAAAGCGATCAGCTCCACCCCCATGTCGGAGGTAAAGCCCTCGGCGTCGGCCGAGCCAAAGGCCAAGACGCCCGGCTGGATCGGATCGAACAAGGCGATGCGCACCAGGGCGACGCTCTTCACCCGATCCGCCGCGTCGCCAAAGATTTCCCGACCGCCCGTGCAGGCGCCCACGGCATAAAGCCGATCTGCGCCCAAAATATAGTCGAGCAGGCCAAACGGCAGGCCGCGCCAGCCCGGAGGCGCCTGGCCCTCAATCGCCAAGGCCCCTGCCTCAAGCGCGAACCGCTCGCGCACGCCCTCGTTCACCCGCCGGACGAGATCGAGGTGCCCGACCGAGTCCAGGATATCGACGACCAATGCGTGGGTTTGGGCCTGAGCTGAGTGGTTGGCCCGGGCCATAGCCTCCAGCTCCTGGCGCGCGCTGATCTCACGCGCGCGAGCCGCCTCTAGCCGCGCCAAGGCGGCAGGTCCGAATTCCACCACATTGGCGGCGGGGCGTAGGCCTAACGCTTGGAGAAGCTGAATATCATCGCAGAGCAGCGACGGATTGCTCATCAGCAGCGACCGCGCCACCGGCCACTCCGCCGGCGTCTCGATCAGCGCTTCGCTCTCAAACCCGCCGGCCATCGCTTCACTCCGTCCCAGACGTACAGGACGCCATGATAGGGCGCGGTAGGGTTAAGGGAGGCTTGACGTCGGGAATGTTTATCGGGCCGGCGTCAATGCGCCTTAGGCCGCAGCAACCAGAGGACACCACCGCCTAAAACGACCACCGCGACAATCGCCGACGGCAAGAAGCCCGCATGAACGCAGAGGAGCATAACCAGGAACACCAAAAGCGTCGCCACCGCCAGGCCGCCCCAGTTCAGCAACACATTGAACAGGTGATACATGTCGCGCTGGCTAGCGACGTCCATGTGACCCGGCTTGTAGTCGGTCGGCTGGGACATGTGTTCCTCTGCGAATTGAAGCGTCGCTGCGCCGATATCGCATCGGGCGGCTGGGCTCAAGGGTGCGGGTGGAGGACAACGACCCTTGTCGAGTCCCTCAATCCATCAACTCGTCACCTTTCACCGGTTTCGCGCCCGCCCCGGCCCGCTTCAGGAGATCAAGCGCTCTTGGCGTATCGGCGCGAATGGCGCGCTCGGCGAAGTAAGTCTCCGTCCGCAGGGCCGAGAGCTTCTCGGCGACGGCACATTGATAAACTGGTTCAGCGCGACACCCTCCGCTTCGGCGAGCTTGCGCGCCTCGCCTAGCAGGGATGGTTGAAGCCTGAGGACAAATCGCTCTTCCTTATGGTCATGCCCCCGATAGCTTCAAAGCGTTAAGTCGCCTACCCCGCCAGCCCCATAGCCGCCGGCGCAACCTTCGCCGCATCCGCCTTCAACCGCTGGATCAGCCAAAACGTCAGATAACCATCCGCCGGGAGCGACCGGCTCTTCTGCCACTGCCGGGCGGCTTGGCGGGTCTTTAGGCCCAGTACGCCATCCGCCGTACCTGGATCGTAGCCCAGGCGGGCGAGCGCTTCTTGGGCGGCGATGCGGTCGGCCAGCGGGATCGGTTGCTCCTGGGGCCAGGGTTTGAGCAAGGGGCCGGCGCCGTCGATGCGGTCGGCGATCAGGCCGACAGCCAGCGCGTAGGCCATGGAGTTGTTATAGGCGCGGATGGCGTAGTGGTTGGGGAAGGCCAGGAAGGCTGGGCCGGTCCAGCCGGCGGGCAGGATTAGGCCGGCGGGTTCGCTGGCGTCGGCGGGTTTTATGGGCAAGCCGTCAGCGGTGCGCACGCCGAGCGCCGCCCAAGCGGCCCAGGGCTGTTTGGCGGCTTCCGCGAGGCTGTAGTCGAACGGCTCGGGCAGGATCACCTCGCGCGCCCAGGATTCGCCCCGCCGCCAAGCCGCCTTATTGGCCATGAAGTTGGCGGTCGAGGCCAGGGCGTCGGGGGCTGAGCCCCAGATGTCGCGCTTCCCGTCGCCGTCGCCATCCACGGCCCAGGCGAGGTAGTCGGACGGGGTGAACTGGGTCTGGCCCATAGCGCCAGCCCATGAGCCCTTTAATTGGGTGCGCTGGGCCTGGGCGGTGATCAGGATGCGAAGGGCGGCGAACAGCTGGCTCTCCGCCCAATCCTTGCGCCGGCCCTCAGCCGCCAGGGTCGCGAGGGAGCGGATCACGTCATAGCCGCCCTGCACCTGGCCGTAGCTCGACTCCATGCCCCAGATGGCGATCAGGATTTGAGGCGGCACGCCGTAGTTGGCGGCGATGGAGCCCAGCCAGCTTGCATCGGCGGCGTGCAGGCGCATCCCTTGATCGACCCGGCGGTCGGACACGGCGGCGGTCATATAGTCGCCGATGGGCTTGGAAAGTTCGGGCTGGCCGCGATCAGACTTGATCACCCGCGCATCAGAGGTCACGCCGGCGAAGACGGCGGTCAGGCCCGCCCGCGACCATCCCGCGCCCGCAGCGCGATCAATGAATCCCTGGAGCCAGGCGTCGAACAAGGGATCGCCGTCGCCCCCCGCGCCGCCGCCGGCGAGCGACCCTGCGCCCGGCGCGACCGCCAAGCCGGAAACGGAAAAGAGAAAGTTGCGCCGATCCATGGGCGCGAAGACTTACGCGATTGCGGCGGCCCTGCCTATCACAAGCCCGAGATCGCAGACCGATTTTTCAACCCACAGAAGGATCAAGCCTTCTGATTTATAACGGCTTCCTGCATCTGGTCGCTAGCCTCGATCACCTTCAGGTTGGCCTGAAACTGGATCAGGGCGCTGGCCTCGTTGATGATCTGGGTCGGCAGATCGACGTTGGGCACAGCAATGAGACCAACCGTATAGCTGCCCGAGGGCGCGTAGCCTGCATAGATGGCCGGCGCATCCGGCTGGACACTGGTCCAGACGCCGCCGCCAGCGACATCGGCGTTGCTATATTGCACGAGTTGCAGCGCTTGATACGCCATGGGCGGTGAGACGCTCGATCCTGTCGGCGACGGTGCGTTGGCCGCCGCGGCCGCAGACGCGCCAATTGCCGAAGCCCCGAGCGTTGTGGCCCCGAGCGTAACCTCTTCGGCGGTCCAGGCGCCCGTGGTCTGGCTATTGGCGGTGTTTGAGGCGGCGAGGTTAAGTTGCTCAATCGCAGCCTCAAGACCTGACGTGGCTGTACTTAAGGCGCTCATAGCGCACTCCAAGACATCTTCTTCGAAATATAATGACGCATCTAGCTTAAACAATTGCGAAGAAGCGTACTTAATTCCTGCGCGGCCATATGCGCGCAACAGATTGCCCGACTTGCTACCGGGCTTGCTCTAAACGTTCGCCGGCGCCTTCAATCGCCGTTTCCAGCTCCGCCATGAAGAGGCCTCTCTTCAGGCCAGCTGGGATCGGCGGCAAGAGTTCGTACACGGCTGTTCCTGAATACTTCGCCAGGCCTGAAGCTGGCCAGACGTGGCCCGAATTGGTCGCAATCGGGATGCAGGGGAGGTCCATCTCTCGATAGAGGGCGGCGATGCCCGGTTTGTAAGCGGGCGGAGCGCCGGGCGCCTGGCGGGTGCCTTCGGGGAAGATGAACACCTGGCGTCCCTGGGCCACCGCGCGGGCCGTCGCCGAGGTCAGGCGCCGCACCGCGCTCGCGCCGGAAGACCGATCAATGGCGATCATCTCTACCTTGGCGGCGAACCAGCCAAAGAAGGGAATCCACATGAGCTCCTTTTTCAGGACGATGCAGGGGTCTGGAAAGAGGTCGAGCGCGATCAGCACATCGAGCATGCCTTGGTGCTTGGCCGCCACCAAGGCAGCGCCGCGGGGCGCCAGCGCCCGCCCCCACACCTCAACCTTCAGGCCCACGATCCAGCGCAGACCGAACAGGCAGAGGCGCGCCCATAGGCGAATGGGCGCCATGGCGGCGCGGCGCGGCGCGATCAACAGCGGCAGACACAGGGTCCCCAGCACCACGGCGTTGACGAACATCCAGGCCGCGAACAGGGTGGAGCGCACCAAGACAAGGGAGCCAGCCGGACGCCTGCTCAAGACGCAGACCCCACAGCATTGGCGGTAGCCGGCGGCTCGGCCGGCGTGGGCTGGCGCGGCGGCGATAGCGACAGCAGCGCGTTTCGGATCAAGATCACCAGGTATTTGCAGTATTCCAGCACCAAACGCCGCGCCTGGTCGGGCGACGCCCACCACCGTCGTGCATCGACCGCCTCTGTCGCCACCGGAAACGGATAGAGGATGACGCGCGGCATTGCGGCCTTCAGCTCCAACAGGGCGCGGGGCATGTGATAGTCGGCGGTGACGACGATCAGGGTATGGTAATGATGGCGCGCCACCCAGGGCGCGGTTTCTCGCGCATTGCCAAGCGTGTTCTCCGCTTGAAAGCCCAGATCGACGCAGCAGTCAAAGACGCGGTCGGCGGCCGCGCGGTTATCCGTGATCAGCGTGGCGCGCACCTGTTTGCGGGTCGTCTCGCGATTGACGCCAGAGATCAGCAGGCGCTGACCCAGCCCCTCCTCCAGCAGGGCCTCCGCCGCCTCCAACCGAATGATCGAGGCGCCGGTCAGGGCGACGATGGCGTCGGCCTGAGGCGGATCGGGGGGCGGGGTGGAGTTGGCGACCCGGTTGGCGAACGCCAACAGGCCGGCGCCCCAGGCCGCCAACAAAATCAGGATGATCAGAAACATCCGCATCGCGCCTACGCCCGCTTAAGCTTCAAGGCTCGACGCGCAGGATAGCCATGGCGGTGCGCCGAGCGGAGATCGCCGCCACCGCCGCCGCCAGGAGTGGGCAGGGTAGGGCTGCGGCGAGGTCGATCCAGCGCACCGGCAGCACTGGCGTAAAACCGTCGGCGCCGCCGATCAGCCTCAAGAGCGCGGCTGCGGCTATCGCGGTCACGGCGCCATAACCGCCGGCGCGGGCCGCCAGCCAGGCGAAGCGCCGCTCGAACAGACCGGCGATGAAGCCGTCCTTGGCGCCGGACAGATGCAGCACCTCCACCACGTCTCGTCGCGCGGCCAGGCCAGCCTTGGTGGCGAAGGCGACCACGGCGGCGGCGGCGGCCGAGACCAGCAATCCCGCTCCGAGCGCCATGCCGCGCGCGATGGCGCCGGCGCGCTTGACGTCGTTCAGCCAATGGCTGTGATCATCCACCGTGCCGTCCAGCCCGGCCTGGACCAAGGCGGCGTTCATATCGGCGGCCTTGGCCGGGGCCTTCGGGTCGAGCTCGACGGTGACCAGGTGGGGGATCGGCAGGTCGTCGGGGATGTTGCCCTTGCCGAGCCATGGCTCCAGCAGCTTTTCGGCAGCCGCACGGTCCAGCGCCTGGGCCTCGACCACGCCCTTGACGCCGGCCACGGCCTCTGCGGCGCGGGCGGCGGCGTCGAAACCGGTCTCACCCACCTTGGGGCGCACCTGAATGGTCGCCGACGCTGACAGCTCGCGCCCCCAGCCGGACGCCGCGCGCCCCGAGGCGAGCAGGGCGAACACCGTCACACAGGCCAGGAAACAGAGCACAGCCACGACAAAGGCTAAGGCCCGGTCGCGCCCATCCGCCTGTGGCAGCAGGGGAGCGGGGCGCCAGTCGGCCCAGGATTGCGGGTCGGCGGCATCGGCTGTCATACCCCATGGTTAGCCCGGTCCGCGCGCGCGCGATAGAGTAGGCGGCGCAAAAATGGACGGCGCGCGCGCCTTTGGCTGTCAGCCCGGCGCGATGGGATCGGGCGGCCAAAGATCGTAACGAGGGCTATCAGTCTCGCTCTGGCGAAGCTCTCCTTCCGCCTCGGCGCGACGTTCGCTCAAGACCTTGGTCACGGTGGCGATGCATAGGGTCCAGGTCAGACTGTTGCGCTGCATCAGCACGCTTTCTGAAAAGGCGGTGATCAGGAAGATGCTGAGGTAGATCAAGGCCCAATTGCCGTCCCGGCGATCCAGCGCACGTATGAGCGCCATGATATAGGCCGCCGCAAGTAGAAGTCCGCAAAGCGCCACGCCGACGCCGCCCAACTGAACCAGCATGTCCAGCCAGCCATTGTGGGCGGACGGCACCTGCCAACCGGTTTCGGCGCGAACGAAGGCGGCGGGTACGCTGGTTTTTTCCCAAAAGGCGGCGTAGCCGAACCCCAGCCACGGGTGGGCGGCCGCCTGGCGCAGGATAGCGGCCCAGATGTCGGTGCGTCCCGTCAGGGTGGCGTCCTTGCCGAGCAGCGTCAGGAATATGCCGGGCGCGAGCGTCTGGGCCGCCGCCGCGCCGAATGCGACCGCGCCCATGCCAAACACGGTGATTAACGCCAGAATCGGCCCCCGCCGCATCAAGGCGAGTGCGGTCGCGGCGCCAAAAATCAGACCGATGGTGATCAGGGCGGTCCCAGACCGGCTCATGACCACCAGGCCCAGACACAGAAGCGCGATCAAGGTCCATCGCCAGCGCTGGGTCGGCCGGATCAGCGCGGTGGCCACGGAGGCCAGCACACAGACGGCCATGATCTCGCCCATGGCGTTCTTCTCAAACCACAGGCCGCGCCAATCGCCCGCGTTCACGTCGTGGTGAACCCCCATGGTGGGATAGCCGATACAGACCGCATAGCTGCCAATCGCCAGCAGGAACCCCAAAACCGCGTTCAGGGTCACGAAGTCCCGCCACGACCATCGCGCGCCGAGGTACACGCCGAACAGACTCGTGAAGACCAGGGCCATCACCCGCCGGCCCGTTACGTCCGGCGCAATCGACCAGGCGGTCGAGGCCCAAGCCAGAGCCATCAGCATCCCGACCAGGATGAGCGTCGCCCAAGCCTTGCGCACCGCGCGCCAGTGGATGGCCACAAGGACGGCCGTCAGGCCATAGACCGGCAGCCACATAGCCCGCAGCCAAGGGTTTTCATCGCCGGCGCCGACCTCATTGGGGTCCAGCAAGGGGCCGATCAGGGCGTCGCTCATCATGAACAGGATCAGCATCGTCAGCACCTGCTCCACCCGGCGGCGCCAGTCGGTGGAGGGGGTGGTTGGCTCGAGCACGGCCGGCGCGGCGTCGGCGCGGTTGGAGCCCATACCCTGCGGCCAGACCAAGCTGTCGGGAAGATCGGCCAAGCTTGGCTCCCTCTGAGCGACGCGTTTCCGTTTGATCGCGTTCGAGGTTTCGAATTTCGCCGATGTTTGTTAAGGTTTTCCGTCGCCAGATCAGACAATAGCCTTGGTTGGCGATCATAGTTTTGACCAAACGGCGTTTTGGCCGCATAATGAGCGGTCAGACGAAAGGATATCCCGCTGACACTCCAGCCCTCGACGCCCGGCATGGACCAAGGTCCGCCCCCCATGGCCGCCGTCTCAGAGCGCAACGCGCTTGACCACCTCGCCTACGACGAGACCGAGGATGGCGCGGCGGCGGAGACGTCGCTGACCCCCGACCCCGACTCTAAGACCATGTCCAACGCCCCGGAAGACGTTCAGGCGATGATGGCCCTGATCCTGAAGCGTCTCGACGACGATCAGGCGCAGGACGTCGTGGTGATCGATCTGAAGGACAAGAGCCCGTTGGCCGACGCCATTGTCGTGGTGTCCGGTCGGTCGCAGCGTCATGTCGCGTCCATGGCCGACCACCTGCTACGCAGCCTAAAAGAGGGCGGCTTCGGCAAGGCCCAGGTCGAAGGCCTGCCCCAGGCCGACTGGGTGCTGATCGACGCCAGCGACGTGATCGTGCATCTGTTCCGCCCCGAGGTGCGCACCTTCTACAATCTGGAAAAGATCTGGTCGGTAGATACCCCGCACAGGCCCGGAAGCGTCGGCCACATCCCGAGTTTGCAGGCGACCTGATCGGGTGCGTCTCGCCATCGTGGCCTTGGGTCGGCTGAGCCGAGGTCCCGAGACCGACCTTGTGAAAGACTATGTCGACCGCGCCCATTCGGCGGGGCGGGCGCTCGGTTTCGGTGCGGTCGAGGTCATCGAGATCGAAAGCCGCAAGCCTGGCAAGGCGGCCGAAGGTGAAGCTCTGTTGGCGGCGCTCACAGGCTTCGACCACATCTGCGTCTGCGACGAGCACGGCGCGCCAGCCGCATCCCGGGCCTTCGCTGACCGGCTCGCGACCTTGCGGGATCGCGGCGTGCGGCGCTCAGCCTTCGTGATTGGCGGGGCAGACGGCCTCGCCCCGGCCGTGCTGGAACGCGCCCAGGAGCTTATGTCGTTCGGGCCCCAAACCTGGCCCCACGCCTTGGCGCGGGCGATGCTGGCCGAACAGCTCTATCGCGCCGTCTCGATTCTGGCGGGATCGCCATACCATCGGGATTAGGACTTAGTCAGACGCCACAAGGCCCGCGTCGGCCAGGGTCTTCAGGATCGGCGCGCAATCGCGGGCGTCTTCGCCAATCGCTGCGGCCAGGGCGATCAGGTCTCTGGAGCCGTCGGCATAGGCCAAGAGGTTGGTCAGGGTCCGCACGCTGCGGCCGCTCTCCTTGGTGCTGAGGGTTGGATAAAGGCCGCGTTTGCCCAGTTGAGGCTCGCACAGCGTGGTCGTGCGCCAGACGCGATTGGCTTCCAGCACCTCAAGGCATCCCTTCAGAGCCCCATAGGCGCCCGCGAGCCCGTCCGGCGAGATGAGCGACAGGTCGTCGAGCGAGGTGTGGTACTCCGGGTACTCGCCATATTTGGAGCGCATGACCGAGCAGACCGGCAGATCGATCCCCGGTGCGCAGTACTGCCGCTCGTCGCTGCCCCGCTCCAGGAAGCTGTATCGGAGGTAGTCGCCGGCATGGTGGCCGAGCACATGGCGCGCGACCCGGTCCGCCAAGGTATCGCCGTGGCGCGACGCCAGGTAGGAATAGGCGCGCGTGTCGCCGACGCAGGTGACGACGAACCCTGCCACCGTGGCCGCTTTCATCGCCTGCCAATGGCGGCTGAGATAGGCGATGGCGCCGATGGTCTCTGGCAGGAACAGGATACGGTAGGTCAACCGGCGCTCCGGCAGCGCCGCCAGCCAGCGCGCCAGGGCGGTCGTCACCACCGGGCCTGAGAGTTCGTTATTGGCCATGGAGGGATGGCAGACATAGGTCGACAGCAGCACCTCGCCCGCCTCCCGCCCCGGCAGGATCAGCTCGCCGTAATTCATTACGCCGGGCTTCAGCTCCGCATCGATCACCACGCGATACCGGCCCGGCTTCAGCGCCTGACGCTGCCGGTGGGTCAGGCAAAAGCCCCAGCGCCGCGCATAGTAGGAGGTGACGTAGGGAATAGCGTCTGGCTGGTCGGGCAGGGAGTAGAGGTGGGCGTCGAGCGCATCGCGCTCCAACCACGAGTCGATGGGGGTCGAATAACCGACCACATGCAGGTTGCTGCGCGCGATATCGACAATCCGCTGGCCCGCCTCATCCTCGATATGGGCGTCGCGCAGGGTCCATTCGTCAGGAACTGTCCAGTCGAACGCGGGCGTGCCTGAGGCGACCTCACAGATCTGCAAGCCTGGCGCCAGGGTCTTCAGATAGGCCAGGGTCTGGCGGACGCCGGGACCGGTCAGGCTGCGGTTGATCGGATAGAGGTCGCGCGCCCAGCCGTACATTTGCTCGCCGATGGCCGGATGGGGGGCGGCGGTCATAGCCCCTCCACCAGTTCCAGGATGAAGCGCAGCCGGGTCAGCAGGAACACCACGCGGCGCCCGCCAAACGCGACCGCTGGGGCGGGCGGTCCAAGCGGTAAGGCCCCCTCGGCGCGCAGGCGCACGAGGTCTGCGTCCAGGTCGGCGACGCGGTAGGCGACGTGGTTCAGGATGGGCTGTCCCGAGGCCAGAACGCCGGAGACCGGGTCGCCCTCGCCGAATGGCGCGACCAGCTCATAGCGAACCCCCGAGCTATCGGTGGCGAACTGAATCCGCACCTTCAGGCCAGCGTCCTCGACCGGCTCTGAAAAGGTGGCGATGGGCAACAGGGCCGACAGCTTGCGTCGCCCCTGGTCGAGATCGGCGACGAATAGACCAATATGATCGAAGATCATGCCGCCCCCTCGCGGATCAAGCCTGAGGGGTTTTTCGTCAGAAGCGCCTTAGCTGCGGCCTCGAAGGCGCTGCATCGCACCGCGCTCAGCCCCACCCGACCCACGGCCTCGGTCGCCAGGGTCCCGCCCTCGATTAACGCCGCCTTTAACCGAGACAGATCGATGGCCGTATCCCTGTCGAGGTCGCGCACAAAATAGCGGACGCTTGCGGGCGTCTCGAAGCCGCCTTCGACCAACACACCGGTGAAGGTTTTGAAATCCCGGTAATCCACACCGACCGTCTGCTCGACGTAGTGGGTGAAGGTCAGCCGATCTAGGCTGCACCCCAGACACGCCAGCCACGCGTCCTGCTCGGCCAGAATAGCGAAGGCCGAGCTGGGACCAAAGCAGTCGTCGGTCGCGGCCTGCGCGAAGCGGTCGGCTAACCGCCCGCGCACCGCCACACTGAAGATCGGGTCCCCCGACCGCCGTACGCCGGGGCGGGTGCGAAACGCCTCGGTCAGGAGACCGACGGCGCTGGGCGTCGTCGCCGGCTCGAACGGCTCGCCCTTGGTGAAACTATAGGTGAAGGTCGGCATGATGAGCGTCCCGTCCGGCCCCAGAACGTCGTCCAGGGCGTCGAACAGGACGTCGAACCGTTGCTCCGCCGTCATGAGCGGCAGTTGCGCGAGCACAATCGCATCGGCGTGGAGCATCAAGGTAGCGCCGCGCCGCACTCCGCAAAGTTTAAACGCCTCAGCGATGTCGGCGCCCGCGATCACAGCCCCTCGACGCCCCGGCCGGCTAGCGCGGCGGCGATCTGGTCCAGGCCCTTCAACTCGGCCATCTCCTCCACGGAAAATCGTATGTCGAAAGTCTCCTCGACCAGCATCAGATAGTTGAAATGGCCGAGCGAATCCCATTCCGCAAAGCTCCCAACCGCCAGTGAGCCCGTCGCTGGGATCGCCGCCTTAGGAAACTGCTGCTGCAAGAGCGCGCGGAGGCTGGGGTTGGGGGTCATGAAACAGATCCAGATGAGGGATGATCAGCCTATCGAGGTCCGCGAAATAAAGCTCGCCCTCGATGGCCGATAGGTCGGCGACCGCGCGGCGGCGAGGGTCGTCGCCGGGGCCGGTCCAGCGGGCGAAACCGTGGGCGGTGAGGGCGTCGGCGGCGACGGCGTTACGCCCGCTGTCGCGAAACTCGGCGAACAGCCATCGCACGCCCCGCTCCTGTAGCAGCATGACCAGGCGCCCCAACATCCAAGCGTCCAGATGACGGCCCAGCACACGACAGCTCATCAGAAAGCTATCGAGAAAGGCCGCATCGCCCGTGATGCGCGCAAGGGTCAGCCCCACCGCGCCATGATCGCCGAAGCGATCCCGCAGCCGGGTCAGAAAGGCGACCGTCGCGGGCGACCCGGCCATAGTCTGCAGATCGCCCGCGGTGTGGCGGACGTTTCGCAGATTGTACTGGTTGGTCTTGGCCGCCAGCTGTTCGGCCCGCGCTAGGGTCGTAATGTCGAGGGGGACGCTCAGGGCCCGCATATCCAGGCCGGCCAGGAAATCCCTGTCATCTGTGGCGCCGCGCCGCGCGTCGGTGAAGGCCGCCCGGCTGCGATACTGCTGCGTCTTGGAGGCATCCTCAGGCGTCGTGTCGAAGCGGGCGAACAGGTCAAGACCGTCGATCAGCCCAGGCCAGGCCGTGACGTCGGCGGGGAACTCGAGCGTCGTGACCTGGGGCAGGGCCAGCCGCATCTTCTCCCGCTCGAACGGATTGTCGTCGAGGAAGACAAAGCTTTCGAGGCCAAGTTCCAGGTCCTTGGCCATCGACTCCAGATTGCCGGCCTTTTCGGTCCAATCGATCCGCCAAGCGGCGATGTCGTCGCGGGTAAGCGCCATGTCGGGGTGGCGATCAAACACCTCCCACACATCAGCCGCCGTATTCTTGCTGGCCAGCGCCAACAGCGTTCCGGCCCGCCCCAGCCGACGGGCGGCGCGCTGGATGTCGAGGTGCGCCCGCCCCACGCCGTCGCCGCCGAGTAGGATGCGGCCGACACCGACCTCGCCCACCACATCGCCCCAAAGAACGCCGTCGCAGTCCAGCACCAGCACCTTCTTGGGCGGCGCCGCGATCCGCTGGAGTACGGGTTCGACCGCCTCGACCACCCGCGCTAGACCTTTGCGGGAAAAACGGCAGCCGGCGGCGTAGAAGTTGCGGGAGTCGAACGCGGCCGCCAGGCCGTCCACCGCCAAGGCGGCGTCGAGATCGATCAGGTGCAGCGCGGGTCTTGTCGCCGCGAGATCGTAGAGGCAGGCCTCAAGCCGCTGTCCCGCCTGCGACCAAGCGGACGGGTGGCGCGCGGAGCTGATCTGGCTCTGCGGTCGCCAGGTCGACCAGGCCACCACGGTGGGTTGGGTGGAGGTGGCAAGCCGCGCGTCAAGCGGCGCCATCAGCTTCGCTAGAGCCTCATCCAGGGAGCCGCCATCCAGCCCCTCCAGGCTTTCTGGCGTCAGCACGTCTTCGAGCGTCAGGATCCAGAGGAGCGCGTCGGCGGCTACGGTCATCAGGGCGGTCGGCCAGTCGGCGAAATCGCCGAAAGCCAAGACCCACTGTGCTTCCAGCGGCGCCCAGGCGGCGTTTCCCGGCAAGAGATGCGAGGTGGCGCAGATGCGAAGGGTGGTCCTGGTCAAATCCCGCCAGCCTTCTAGAGTCTCACGAGAGCAAGCGTTAGACTATCGCGACAGGGTTAATCGATGCCTAAGTTGTTAAATGCTTGGGGAGGCCACACCTTGCGCCCGATGCGGCCGAACCGCGCCGACGGACCTGCTGCAGCTGTGGACTGAGCGAAAGCGTCTGCGTCGCTTCATGGACGGCGCCTTCCAGAGCCTTCACCAGGACCACTATCATGCCGTGTGCGAGGCCTGCTTTGGGGTCCTTTCCCAGGGCGGGGCGGTGCAGGACGTCCGCGCGCGCCGCGGCGTACTGGCGCTGTTGGTCATCATGGCGCTGGCGGTGGCGACCGCGGCGCTGACGCCCGCCGCGATTCCGAGCCTGAAAAGCGCCTTCTGGCGCAACTGCCTCCGCAGCCGCGACTGCCCATCGGCCCCCAGCTACTGGTAGCTACTTCTGGCGTGGCGCCGCAGCGCCTTTAGGTTGGCGTAGCGGTCCGCCGCCTTGGCTTAGGGCGTTCGCCAAGGATTGGCGCTCGGTTTGAGGCAGCGTCGCGGCGAAGCCGACCAGGGCGGTCTCCACGTCGGTGCGCGCGGTCAAGTCCGCATCCCTGGCGCGCGATAGGGCTTCGCCGACCGCGGCGGCGTCAAACGTCGGCTGAACGAACAAAAGGGCTGCGGCGTGGCGGTTTTCACGGGCCGACTGCTGAAGCGGGCGGGCCTCTTTGGCGACCGCCTTGAACATCTGATGAAAGCGGAGTCGGTCGGCGCTGGGCAGCATGTCCCCGGCCGCCCGGATCGGATGACGCGCCGACGTGGCGAACCACATCGCCGCCCCACCACCGAGCGCGCCGAGCGCGAATAGGTTCACCACTACCGAAAGCGCCAACAGCCGCTTGAGCTTGCCCTCGGTCATCATCCGACTCCCGCGCCATCGAAGCCACTGGCCTGATCGTAGACGCCGGACAGGCTATCGGCGTCGATGTGGGAGGGGGCGGAGACGGCGACTACGGTGGCGCCCGCCAGGACGCCGCACGTCAGCGCGCCAGCCGCGCCTAGCCAGGAGAGACGCCGCACCAGCTTCGCTCGCGCTGAGATGGCCCTGGGCTTAGGCGCCTGCGCCAGAATGCGCAGACGAAGCGCGGCCGACGGCGCTGCAGCCTGAAACAGGTCGAGGGCGCCGTCCAAGGCGCGCCCCTCGGCCAGGCGCGCCTGGGCGTCGGGCGATGCCGTCGCGAGGTCGCGGGCCATCGCGCGGTCCGCCTCGGGCCACCGGCTCAGGTCCCCGCCATAGGCGTCGGCGAGGGCGAAGAAACGCTCCAGACTTAACGACGTCGACGTCATGATTGAAGTCCTTGTAGGCGGGCGCGCAACGCCCGGCGGCCCCGGGCCAGGAGGCTCTCTAAGGCGTCGACGCTCACGCCCAACACCACCGCCGCATCGATGTTGGACAGCTCTTGATAGTGATGCAGCACAATGGCGTCGCGCTGCCGCGCCGGTAGCTCCGCAAGCGCCGCCTGGACCTGATTAGACGTCTGCATCATCTCAAGCTCCACGTCCGCGCCAAGAGCCGGATCGATCTGTTCGGGCGGCTCCGCAGCGGGACGTTCGCGCCGTTTGCGCAGGCGGTCGTAACACAGGTTCAGCGTCACCCGGTGCAGCCAGGTGTCGAACTTCGCGGCGCCGAACCGCCATTTCGGCGCGTAGCGCCATACGCGCAGAAAGGCCTCCTGGGCTACGTCTTCGGCCTCGGTCGCATCGCCCAGCGTCCGGGTCGCAAGGGCGCAGATGCGCGGCAGCTTGCGCGCGACCAGGGCCTGAATAGCCGCCTGATCGCCCGCCGCCACTTGGCGCAATAGCGCATCGTCCGGGTCGTCCCGAGCCTTGCCCCAGGTGTTCACTGTTGCGTCCGCGCACGGTCCAACGCCCTCCTCCGCCTCCCATCCGCCCGCCCCAAGCCCAAAAGGGCTTGGCCTATTGCGGACCCAAGGGCTGCGGAGGCGGATTTCCACCGCCCGGTCCCATCCTCGGCCCGCCGCCCTGCTGCATATGGGCATAGCGCCGGGCAGCCACCGCCGCCATTTCGTCGGGGGTAATATAGCCGTCGTGATTGAGATCGATGCGCGCGAAGCTCCGCGCGGGATCGAACGGGGCGCCATTGCGGCCCGGATGCGCCGCGTGCCAGGCCGTCCACTCCGCCAGACTGACCCGGCCGTCACGGTCGGTATCCATCCGCATCATGTTGGAGACCTGACGAGCCTGAAACTGTTGCAGCGTCAGATTGCGCATATTGGGACCGCCGCCCGGGCCTTGAGGGCCGTAGCCTTCCGGTTCGTAGCCCTGCTGGCCCGCGCCGGGTCCGCCGGCCGGCGGCCCGCCCTGATAACTGCCCTGATAGCCGTCTTGCGGCGGCTGGCCTCCATAGGGGGCCGTTTGGGCTACGGCGGTCTGGGCGGCGGCGGCGGCGAGCGTCAGCGCTAGGGCGCCGGCCAATATCGAAACGGTCTTCATCGTCTTCGTCCTCTTAGATATAGCATAGGCTTTGAGCGTGGGGTCAAACTAAGCTGGAGATCGGCGGCGCCGACGCGCTGTCAGGAAAGATGGTCGTATCCAGCGCGTGGCGGTCCACCCCGAGATGATCGGCAAGCACCGATTTAAAGACTTGGCGAACGTCCAGCGTCGGGGCGAGGTCGCGGTTTTCGAACAGCTTTGCCGACTGCAACGTCGGCCAGTCGCCGACGATCCCGCCAGGCTTTAGCGCGCCGCCAGCCACGATCAGGGTCGAGGCTGTGCCATGGTCCGTGCCGCCGGTGCCATTGACGTGCGCCGTGCGACCAAACTCCGTCACCACGATCACCACGGTCTGCGACCACGCGGGGCCAAGCCCCTCGCGCAAGCCCGCGATGGCGTTGTCCAGCGCCGTCAAGCGCGTGGCCAGCTGACCGTTGACCGCACCTTGGCCGGCGTGGGTATCGAACCCGTCCAGCGACAAGACGGCGATGGAGGGGCCGTTCTCTTCGGCTAGAAACTTTCCCGCGGTCGCCGCAAAGCCCCGCTCGTCGCGCGCCGGGATCGGCTGGCCTACCGTCATCATGTGCGCTTGGGCTTCGGTCGCAAGGCCAGAGGCTAAGGCGGCGCCTAGGACCGGATCGGACTGATAGAGGTCAGCCAAGGTCGCCTTGACCCGCGCCAGGTCCCCAGGCTCCCGACCGCCGGGCGACCAGGAGTCTACTGCCGCAGGGCCGCGCAACACGAGAGGTTCCTGAGCGCCGATCGAGATGGCGCGCACCCGGCGATCCGGCGTCATCGAAGCGAGCGTACGATTCAGCCAGCCGGTTGTGACGCCATAGAGCTGCTCGCCGCCGCTTTCCAGCAGGTCCTGGGCCTCGAAGTGCGAGCGGATACGCTGGGGAATGGCCACGGCCGGCGCGATCCGGGCCTGTCCCGCCTGGGCCAGGGCGTAGAGGCCGACCAACTTGGGGTGCAGGCCAAAATCGGCGTCGAGCCTCAAGGCCTGATCGGGCCGGATGGCGATGGGGCCGCGCAGGGCCAGATAGTTTGAGTCCGATAGCGGAGGCGACACCGACAGGCCGTCCATCGCTCCGCGACAGACGATCACCGCCAGCTTACGCTTGGACGCCGCCGTCGCGGCCAGGGCCGGGGCCGCGAAATAGGTCAGACCGAACCCAGCGGTCAGGGACATCAGGCCGCGCCGGGAAAGGGCGAAGCGGGCATTGGCGCTAGGCGATTGGACGCTCGGGGATTGGGACGAGGGGATCATCGGCGTTGGAACTCCGGCGACATCAGGACAAGGGTCATGGCTTCGGGCCGGCTTTCGGCTCTCATAACGGCGAGACGCGTCGGCGCCGATAAGCGCGCGCCCAGCGCCGCATCCGCCACCTGCAACGGCGCATCGGGCGGCGCGTGGACGGCGGCGAAGGCGGCCGACCAGTTCAGCCGCTTGACGATGGCGTCGGGCGCGGTCCAGTCGCCCGCCTGCTCCGACCAGCCATTCGGCTGAGGCGCGGCCATTGGCCGCTCGCCCATGGTGGTCAAGGGTTGGATCAACTCGTGATCAGGGTCGGCTGGCGCCGCGCCTGCAAGCCGGTAGCTCGAGATGACAAACTCATACGGGCGTTTGAACTTGGTGGGTGACGGCGACCAAGCCTCTGGCGCATCGATCAGCGCGGTCGCCACAACCGCCAGATCGCCATGGCTATCGAGGTAGGCGTTGCGTAAGCGACCGACCAGGGCGGCCGGGGGCTCGTCGGCCACAAAGTGGATGGCCAGCTTTCGGGCGATATGGTCGGCGGTATGGGGGCTGGCGGCGAGGTCGGCCAGGATCGCGCGCGCCTGGTCCTGGCCCGTATCGGCATAGCGCCGCCCCATCACGGTGCGCACGCCCGGTTCGTGCAGTTGCGGCCGATAGAGCGGACGGCCAACCAAGGCGTCCCCGTCTTTCTCGACGCCGATGCTGTAGCCAGTCAGAGCGCGGGCGAACTCTGTCACGTCCATCTGGGTGTAGCCGCTGTCGGCGCCCACCGTGTGGAGCTCCATAATCTCACGAGCGAGATTTTCATTGAGGCCAGCGTTACGGCGCATGCCGCCGACGCTATCGGGGCCGGTGGAGCGTTCCTGGTCCAGATACATCAGCATCGCGGGATGGATGCTCGACGCGTAGAGCAGGTTCTCGAACCGACCGAACACGTGGGGCCGGATCGCTTCCCGCTCGAACGGGCCGACCAAGGCGGCCGCCGCCGCCTTGGCGGTCGAAACGGTGAAGTGGTTGAACCAGAACAGGGCCCAACGCTCGCGAAAGGGGGCCGGCGTGGTCGCCGCGAGCTGGGCGCGGGCGAGGATTTCATTGGCGATCCCGTCGCGCAGCGGCTTCTGGACCGCGCGGCGCTCAGCCTTCAATCGGTCCAGAGGGCTCTGGCCCACGGGGACCGCTGCAGCCATGTCCTGACCCGGCGACGGCGGCGCTGACATCGGGCCCATGGCGCCGGAGGGCGCCGTCATCGCCTCCTGTTCGGCGACGGCGGCGGCCTCGCGCTTAAGGCTCTGAGCATCGACGCGCGCAGCCAGATAAGCCTGGAAGCGGTCGCGGCTGGTCGGCAAAAGGCCGGGCGGTTGATCGGCGCCCTTGCGGTCGATCTGCGCCTTCAGCCAAGCTTTAGGATCGGCGACGGCGGCGGCAAGCTCGCCAGGCCGCGCCCCGAGCCCAAATCGGCTGACGGCGATGGCTGCGGCGACATCATTATTTGACGGTAAACTCATGGACACGGGCCTCAGGAAGCACCGATCGGCGCCTTCAATACCCGTTGTACGCGCCGCCGAGCGTTTTCCGTCGCGCCGACGATTCAAAATTCGGCGCGATGCGACAGCCCCCGTTTGCAGCGGTCATGCAGAGACGCCCCAAAAGGGGCGTCTCTGAGCATGGCGTCGAGATGTTTGGTGAGCCCGCTGGGATTCGAACCCAGGACCCCATGATTAAAAGTCACGTGCTCTACCAGCTGAGCTACGGGCTCGGGGCGCCTTCTTCAAAAGCGGCGCGGACCATAGGCGGGGGGCGGCTCGGCGGCAAGGGACAGAACACCTCGCAAAAAAAGTTTTCCGAATTCGGCAAGGTGAGGCGCGAATTCCCGAATTGTCCATTGTGTTGCATTAACGTATCATCAGATTGGCTGAGAATTTATCGGCCGAGCGGGAGTTGGTCATGTCGAAAGCGGTCTGCGTATCCGTGACCTGCCTGGGCGCTGCGTCTTTATTGGCGGGGTGCGCATCTCAGCCTGTACAGACAGCTTCCGGCTATGCAGATCAGGGCGCCAACGCGATCTATCGCACAGGCAGTGACGTCTATGCCGGCGTGGGGACCGCGGCGAAGCGGCCTTTCCAAGACCTGAACATGATGCAGGACCCGATCCCCGTCGTGCTCCTGCGCGCCGAACTAGACCCCTATTCGGTGAAAGGGCTGACATCCTGCGATATCGTGATGAACCGCGTCGCCGAGCTCGATTTGGCCTTGGGTCCGGATTTGGACTCCCCGGCTGACAAACCGAAGAACAAGGTGACCGAAGACGCCGGCCTGGCGGCGGCGGCGGCGCTGGAAGCCGCAGCGGCGGCCGCGGAAGGTTTCATGCCGGTCCGCTCCGTCGTCAAAAGGGTCAGCGGCGCTAATAAATACGAGACCCACGTCAAACACGCCATTCTGGCCGGAACGGAGCGGCGGACTTACTTAAAGGCGATCGGCGTCATGCATGGCTGCGGCTGGCCCGCCGCGCCTCTGACCGTTTCGGCCGAGGACGCCAAGGTCCTGACCAGCTGGGGGCCGGCGGCGGTTACAGCCCAACTAAACGACGTGGTGAAGGTGAACGCGCCCGTCTCTGTACAGGCCGCCCCTGTGGTTCAATCTACACCCATGGTGCAGACAGCGAGCTTGACGCCGCCGCGGTCGGCGCCCCCCGGATCAATGGCCAGTTCATCGACGGCAAGCTCTTCGCGGTCGGTAACCCAGGCGGCGCCTCAAGCCTTCGCACAGCCCGCGGCGTTGGTCAGCCCTCAGACGGCGCCGGCGCCGTCCCAGCCCTATTCCCCGGCCCCTGGAACTGCGCCCTGGGCGTCCCCGCCACCCAGCTCACGGTAGACTCAAGCTCTCGACGAGGCCTGACGTCGCACCATCTCGCGGCGAAAGCTGTCCAGCTCTCCGGCCAAGATCGCCGCCCGCAGCCGCGCCGTCAGGGTCTCGAAGAAGGCGACGTTGTGCCAGGACAGCAGGATCTGGCCTAAGATCTCTTCAGACTTCACCAAGTGGTGCAGGTAGGCCTTGGAATAGTCCCGGCTGGCGGGGCAGTCACTGTCGCTGTCCAAGGGGCTATCGTCCTCGGCGTAAACCGCGCCCTTCAGATTGACTGGGCCGTCCCAGGTCCAGGCCTGGCCGTGCCGCCCCGAGCGAGTTGGCAGGACGCAGTCAAACATATCCACGCCGCGCGCCACCGCCTCGACGATGTCGATGGGCTTGCCGACGCCCATCAAATAGCGGGGTCGATCAGCGGGCAGCATCGCGGGCGCGTAGTCCAGCACCTCGCACATGGCCTCGTGGCCCTCGCCCACCGCCAAGCCACCCAGGGCGTAGCCGTCGAAGCCGATCTCGATCAGCCGCTCAGACGACTCCCGCCGCAAAGCCTCAAAGGTCGAGCCTTGCTGGATGCCGAACAGGGCTTGGCCGTCGCGGGCGCCGAAGGCCGTCTTGCATCGGCCGGCCCACCGCGCCGACAGCCGCATGGCCTCGGTGGCGCGGTCCTCTGTGGCCGGATAGGCGACGCATTCGTCGAGCTGCATGACAATGTCGGAGCCTAAGAGGTCGGCCTGAATCTCGACCGAGCGCTCCGGCGTCAACACATGGCGACTGCCGTCGATATGGCTTTGAAAGGTGACGGCCGCCTCATCCACCCGCGCTATCTTGGACAGTGACATGACCTGAAAGCCGCCAGAGTCCGTCAGGATCGGGCCGTCCCAGCGCATGAAGCGATGCAGCCCCCCGAGCCGCGCCACCCGCTCCGCGGTCGGTCGCAGCATTAAATGATAGGTGTTGCCGAGCAGGATATCCGCCCCGGCTGAGCGCACCTGGTCCACCGTCAGGGCCTTGACCGTGCCAGCGGTCCCTACGGGCATGAAGGCGGGTGTACGGATGTCCCCGCGGGGGGTTTTCAGCACGCCGGTGCGGGCGGCGCCGTCTTTGCCGGCGATTTCGAACGGGAACATTGATCAGTCCTTAAGCCGCGGCCGGAACCACAGACTGGCGTCGCCATAGGAATAGAAGCGAT
>Ga0116226_10001342_pt1 | contig 21252 bp, 18 predicted proteins | sample S1TSphfallax_FD_89692 | JGI IMG/M metagenome (GOLD analysis project Ga0116226, IMG submission 89692) | Host-associated microbial communities from peat moss isolated from Minnesota, USA - S1T2_Fa - Sphagnum fallax MG | ecosystem: Host-associated > Plants > Peat moss > Unclassified | place: USA... | reverse complement strand
TGGACTGGCGCTTGGGCGCCTCGAGAACGGTGGTCATGAAAGAACCGGAGCCTCCAGGGTGTCGAAAATGGTCCGAATCTCGTCGACCTTCGGAACGGGTTTGAGCGAGAGCGGCGGAATTTTGCCCGCGAGCGCCAGGCGGATACCAAACGGTGCGACCTTGATCAGGCCCCGGATGTTGAAGCGGCCGATGGTGCCTTGGATGACTTCGGTTTCGTGGAGCATCCCGGTCGCTTTGATCGTCTTCGCGATCACGAGCGCATGGCGCGGCCCGCGGCCGTCGATTTGGCCCTCTTCGATCGCGGCGCGCTTGACGGCGATGATGTCGTCGTGCGGGTCGACGTGCTTGGGGCAATACGAACACGCGTAGCAGTGCGCGCACAGCCAGAGATAATCGTCGGCGATTTGGGCGGTGCGTTCGCTGCGCTTCGCGTCGCGCACGTCTTCGATGAAGCGGTAGGCGTACGCGATCGCGGCCGGCCCGGCGAACGCGGGATCGACCGAGACGACCGGACAGAGCGCATAGCACGTCGCGCACATCACGCAGTTGGCGACGGCGACCAGCTTCTTCATGTCCTCCGGCGAGACGCGGCGTTCGCGCTCGTGGTCGGAGTCTTTATCCGCCGGCTGCAGGTACGGCTTGAGGCGCGAGTATTTGTCCCAGAACGGATCCATGTGGACCACGAGGTCCTTCATGGGCTGGAAATTCGGCATCGGATCGACCGCAACCGAATTGTCCGACTTGAGGACCTGCGAGACCGGCGTCTTGCACGCCAGGCCCGTGGTGCCGTTGATGTTCATCGAACACGAACCGCAGATCGCGGACCGGCACGAGCGGCGGAACGAGATCGACCCATCGGTCTCGGCCTTCGCATGCTCGAGCGCATCGAGCACCGTCACCGTCGTCGGCATGTCGACCTCCACCCGGTCGCGATGCGGCATCGCGTCCTGCGTCTGGTCGAAGCGGAAGATATCGAGTATGAAGCCCATTAGTAGCTGCGCACCTGCGGTTCGTATTTGGTGAAGGCGACTTTGCGGGAGTAATCGGGTTCCGGATCGACGGTGTGGCCCCGGAAGTGCATCAGCGAATGCTTGAGCCAATTTTCGTCGTCGCGCTCGGGGAAGTCGGTGCGAGATTGGGCGCCGCGCGACTCGTTCCGGTTGAGCGCGCCGAGCATGATCGGCTGCGCGACGTCGACGAGGAACTCGGTTTCGAGCGCGTTGACGAGATCGGTGTTGAACGTCTTGGACTTGTCCGAGACGGTCATCGTGCGCGCCGCTTCGCGAACCGCCCGCAGCGCGTTCATCCCCGCGGTGAGCGTCGTTTCGTCGCGGAAGATGAAGGCGTGATCGCTCATCGCCGCGTTGAGCGCCTTGCGGACCTGGGTGTGCCGTTCGCCGCTCGCGGGCCGATTGAGGATCTCGTTCACGCGATCTTTTTCGGCGGCAAGCGTCTTCTCCGAGCTGCGCACGGCCCCCGAGGACTTGATGTAGTTGACGGCGTGCTCGGCCGAGCGATGACCGAAGACGATCGTCTCGAGCAGCGAGTTGCCGCCCAGACGATTCGCGCCGTGGACCGACACGCAGGCGACTTCGCCGGCCGCGTACACGCCGGGGATGCGCGTCGCGCCGAACTTGTCGGTCTCGATGCCGCCCATCGCATAGTGCATGCCGGGCAGGATCGGGATCGGGGTGTCGATCGCGTCCTTGCCGGTCGCATCGAGCGCGAGCTCGCGGATCTGCGGCAGGCGCTCGAGGATTTTTTCGCGGCCGAGATGGCGCAGATCGAGCATCACGCAGCCCTCCACGCCGCGGCCCGCCAGAATCTCCGTCCACTCGGCGCGCGAAACGACGTCGCGCGAGGCGAGTTCGCCCTTGTTCGGCGCGTACTTGAACATGAAGCGCTCGCCCTCGGAGTTGAGGAGGTAGGCGCCCTCACCGCGGGCCGCCTCCGAGAGCAGCACGCCGTTTTCTTTGAGCGAGGTCGGATGGAACTGGACGAACTCCATGTCCATCAGCGGGATGCCGGCACGATAGGCGATCGCCATGCCGTCGCCGGTCGAGGCGTAGCCGTTGGTCGTCTTCGCGTAGACGCGGCCGAGGCCGCCGGTCGCGAAGATCGTCGCCTTCGCGGTGACGAGTTCGAGCTCGCCCGTGCGCATGTTGTACGCCACGACGCCGCTGCCGACTCCGTCTTCGACGCACAGGGCGGTAGCGAAGAATTCTTCGTAGACCTTGACCTGGAAGCGCTCGAGCTGCTCCCAGAGCGTATGCAGGATGACCAGGCCCGTGACGTCGGCCGAATAGCACGTGCGCGGCGAACCGGCGCCGCCGAACGGGCGCTGCGCGATCCGGCCGTCGGGGAGCCGCGAGAAAATGCAGCCGCGATGCTCGAGCCAGACGATTTGCTTCGGCGCATCGGCCGTCATCGCTTCGATGGCATCTTGGTCGCCCAGGTAGTCCGAGCCCTTGACGCAATCGAAGGCGTGGTTTTCCGGCGAGTCGTCCTCACGATTGCCGAGCGCGGCGTTGATGCCGCCCTGCGCGGCGCCGGAGTGACTGCGGACCGGATGCATCTTCGAGACGATCGCGACGTCGGCACCGCGCTCGGCGGCTTCGACCGCAGCGCGCATCCCGGCGAGGCCACCCCCGACGACGACGATGTCGTGCTTGATTGCTGGCATGTTCCTTCGCTTTCGCAATTCCAACGGACGCGGGACCTTCCGAGCGGTCCCGGAACGGATTCCTCGTTAGTCTACCGCCGCACGCTCGCGGACGAGCGTACCAACGTCGTAGGCGGTCGCGGCGGTATGCGATGAGGATACGCGCGAGCCGGGGAGTCCGGCGCCCAATCTTCCGCGTGTCCGCGAGGCAGCCCCGCCTGGCGGTCGTTAGGGGGCGTCGACTCGGCCGAAGAACACGTACCGGTTCTTCCCGTTCGACTTTGCCTGGTAGAGCGCGGCGTCGGCGGCGTTGAGCAGGGAGGCCGAGTCGCGGCCGTCGCTGGGAAACATCCCGATGCCGATCGAGCACCGCAAGCTGGCTTCCGCAAAGCGCTCGCGCAGCCGTAAAATGGCCCGCTCGGCCTGGTCGCGATCCGTCTGAGCCATCACCATGACGAACTCGTCGCCGCCGAAGCGGGCGATGATGTCGCCGCGCCGGCCGGCGCCCTTCGCGATCTCGGCAAACGCCTTGAGCGCTTCGTCGCCGGCGGCGTGGCCGAGCGAGTCGTTGATCTTCTTGAGATCGTCCAGGTCGAGGATGATGAAGGCAAGCGGCGCCCCGTACCGGTCGGCGTTGGTCAATTCGCGCTCGAGCAGCTCGTTGAGGGCGCGGCGGTTCGAGAGGCCGGTGAGGGCGTCGGTGAGAGCCAGGCGCTGGGTCTCCTCGAGCAGCCGCTTCGTCTCGTTGTAGAGGCGCGCGTTCTCGATCGCGATCGCCGCTTGTGCGGCGAAGTCGAGCAACATGCGGATCTGCATCTCACCCACCTCGTCGGTCGGCGGGCTATCGACGTAGAGAATGCCGCGGACCGTGTTGCGCGTGATCAAGGGCAGCATGCAGTAGGTGCCGACGGTGTCGCGCAGGGGGTGCTCGCCGTCCCCCGCGGAGCCGAGCGCGAAATCGGTCGTCCCGCTGATCATCGCCGAGAATGCCGGCGTCATGACCAGATCGTCGGGGTCAGGCGAGGGGAGGACATTTCCTGCCCGATCGGTTTCCAGGCGGCGAGTCGCCCGGCCGGGACCGTGCGTGTCGAAGAGGACGACCCGGCCGAAGCGCAACGCCTCGTTGACCCCGCGCAAGACCGTGGAGAGGATATCGTCAACTTCCAACGTCGAGTTCATGGTCGAGAACACTTGCTGGAGGACGAAGAGTTCGGCGTTCTGCTGGGCGTACTCATCGCGCTCGGCCTCGAGCTCGATGACACGGGAACGTAAGAGCGCTACTTCATCGAGAAGTGCGCTCATGTCGTCCACGACCTCGCGAGATCCGGGCAAACAGGCAGCTCCTCGCCGAGTTGATAAGCAGTGCGTTCGCAGGGTCGGGGGTGCGTTCCTACGGTATACTTGATGCTTCTTGGCCCAGCGTCGTCGATAGGAATTGGTCGGTTCGGTGAGTTCGTTCGTCCATCTGCACGTTCATAGCGAGTATTCGTTGCTGGATGGTGCTTGCCGCGTGGAAGATTTGTGTCGGAGTTCGGCGACCGACGGCTCCCCGGGAGTCGCCCTCACCGACCATGGCGTGATGTTCGGCGCGGTCGACTTTTACGATACGGCTCGCAAGTATTCGCTGGTTCCGATCATCGGCTGCGAAGCGTACATCGCTCCCCGCGGGCGCTTCGATCGGACCGTCCGCGACGAAGCGCATATCACGCTGCTCGCGGCCAGCGATGAAGGCTACAAGAACTTGACGGCGCTGATCTCCAAAGGGTTCCTCGAGGGATACTATTACAAGCCGCGGATCGACATGGATCTGCTCGCGCAGCATCAGGCCGGCTTGATCGTGCTCTCGGGCTGCATGTCCTCGCTGTGTGCCTCGCCGCTGCTCAAGAACGATCGCGCGACGGCGCTCTCCAATGCCAAGATGTTCCGCGACATCTTCGGCGATCGCTTCTACATCGAGATCATGCGGCACGGCATGCCCGAAGAAGACGTGATCAACACCGGTCTGATCTCGATCGCCCGGGAACTCTCGCTACCGATCGTGGCAACCAACGACTCCCACTACTTGGCGCGCGGCGACGCGCAGGCGCATGACGTGCTGCTCTGCATCGGGACGGGCAAGACGGTCGCGGATACGTCGCGCATGAAATTCTACTCGGACGAGTTCTACGTCAAATCGCCGGCCGAGATGCGCGAGCTCTTTGCCGACATCCCCGAGGCGTGCGACAACACGCTCGAAATCGTCAAGCGCATCGACATCAAGATCCCGGAAAAAGTGTTCTATCTGCCGGATTATCCGGTGCCCAAGCGCGGCGCGGACGACGTCGCGCAGGTGATGGCGGGATCGCTCGCCGGCGCCAGCGAGGCGGATGCGAACCGGGTCATCGATCTCTCGGCCGACGACTACTTGCGCCTGATCTGCGAGCAGGGGCTCATCGCGCGCTACGGCGAGGAGCGCGCGAAGAACGATCCCGTCTTGCGCGAACGGCTCGAGTACGAACTCGACGTCATCATCAAGATGGGCTTCAGCTCGTACTTTCTCATCGTCTGGGATTTCATCAAGTACGCGCGCGATTGCGATATCCCGGTCGGCCCGGGCCGCGGCTCGGCGGTCGGTTCGCTCGTCGCCTATACGCTGCGGATCACCGATCTCGATCCGATCAAGTTCAAGCTGATCTTCGAGCGCTTCCTCAACCCGGACCGCATCTCGATGCCCGACATCGATACCGATTTCTGCGTCGAGCGACGCGATGAAGTGATCGCCTACGTGACGCAAAAGTACGGCAAGGACCGGGTCGCGCAGATCGTGACCTTCGGGACGATGGCGGCTCGCGCCGCGATCCGCGATGCGGGCCGGGCGCTGGCCGTGCCGCTCCCGGACGTGGATCGCGTCGCGAAGCTCATCCCCTCGGGTCCGGGCGGGCTTTCGATCAAGGACGCGCTCCTCAAGATCGACGAGCTCAAGAACCTCTACGACATGAACCCGCAGATCCGGCGCTTGCTGGATACCGCGAACTCGATCGAAGGGCTGGCGCGGCACGCCTCGACGCACGCCGCGGGCGTCGTGATCTCGAAAAATCCGCTGATCGAACATGTTCCGCTGGTGAAGATCGGCGACAACGACGTCAACACGCAGTACGAGATGAGCAACGTCGAGCGCGTCGGCTTGCTCAAGATGGACTTCTTGGGCTTGCGCAACCTCACGGTGATGAAGGCCGCGACCGACGAGATCCGTCGCACGACCGATCCGACGTTCACCCTCGAGACGATCCCCGACAACGATCTCCGCACGTTCGAGATGCTCGGCCGCGGCGAGACGCTCGGCGTGTTCCAACTCGAGTCCGAAGGCATGCGCCGCGTCTGCATCGAGATGAAGCCCTCGACGCTCGACGACATCATCGCCCTCGTCGCCCTCTATCGCCCCGGCCCGATGGACTGGATCCCGCAGTACATTTCCAACAAACACGGCCGTACGAAAGTCACGTACATCCACCCGAAACTGGAATCAATTCTTAGCGATACCTACGGAATTGCCGCCTATCAAGAACAAGTCATGCAGATCGCCCGTGACATCGCCGGCTTCACCATGGGCCAGGCCGACGAACTTCGCAAAGTCATGGGGAAAAAGCAGAAAGACAAGATCCCCGTCTATCGCGAGAAGTTCATCACGGGCGCGGCCGAGACGAGCGGGATCGATGGGAAGATGGCGGAGGAGATCTTCGCGTTCGTCGAGCCGTTTGCGGGCTACGGGTTCAATAAATCGCATGCCGCCGCGTACGGATGGATATCGTACCAAACCGCCTATCTGAAGGCGAATCACCCGATCGCCTACTTCGCGGCCCTGATGACCTCGGTCAAAGACAAGACCGACAAGCTCGTCGAGTACATTGAAGAAGCGAAGAAACTCGGCGTGCCGGTTCTGCCGCCGGACATCAACGAATCGCTGGTCGATTTCGCGGTCGTCGGCTCGCAGATTCGTTTCGGTCTTGCCGCGATCAAGGGCGTCGGTGAGGCGGCGGTTCGGTCGATCCTCGCCACCCGCACCGAGGGCGGCAGGTTTGTCGACTTTTTTGATTGCGCGCGGCGCGTGGATCCCAAGGCCGTCAACCGGAAAGTGTATGAAGCGCTGATCAAATGCGGCGCGTTCGATACGCTCCCGGGCAACCGCGCCCAGTTACTCGATGCGCTCGATACCGCGCTCGAGGGCGCAACGCGGGCCGCGCGAGATCGCGAGATCGGGCAGTTTTCGCTCTTCGGCGAGGTCGCTGAAGCGGGGCCGGCGTTGACGCCGAAGTTCCGGCCGATGGCGCCCCCGACGACGCTCGAAGCCCTCGGCTGGGAGAAAGAAACCCTCGGCATCTTCGTGTCGGGCCATCCGCTCGCGGACGTCGCCGAGGCGCTCGTGCGCGGCGGCGCGGTGCCGGTCAAAGACTTGCGCGGGATGGAGGACGATGCATCCGTGCGCGTCGCGGGGCTCGTAACGACGGTCCGGCGCACGATGACCAAGGCGCAAGCCCAGATGCTCATTGCGACGGTCGAAGACATGACGGGAACGATCGAGGTCGTGCTTTTCCCCAAACAATACGCGGCGCTGCAAAGCTATTTCGTCGAGGACGGGATCATCATCGTGAACGGACGCTTGCGCTTGCGCGAGCGGCGCGGCTCGACGCCGGGCGAAGAGGTCCCGCTCGAGCTGAGCGTCACGGCGAACGACGTGCAGCGTTTCGAGCGCGGGGCCGAGCCCGCGCGCGTCGCCGGTTGGCATGTGACGGTCTCGCGCCGCGATCACATCGATGGCCTCGCGACGCTGCTCGCGGAGTGGCCGGGATCGGTACCGCTGGTGATTCACGTCAACGGTGACTCGCTGCTCAAGACGATTGCCCCCGCGCCGCAGATGCGCGCGCGGCTCGCCGCGATCGTCGGCGAAGCGAACGTTCGCGAAGGGGAACCGTGAGGCTGCCGGCCGGCGTTCGCGACTGGTTGCCGCACGAGCTGGCGCGCAAGCGCGAGATCGAACTCGTCATGCGGGCCGCCTTCGGGCGCTGGGCCTATGAAGAAGTCCAGACGCCGATGTTCGAGCGCTTCGATGTGCTCGAACGCGGCCTCGGCTACGAGCTCACCGAGCAGACGTTTCGCTTCAACGACCGCCGCGCGACGCCGCTCGCGCTGCGCCCCGAGATGACGACGCCGATCGCGCGCCTCGTCTCGACGCGCATGCGCGACGTCCCGCTGCCGCTGCGGCTCGCCTACATCGCGCCGGTCTTTCGCTACTACGACCAGCCGCAAGAGGGCCGGATGCGCGAGCTCACGCAGGCGGGGGTCGAGTTGATCGGCGCGAGCGGTGTCGATTCGGATGCGGAGTCGCTCTTCATGGCGATCGAGGCGCTCGACAACGTCGGTTTGCGCGATGCGCGCTTCGACATCAACGACGCTTCGGTCGTCGACGGGATCCTCGAGGGAATTGGTCTGACCGGCGCGGCGGCGCTCACGGCGAAGGGCCTGATGAAGGAGCGGAACATCGTCGCCTTGCGCGCGCTCGGCTACGAGCGGCTGGTCGATTTTGCGATGAGCCGCGGCGGCGCCGACGTCATCGCGGCAGCCCGCGCCGTCTGCCGGACGCCGCGTTCGATCGCCGCGCTCGACGGCCTCGCGCAGTTGCTCGAACGCGCGCGGGCGCTCGGCTACGCCGACCGCGTCCAAATCGATCTCGCTTTACTGCGCGATCTCGACTACTACACCGGGTTCATTTTCGAGGGTTACGTCGACGAGATCGGCTTCACGCTGTGCGGCGGCGGGCGCTACGATTCGCTCTTACCGAATTTCGGGTTCGACGTGCCGGCCGTCGGCTGGTCGGCCGGGATCGAGCGTATCCTCATCGCGCTCGAGCGCCGCGGCAAGCACGTCGAGCGCCGCCGCCACCGCATCGACGTTCTGGTGGCCGGATCCGACGTCGTTGCGGCCTACGAACGGTCGGCCGGAAACGTCGTGCGTTTCGCTACCGGCGCGCTCGATGAAGCCGCGCTCATCGACGAGGCGCGCGCGTTGCACATCCCGCGCGTCGTCATCGCGACCAACGGATCGAAGCGTGAGATTCGCGTCAGCAGTCCGCCGCCGGAGCGGCTGCCGGTCACGCATGCCGTGCCGCCGGAGGCGCACTGATGCCGGATCGGCTCGTCATCGCGATGCCCAAGGGCGCGCTCTTCGACGATGCGGCGGAACGGCTGCGCTCCGCGGGCGTCGACGTCCCCGCCGACACGGACCGCAAACTCACGCACGTCACCGACGACGGCGCGTTCGAGCTCTTGCTGCTGCGTCCGACGGACGTACCCGCCTACGTCGAATTCGGCGCCGCCGACTGCGGGATCGTCGGCAAAGACGTGCTCTGGGAGACGGATCGCACCGTCAGCGAACTGGCGGATCTGGGCTTCGGCTACTGCAAGCTCGTGGTGGCCGCGCGCCGGATCGATCGCTATCACGAAGGTGCACCGTTTCCGACGTTCTTGCGCGTCGCGACGAAATTCCAGCGTTCCGCCGAAACATATTTCGCCGATCGCGACCTGCCGGTCGAGTTGATACCGCTGCACGGCTCGGTCGAGCTGAGCCCGCTCGTCGGTCTTGCCGATGCGATCGTCGATCTCGTGGCGACCGGCAAAACGCTGCGCGAACACGACCTCGTGATCGTCGATGAGATCGCCGAGTCGACGGCGCGGTTCGTCGTCAACCCGGTTCGCTTTCGCGCGAAGTACCAGCAGATCGTGGCGCTCTTACGGCGGCTCGATCCGGCATTCGCGCCCGGGCCCGCGGGCGCCGCATCCTGAATCCGTACGGCGATTTTCAAACCCCGTTGCCGCTCGCGCGCGCCGTCTGCGCGCGGCTCGCGGAACTTGGCGGGGTGCCCGAGCGCGTACTCGAGCCCGCGTGCGGAGCGGGGTCGTTCTTGATCGCGGCGCGCGAACGCTTCGGCCGCACCTGCGAGCTCGCGGGGATCGAAGTGCAGCGCGAACGCTACGGCCCGGCGCTCGATGCACTCGCGGCGCGCGATGCGGCGCTGCAGGTGAGCTATGCCGACGCGTATCGTTTCGATTTCCGCGGCGTCGCGTGGTCGGGATCGGGACCGCTCGCGCTGATCGGCAACCCGCCGTGGATCGCCGCCGACGCGCTCGGCCGCAGCGGCGCGCTGCAGCCGCCGCGCACCAATCGTTCCGGCCTGCGCGGCCTTGCCGCACGCACCGGCGCGGCGAACTTCGATGTCGCCGAATTTCTCGCGCTCAAGGTGCTCGGTGAGGCGATGTCGCCCGGCAGCTTGCTCGCGCTCGTGCTCAAGGCGCGCGTCGCGCGCGATCTCGTCGCCGGCGCCGCGCGGCACGGGATCGTGCTCGACGTGCTGGCGCGCGAGCCGGTCGATGCGCGGCGCTGGTTCGGCGCCGCGGTCGACGCGGTCGTGCTCTACGCACGCGTGGCGGCGGTCGGCGCAACTCCGGTGCCCCGGCCCGAGGAGCCCGCGGGGGCTTGGCGCGCCGGGATCAAGCACGACGCGGCCGACATCTTCGAGCTCGTGCGCGACGGCGCGGTTTGGCGGAACGGCTTGGGCGAGGTGGTCGACCTGCCGGCCGGCGTCTGCTATCCGTACGTCAAGGCGCGCGATTTGCATCACGGTGACCCGGCGCCGGAACGAGCGCTCATCGTCACCCAGCGGCGACTCGGTGCGCCGACCGGCACCTTGCCCGCGCCGGTGCGCGCGTATTTGGAACGTCATGCGCCGCGTTTGGCCGCGCGCAAGTCGTCGATCTATCGCGGGGCGCCCCGGTTTGCGATCTTCGGGGTCGGGCCGTATTCGTTCGCACCGTGGAAAGTCGCGGTCGCGGGCCTCTATGCCGCACCGCGATTTCGGGTACTCGGTCCACGCGAAGGGAAACCGACCGTGCTGGGCGACACCGCCTATTTCGTATCTTTCGAGGATCGAGCGAGCGCGGACGCTTTTGCCGCGCGGATGAATGGAGAGCCGATGCGGGAAGCGATCGCGGCGCGCGTGTGTCGCGGCAAACGGCCGATTACGAAGCGCCTCTTGGACGAACTCTGCGTATGACGATCGTCGATGCCGACGATCGGGCGGCGCTCGCGGGGCTCTTCGCGGGCGGCTGGGATCCGGCGCCCGAGATCGGTGCCGCGGTCGCCGAAATCATCGCCGACGTGCGTGCCGGCGGCGATGCGGCGCTGCTCGCGTATACCCGGCGCTTCGATGCGCCGAATTTCGCGCCCGGCGCGCTGCGCGTCGAGATCCCCTCGCGCAAGAACGCGCGTGCGCTGATCCCGGAAGCGATCGCTGCCGGGCTCGAGATCGCGCGCGAACGGATCAGCTCGTATCATACGCGACAACGGCCCGAGGCGATCGATTACCGCACGGCCGACGGAACGCGGTACGCGTTTCTGGTCCGGCCGCTCGCGGCGATCGGCGCGTACGTCCCGGGCGGCACCGCGGTCCTGCCGTCGTCGGTGCTGATGACGGCGGTGCCGGCCAAAGTCGCCGGCGTCGAGCGCATCGTCGTGACGACGCCGCCGTCGAAGACGGGGACGATCAGCCCCGCGATCCTCTACGCGTGCGCGCTCTGCGGCGTCGACGAACTCTACGCCGTCGGCGGCGCGCAAGCGATCGCCGCGCTCGCCTACGGCACCGCGACGATCGCGCGCGTCGATAAGATCGTCGGCCCGGGGAACGTCTACGTCACGGAAGCCAAACGGCAAGTCTTCGGCACCGTCGGCATCGACGGACTCGCCGGACCCTCGGAAGTGCTCGTCGTCGCCGACGAGCACGCCAAGCCCAAGCTCGTCGCCGGCGAATTGATCGCGCAGGCCGAACACGATCCGCTCGCCCGCGTCGCCGCCGTCTCGCGCGACCGCGCGCTCTTGGAGGCGGTCGCTGCCCTCTTGACCGGCGAGTTTGCGAAAGAGACCGGCCGCGGTGCGATCGTCGACGCCGTTTTGCGCGAGCGAACCTATCTGATCCACGCGCGCAGCGACGAAGAAATCCTCACGGTGATCGAAAGTTTTGCGCCCGAACACCTCTCGCTCCAAGTCGCCGATCCCGAGCGCTTCATCCCGCACATCCGGCGTGCCGGCGCGCTCTTCATCGGTGACGACACACCGGTCGCGGCGGGCGACTATATCGCGGGCACCAATCACGTTTTGCCCACCTCGGGAGCGGGCCGCTTTTCATCCGGCCTGCACCTGGCCGATTTTTCGCGCACGATGACGCTGGTCGAGAACAGTCGCGCGCGCATGGCAGGCGACCGCGAGATCCTGGCCGCGCTGGCCGACTTCGAAGGCTTGCCCGCGCATGCGCGTACCGCGCTGCTGCGAGATCCCTAAGCAGGTCTACTGATGGCCAAAATCGGTTTGATCGCGCTCGACCTCGACGGCACCGTCGTCGGCGAGAACCTGATCGTGAGCCCGCGCGTACGCGCCGCCGTCGCGACGGCGCAAACGCGCGGGATCGTCGTTACGATCGTTACCGGCCGCATGTTCTCGGCGGCGCGCCCGTTCGCGACGTTACTCAACGTCCGTGGTCCGATCGCGTGCTATCAGGGCGCGGCGATCTACGACGTGGTGAGCGGCGATCCGGTGCGGGAAACGCCGCTGCATCCCGACGTCACGCGCGACGTGCTCGCGAAGGCGAAGGCGGATCACTTCCACGCCCAGTGCTACGCGAACGATCAACTCTACGTCGATGAGATCAACGTCTTCTCGAAGCGCTACACCGATCTCGCCCGCGTCGAGCCGGTGCTCGTCCCGGATTTACCGAGCGCATTCGCGGAGCGCCGGTCGCTCAAGGTGGTGCTGGTCGACACGGCCGAGCGCATCACGCCGTACGTCGAGGTGATGAAGACGTTCCTCGGCGAGCGCGCCTACGTCACCCGCAGCCATACGGACTTCCTCGAAGTCATCGACCCGGCGGTGAACAAGGGCGAAGCCCTCCGCTTCATCGCGGCGCGCGCGGGGATCGCGATCGAGAACGTCCTCGCCGTCGGCGATTCGTGGAACGATCTCCCGCTGCTGACGGCTGCCGGAGTCGGGATCGCGATGGGATCGGCGCCGCCCGAGCTCAAGGCGCGCGCGGACGCGGTCGTGGCTGACGTGGCGCACGACGGTGTTGCGGAGGCGATCGAACGCTTCGCCCTGGCCGGATCGCCGGCGGCATGAGCGTGCGTCCGCTCCGGCGGCGCTCGAAACGCTCGCTCGCAACGCGCATCCGCATCGTGTGGGTGCTCGTCTTGATCGCGGTCATCATTGCGGCCGGAGCAATCTTTGCGCTGATCACCGCGCCGCAGTTTCGCATCGTCGCGATCGATACGCACATCGAGGGACGACTGATCGCGCGCGATGATGTCCTCGCGCGGGCGGCGATCGCGAGCGGCGAAAACATTTGGCTGATCCACACGCACGCGGCGGCGCAGCGGATCGAGGCGATCCCCTACGTGCTCGCCGCGCACGTCGAGCGGCGCCTGCCGGCGACGGTCGATATCACCGTCACGCAGCGCGCCGCGATCGGCTGCTTGGGTTCTGCGGCGCTCGTGACGATCGACGCGACGCTACGCGTGCTGCAGCGCGGCTGCGCGCGCCCCGAACTGATCCGCATCGATGCACCCGCTGCCGGCGCCGCGAAGCCCGGCGACACGCTCGGTGATCCGGCGCTGGTGGCGCTCGTGCGCGATACCGCGACCCTGGCAGATGCCGGGCTGACGCTACGCGCGGCCGGCCGTGACCCGTTCGGCGGTCTGGTCGTGACCGACGCAACCGGCGTGCGCCTCCTGTTCGGCGACGATGCGGACCTGGCCGCGAAGGCCGCGCTCGTCGCGCCGATCCGGCAAGCCGCGAAACGCCCCCTGCGCACGATCGATCTCCGGGCACCGGCGACCCCGGTCGTGTCGTATCGCTAGTAGGTATTCCAGCGCCCGCACACAATATCTAGTGCCCGTGAGGGAATTCCGCCGTGGCTAGGGGCGAGACGATCGCCGGCCTGGACATCGGCACGACGAAGACGTGCGCGGTTATTGCTGCCGCGGGTCCGGACGGCCTCGAGATCATCGGCATCGGCGAGGCACCCTCCACGGGGATGCGCAAGGGCGTCGTGACGGATCTCGAGGAGACGGTCAAGTCGATCGAGGCCGCAACCGAAAAAGCCGAGCGCATGGCCGGCGTGCACGTCTCGCACGTCTATGTCGGCGTCACGGGCGATCACGTCGCCTCGACGAACAATCGCGCCGTCGTCGCCGTCTCCGGTGACGAGCGCGAAGTCATCGCGGCCGACGTCAAGCGCGTCGTCGACGCCTCGAAAATCATCAACCTCGCGACCGATCGCCAGATCATTCACGCGCTGCCGCGCCACTATACGGTCGACGGCCAAGACGGCGTGACGGATCCGGTCGGCATGTCGGGCGGCCGGCTCGAAGTCGACACGCATATCGTCACCGGCGGCTCGACGTTCATCACGAACGTACTCAAGTGCGTGCATCGCGCGGGCCTCGAACCCGCCGGGATCGTGTTCGAACCGCTCGCGTCGTCGGCGGCGACGCTCTTGCCCGAGGAGAAGCACGTCGGCGTGGTGTTGCTCGACATCGGCGGCGGAACGACCGACATCGCGGTCTTCGCACAGGGCGGCGTCGTGCACACCGCGACGATCCCGGTCGGCGGCAACATCCTCACCAACGACATCGCGCTCGGCCTCAAGACGACGTTTGCCGAGGCGGAGCAGATCAAACGCACCTTCGGTTCGGGCGCCGTCGCCGGCGACGACGGCGACAGCGCGACGTTTCCCGTCAAAACGCTGGACGGCCGGAGCACGCGCGATGTCTCGGCCGCGCAGTTGCGATCGATCGTCGTCCCGCGCGTGCTCGAAATCTTTCGGATGGTCAAGGCCAACGTCGGTGCGAACATTCCGCGCGATCAAATGTTGGGTGAAGTCGTGCTCACGGGCGGCGGAGCGCTCCTTCCCGGTATCGAAGGAACGGCCGCCGACGTGTTTGGTTTACCCGTGCGGATCGGTGTGCCGGCGACGATCGCCGGCCTCACCGACGCGGTTCGCCAACCGCAATACGCAACCGCCGTCGGGCTCGTGCTCTTCGGCCCCCGCGGCGAAGGTGCGCCGCACCACGCGAGCAGTTCGCCCGGTGGCGTCTTCTCGCGTTTTTGGTCCTGGTTCAGCAGTATCTGGAACTGACCGGTGCGCAAGCGACGCGAGGCGCCTGCCGGTCAAGACCCCTTATTCGCGCTTCCCGAGGAGACGAGCCCCATGGCTGATGCAAAACGACATGTTCCCGATCACGCTGCGACGATCAAAGTCATCGGCCTCGGCGGCGGCGGCTGCAATGCGGTCAATCGCATGATCGACGCCGGATTACAAGGTATCGATTTCTACGCCGTCAACACCGACGTTCAAGCGCTGCGCAATTGCCGCACGCCCAACACGGTGCAAATCGGCAACGCGTTGACGCGCGGCCTCGGCGCGGGCGCGAACCCCAACATCGGCCGCGAAGCAGCCGAAGAATCCCGCGAAGATCTCGCGATGATCCTCGACGGCGCGGACCTGGTGTTCATCACGGCCGGCATGGGTGGCGGCACCGGCACGGGCGCAGCCGCGGTCGTTGCGGAGCTCGCGCGCGAATCGGGCGCGCTGACGGTCGCCGTCGTGACGAAACCGTTCGCGTTCGAGGGACGCAAGCGCATGCAGATGGCCGAGAACGGCGTCAAAGAGCTCGAGTCGAAAGTCGACACGCTCATCACGATCCCGAACGAGCGCATCCTGCAGATCATCGAAAAGCGGACGCCGCTGCAAGAAGCGTTCATGTTCGCCGATGACATCCTGCGCCAAGGCATTCAGGGCATCAGCGATCTGATCACGCAGCCCGGCCTCATCAACCTCGACTTCGCCGACGTGAAGACGATCATGACCGACGCCGGCTCCGCGATGATGGGGATCGGTGAAGGCTCGGGCGAGCATCGCGCCGCGGATGCCGCGCAAAAAGCGATCGCCTCGCCCTTGCTCGAGACGACGATCGAAGGCGCGCGCGGCGTGATCTTCAACATCACCGGCGGCCTCGATCTCTCGATGTACGAAGTCAACGAAGCGGCCGAGATGATCTCGCGCGCCGTCGACTCCGAAGCCCAGATCATCTTCGGCGCCTCCGTCGATCCGAACATGCAGGGCAAGGTCCGCGTCACGGTCCTCGCCGCCGGTTTCGGCGCCCGCACCCCGCACTCGCGCTCGCTCTCCGGCTCGCATGCAGCCGCGCTCGATTTCGACAAAGTCGCCCCCGTCAACATGGACGACATCGAAGTCCCCGCATTTCTCCGCTACCGTTCGTAGCCACCACGTCATCCTTCGACAGGCTCAGGATGACAGAAACCGAAACGGCGGCTGATATGGCCGCCGTTTTTTCATCCGCCGACGACCTTGCGACGCAGATCGTTGCGATCCGTCGTGAGATCCACCGCACGCCTGAACTGGGCTTCGAGGAACAGAACACGCAGCGCATCATCGAGCGCGAGCTCGATGCGCTGGGAATCGAGCATCGCCGCGTCGCGACGACCGGCGTCGTCGGCGTGATCCGCGGTGCACATCCGGGTCGGACCGTGGGCTTGCGCGCCGATATGGATGCGCTGCCGATCGGCGAGCAATCGGGTGAGGCGTGCGCCTCGCAGGTCGCCGGCAAGATGCACGCCTGCGGGCACGACGCGCACGTCGCGATGCTGCTCGGCGCCGCGCGCGAGCTCGTGGCCGGACGCGACACGTTGCACGGCAACGTCGTGCTGCTCTTTCAGCCGGCGGAAGAAGGCCCGGGCGGTGCGCTGCCGATGATCGAGGCCGGCGTGATGGACGCCGAGCCGAAGATCGAAGCGGTCGCGATGCTGCACGTCGACGTGCGGATCGAGAGCGGCTCGATCTCGATCACGCCCGGGCCGGTGAATGCATCGGCCGATGAATTCCATATTGCGGTTCGCGGCGTCGGCGGCCACGGCGCCTATCCGAACAAGGCCAAGGATACGATCCCGTGTTCGGCTGCGATCGTGCTCGCGCTGCAGAACATCGTCGCGCGCGAGACCGATCCTCTCGGCGCCGCGGTCGTGACGGTCGGAACGATCGAAGGCGGCTATCGCAACAACGTGATCGCGGACGTCGTGAAGATGTCGGGGACGCTGCGGGCCACGAACCGCGAGGTGCGGGACGCGCTGCCCGGGCGCGTCGCGGCGATCGCCGAGCACGTCGCCGCCGCCTACGGCTGCAGCGCCGACGTGAACGTGCTCATGGGCTATCCGCCGGTCATCAACGACCCGGCGCTCTCGGAGCGCTTCGCCGCATACGCCGCCGGAACGCTGGGGCTGCCGGTCTATCGGCTGCCGCCCACGATGGGTGCCGAAGACTTCGCCTACTTCGCCGAGCGCGTTCCGGGGGTGCTCGTGCGCCTCGGGATCCGCAACGAGGAGGTCGGCAGCATCCATTACGGTCACAGCCCGCAATTTCGGCTCGACGAGGGCGCGCTGCCGACCGGCGTGCGGACCCTGGCGGGCTTCGCTCGCGGGGTCGGCGACGGGAGCGTTCCCCTCGCGTAACCGTTGGCCATCTCACAGTACGGCCGGGCCGGAATCGGTACAGTCAGGAGCACCAAGGGAGTTCCGATATGTCCGATTCGACTACGCGCAAAGCGCACAACCCCGAGCAGATCGAGCGGGCCCGCCGCGACCTGTTGCTGATCGAGTCGTACCACGCCGGACGGCGCGAGGCGTTCGATGAGATCGTTCGCGGCTACGAATCGACGGTCGCGCGCATCCTCACGCAACTCAACGTCAACACCGCCGACATCGAAGATCTCACGCAAGAAGTGTTTCTGCGCATCTATCGCAATTTGCAGCGCTTCCGCGGCCAATCATCGTTCTACACGTGGCTCTATCGCATCACGATCAACGTATTCTTCGATCACAACAAGAAGCGCAAACGCGCGGACGTGCGGCTCACGCGCTTACAGAATTCGCTGATCGATGCAAGCAACGAACGACCGCTCGAGCAAGATCCGTTTCGTGCGACGTTCGACCGGCTGACGACGGAGATGTTCTCGCAAGCGATCGCGGACTTGCCGGAAGCGTTCCGCGATGTCGTCTCGATGCGCGAGGTCGAAGACCTCAGCTACGAAGAGATCGCATTGCAGACCGGTATCTCGATCGGCACCGTCCGCTCGCGCCTCTCACGAGCCCGTGCGCGCCTCAAAGCCGTGCTGCGGCCGGCTCTCGCAGAAGTCGCCGCTTAGGGGGCGCGAGCCACGGGCCGGCCAACTCGGCCGATGGCCGCCTCGCAGCCACGTGGTCGGCACTATTAGTTGGGGGTCAAGCAGGCAGCCTCCCCAATATCTTGTAGTCGGGACAGGTCTGGGCTCCAAGTGACGGGAATCACCCGTGATGGCCTTGCCGCAAGTTTCCTTCGAGCGGCCGGGCGCGCGCGGAATCTATCGCTCGCAAGACGTGGCTGCCCCGGCCCCCGCCGCCTTTCAGATCATCTGCGAAGTCGAAAAGTGGCCCGTCTGGCTCTCCTTTCTCCGCTCGGCCCGCCGGATCGATCCGTCCTCCCCACTGTGCCTCGGCGCAGAAATCGCCATTCGCTCGGCGATCCCGGGCGACGAAGAAGAACTCTTCGAGGTCGACGGCTACATCGACGGTTACCTGCTCTCGCTCGTCGGCGCATACTCGTGCCGTCGGCGTCTCGATCTGCGGATCGAGCGCAAGACGGAGCGCTCGAAGATCATCGTGCGGCTCGATTATCCCACCTACGGCGGCGTCCTGAGCGCACTCGTCGACCGCCTCACGACGCGGCGGAAGCTGGATGTCGCGCTGGGCGACTCGCTGATGCACTTCAAGGGTCTCGCCGAGTACGATCGCGACGGCGAGGCGATCGATGATTTCTAGCCGGCCCGTGAGGCGACGGAATCTCGAAGCCGATCCCTAGCAGTCCTTGACCTAGACTGCTAAGGCCGTTACACTAAGAGCCGAATTCGTTCTACCATCGGAGACCAGCGTTGCCGCTCTACGATTATCAGTGCCAAGCATGCGGACGCATGATCGAAGTCCGTCATGGCTTCCGCGAAACCCACGATGCCGCGTGCGAGACGTGCGGGGGCAAACTCGCACGCAAGTTCAACCCTGCGCCGATCATTTTCACGGGTTCGGGTTTCTACGTGACCGATTCGCGTCCGAAGGCCGCGGCCGAGGGCGGGTCCGGCGGTGGCGAAACGAAGAGCGAGACCAAGAGCGAACCGAAGAAGTCGGAGTCGCCGGCGGCGTAGCGGATGAGTCCGCAACTCGCCGTGTTCCTGGGCTTCGTGGTTGCCTCTCTCGTGCTCGTCGTGCTTGGCCTTGGTGCGCTCGCCCGGGACGGCAAGCGGCTGAAGGAGCGCGCTGCTGTGCTCCTTGCGTTACCGCCGTCGATCGATCTCGACCGGGCGACGACCGATGTCGCGCGGCTTGCGATCGCAGCCGAGCGTATCGCGACGCTCGGCGCGCGTGCGGCGACGGCCGTCGCGCTGCTGCGCGCGCAGGTCGCCTTTCTAAATCGACTCGTCCGGGGGTTCCCAGGACCAGCCTAAGATCGGCTCCTCTGCCGGCGCAACCGACGGCATCGCGCCGAACGGCACGTCAGCCGGAGCGGCTTCCTCGGCCGGGACCGCAAACGGCACGCCGAACGGCGGGCTGAACGATTCGTCCTCCGCCGGCGGAACCCCGAAGGCACCCAGGCCGAACGCCGCTTCCTCGGCGGCTGCGGCCGCCGGGTTCGCTTTGCGCGGCTTCCAGGGCTGCGCGCGTTTCTTCTCCGTCGCCGCCGGTGCCGGTACCGCGCGCGCCGTTTTCGCCGGAGGAGCGGGCGGCTCGGCCGCAGCCGGCGCCGGTGCCTCGGGTACGATCGGGGGCGCTCCGGCCGCGGCGACCGTCGGCTTCGCTTGCGGCGGCACGAATTTTGCCGGTCCGGCTGCCTTCGCCGCGGTCGGCGGCAACAGTGGCGGGAGCTCGGCATCGTCCGGCATCGCATAGCTGTTCGGCCGGGCCGGCGCGGCCGGCGTGGCCGGGCGCACCGGGACCGGGAGTTTCGCCTGCTCGGGCTCGGGCGGACGTTCGCGGAACGCCGTCCCGGCGGAGGGCGCGGGGATCTCGCCGACCGCCGCCCCGACGAGCACGAAGCGCGCCTGCGGCATGATTTGCGCGCCCTTCATCTTCGCGAGCGCTCGCAGCTCGGCGATATCGCTCTCGGGCGCGTCCTCGACGACCATCGTTTCGATCAGCAGATCGACGGTGTCTTTGGCGGCTTCTTGCGAAGGAACGCGGGTGAACGCGAGGGTGACGGCGCTGACGTCGCCCTTGACGATCGAGACGAGTTTCTTCCAATATTCGATCGGCTGGTAATACTCGAAGGCACCGAACTCGCGCTTCGCGCGCGAGTAGAGGCCCGCGATGCGCGAGCCGATCGGATCCGTCGGCGGCGCGGGCTCGACGACCCCGACGCGCTTCGCGACGCGCGCGAGTTCGGAGATGACGTTGGCGTGAAAGAGCGGATCGATTTCATGCAGATAATGAAAGGCGATCGCGGCATCGAAGCTCCCGTCGCGGGCCGGGATGACGGACGTACTGCCGCGTACGAGGGTCGCGCCGATGTTCGCATGCGAACGCAGCGCTTCTTCGTCGGCATCGATGACCGAGACGACGCAGCCGATCTCGATTGCCCGCTTGATCCATGCATCGGCCTTCCCGAAGGTGCAGAAGAGCACGGTCTCGCCTTCATGGAGCGCGAGAATGTCCCAAATCTGTTGATCGATCCGGAACGCCTCGCGCTCGAAGTCGGTCATGAGGGTAGCGGTCTTATCCATCGCTCGGGCGCGTCCGGAAAGTGGTCATCGAGGGGTTTCCATTCGGCGAGAAGCACCGAACCGCCCGTGGCACCCGGGCTATTCCGCAGCGGTGTGCCCTCGCGTGCGTGGTGGGGAAGGTGGGACTCGAACCCACATGAGCTCACACTCGGTCGCTTTTGAGGCGACTGCGTCTACCATTCCACCACTTCCCCGTGGCGCGAGCCGCCAAGACGGCACGACCGCCGATCATTCGCGCCCTGCCGCCTTGCACCATTCCGGAGCCGCCGGGCTCAGCGATCGGGACGGCCGGCACCTTCGATTCCGACGCTGAAGTGAATCGGGGTGCCGTCGAGGCCGGTGATGCGCAGGACGGTCGAGGTGCGTTCGGCGACGAGCGCGACATCGGCAACGAGGGCGGGATTCCAGTGCGCGGTGATGACGTAGCCGTCGTGCGTGCGGAAGCTGACCGAACCGCGCGGACGGTCGTCGACGATGTCGTCGCCGGTGCCCGGGAACGAGGAAATGCTCACCAGCCGTTGTTCGGTCGATTGCGGGAAGCTTGCGGCGCAGTCGATTTGCAGGCGGCCGTCAGCGTCGAGCGCGATCGTTCGCGTGAAATGCGCGCCATGCGGCACGACGTCGGGCGCGTCGTAGGCGAGCTGAACGCGTTCGCCGCTTGTGGAGCCCGTCTCGCGATACGTGCGGTTGAACAT
>Ga0116226_10001341_pt1 | contig 21261 bp, 10 predicted proteins | sample S1TSphfallax_FD_89692 | JGI IMG/M metagenome (GOLD analysis project Ga0116226, IMG submission 89692) | Host-associated microbial communities from peat moss isolated from Minnesota, USA - S1T2_Fa - Sphagnum fallax MG | ecosystem: Host-associated > Plants > Peat moss > Unclassified | place: USA... | reverse complement strand
TCATCGATCCGACCAGCGCCTTGATGTCGGCGATCTGGCTGGCGGTGGCGGACAATTCGCGCACGCCCAATCCGACCAGGATCGGCACCGCGGTGAGATCCGAGGCCAACCCGCCGCACACGCCGGTCCAGCGGTTATGCAGGGTGCCGCCCTTGGCCGCCTGGGCGATCAGCCGCAGCACGGCCGGGTGCAGCGCGTCGATATTGGCGGCGACCGCGGCGTTGCCGCGATCCATCGCCAGGGTGTATTGCGACAGATCGTTGGTGCCGACCGAGAGGAAATCCGCCTCGGCCGCCAGCAGATCGGCGGTGACGGCGGCGGCCGGGGTCTCGACCATGATGCCGAGCTCGATCCGCTCGCCGATCGCCAGATCGCTTGTGACGCGATCGAGCAGCGCCTTGGCCTGGCGGAACTCGGACAGGCTGGCGATCATCGGCAGCATGATCCGACATTGGGCGGCCGGCACGCTTTTGAGGATGGCGCGCAGCTGGGTCTCGAACAGTTCGGGCTTCCACAGCGATACGCGGACGCCGCGCAGGCCCAGCGCCGGATTTTCCTCGGCGGGGATCGGCAGATAGGCGGCCGGCTTGTCGCCCCCGACATCGAGCGTGCGGATCACCAGCGGACGGCCATCGAGCACCCGGGCGATGGCGCCATAGACTTCGGCCTGCTCGGCTTCGTCGGGCGGGGTCTCGCGGTCGAGGAACAGAAATTCGGTGCGCAGCAGCCCGCAGCCCTCGGCGCCCGCCGCCACGGCTTTTTCTGCGTCGGCGACCGAGCCGAGATTGGCGGCGATCTCGATGCGGACGCCGTCGGCTGTATGGCAGGGCTTGTGCGCCAGGGCGGCGGCTTCGGCGCGGCGGCGTGAGCGCTCGGCGATGCGTGCCTCGGCGTCACGCTTCGGTTCGGCGCCGGGATCGACGGTCAGTCGGCCGTGATCGGCATCCAGCAGCAGACAGGTGCCGACGGCGATTGCGTCGAGCGCCGGTCCGCAGGCAACCAGGGCCGGGATCCCCATCGACCCGGCCAGGATCGCCACATGCGAGGTCGGGCCGCCGCGGACGGTGGCGATGCCGGCCAGCTTGCCGGGGTCAAGTCCGACCAGTTGCGACGGCAGAAGATCGTCGGCCAGCAAGATCGCCCCGTCAGGCAATTCGGCGGTTTCGGCGGGGGCGTGGCCCAGCGCCACGAGAACCTGGCGTTCGAGATCCTGCAGATCGGCGATGCGTTCGACAAAGCGCGGATCGGACAGGCCGCGCAAGGCCTCGATCTGCTCGCCGATGGCGCGGCGCCAGGCGAATCCGGCGCTCTTGCCCTCGGCAACGGCCTGCTTGGCAGCTTCCTTGAGATCGGGGTCGTCGAGAAAGGCGAGATGTGCAGCCATGATGGCGGCCTGCGCTCCGCGGCCGGCGGCGGCGGCGGCCAGGCTGGCGCGCACCGAGGCCAGCGCTTGGTCAAGAGCTTTTGCGTCGCGGTCGGGATTGCCGGCTTGGGCTACCGTGATCTCGGCCAATACCAGGCGCACCGCCGAGCCTAAAGACAGGCCGGGGGCGGCGCGCACGCCGCCGACGACGCCCGGTTCCAGCCAGATTGGTTTTGTCGAGGGCGCGAGGTCGGCGGCCGGCGACGGGGCCGCATGTTCGGCGTCGCTCTCGCCCATGCCGCTTTCGATCAGGGCCGCGACGGCGTCGATTGCCGCTTGGGCGCCGGTTCCCTGGGCCACCAGCAGGATCTCGGTATTCTTGCCGATGCCGAGGCTCATCAGGGCCACCGGACTGCGCAGTTTGGCGCGCTTGTCGCCCAGAACGACCCACATGTCGGCACTGTGCGCCTTGGCAAGATCGGCCAGACGGGCGGCGGGGCGGGCATGGATGCCATGTGCCAGCGGCACTATGACGGTCCGGCGAACTTCCGCGGTCCGACTGTCGGGGGCGGCACTGCCTTGCGGCGTCAGGCGGCGCAAGGTCAGCAATGGCTGTCCGGCTTCGATGGCGCGGTTTTCGGCGCGGCTTTCGATGACGAAGTCCTCGCCATTGGTGATCACCACCGGGGTGATCAGGCTTTTTGCCTCGCGGCCAACCAGATCGAGGTCGAACGAAATCAGCCGATCGCCGGTTCTGACCGTCTGTCCCTCGGTGACATGCAAGGTGAAGCCGCGCCCTTGCAGGGCGACGGTTTCGAGCCCGGCATGGATCAGGATCTCGGCGCCGCACTCGGCCAGGAGAGTCACCGCATGACGCGCGTGATGCAGGTGGGCCACCGTGCCGTCGCAGGGCGACAGGACCACGCCCTCGACCGGATCGATGGCGATGCCGTCGCCCATCATGCGTCCGGCGAAGACCGGATCGGGGACTTCGCTCAAGGGCGCCGCCCAGCCGCTCAGCGGCGCGGTCATCACCAGGGTCACAAGGCTGGTATCGATCATGGCTTGGGCTCCAGCGAGATCCACTCGATCACCCACAGAGGGTCGCGCGTCTTGGCGGTGAAGCGGAAGCACAGATCATGCTTACCGGACAGGGCGGGCAAAGCTGTGCTCAAGCGGGTGGTGGTAACAATGCTGGCGGCGGGGGCCAGCGGCAGGACGGCGATCGGGTCGCCGGTGCATCCATCGGCGCGCACCTCCAACTCGCCCTCGGGGCTGTGCGGGGCCGCCGGGTGATAGTCGACGGTCTCGCCACCGAACTGGAAGTTGTCGGGAATCTGGCCGACGCTGGCGATCAAGGTCGGTCCGGCGCTGAGATCGGCCTCTGGCAGCTGCCAGCACGGATCGACGATATCGACTAGGTAGACCGGGCGGGGCCCCCGCAGCGGCGCATCATCCTCCAGATTGAGCGGATGATTGGAATTGCGGCACATCTTCAGTTCCTGGCTGTAGAGGCGCCGGGAATCGGCTTTCGGCGCCGGCTGATCGTCCTGCAGCCCGACCCGGGCATAGCGTTGGCGCTCGGTCGCGAGGCGGGGCTGAAAATCCTTCCAGTCGATTTTCTTATGGTCCGTCCAGCCGATTTCGGCCAGGGCCGCGGCGCGTGGATAGGTCATGCGGGTGGCCTGGTCCTCGGTGCGCACATTTTCGGTCCATAGATTGGCCTGCACGCCGAGGACATGCCGTGCCTCGGCCGGGCTCAGGCCGGTCGGCATCGGGTCGAAGCCATAGACGTCCGGCAGCGCGACGATCTTGCCGCGCCCTGGCGGTTCGTTCGGCGATCCGCCCTGGCGATTGTCGAAATAGAGCGTCGGGGCCGGCGACAGGATGGTGTCGTGGCCGGCGCGCGCGGCGGCGATCGCACCGTCGATACCGCGCCAGGACATCACGGTGGCATGCGGCGCGATTCCGCCCTGAAGGATCTCGTCCCAGCCGACCAGGCGGCGATCGTGCTTTTCCAGGAAAGCCTCGATGCGGCGCACGAACCAGGCCTGCAATTCGTCCTCGGTCCCGATCTTAAGTTCCTTCATGCGGGCCTGAATTTTGGGCGAGGCCTTCCACTGGTCCTTCACCGCCTCGTCACCGCCGATATGGATGTAGGGGCTGGGGAAGAGCGCCATCACCTCGGTCAGCACCGTCTCGAGGAAGGTGAAGGTGCCATCGTCGATATTATAGAGATGGTAATGCACACCCCAGTCGCTGGAGGGACGCCCGCTGGGAACCGGCTCGGTGCCGAGCTCCGGATAGGCGGCGATGGCGGCGCCGGCGTGACCCGGCATCTCGATTTCGGGCAGAATGGTGATGTGGCGCGCCGCCGCATAGGCGACGATGTCGCGCACCTCGTCCTGGGTGTAGAAGCCACCCGACAGACGCGGCTTGCCGGTGGCGGGATCGATATCGGCAGCCGGCGCCTGACCGGCGGGCACCGACCAGGCGCCGATCTCGGTCAGCTTGGGGTAGTGCTTGATCTCGAGGCGCCAGCCCTGATCGTCGGTCAGATGCCAATGGAATAGATTGAGCTTCAGCTCGGCCATCCAATCGATGAAATGCTTGATATAGGTGGGCGACTGGAAATGCCGCGAACTGTCGAGCATCAGCCCGCGCCAGGCGAAGCGCGGCGCATCGTCGATGATGCGGGCCGACAGGATTACCGGGCCGGCGCCGGGCTCGGCGGTCAAGAGCTGCCACAAGCTCACGGCGCCATAGAACAAGCCGGCCGGTTGCGAGGCGGCGACGGTGACGCCGGTAGGCGAGACGGTCAGGCGATAGGCTTCCTTGCCGGCGATGCGTTTGTCGGTGACGAAGCGGATGGCATTGGGTCCGTGTGCTTCATGCAGGGCGACGGCGCCGCTTTGGGACAGGAGATCGAGGAAACGGAAGGTGGCCTCGCGCGCTGACCTGTCGCCTTTGTCGCTCCCGACCGGGGTTGCTGCTGAAACGACGAAGCTACCTGCCGTCGGGCGATCCGAAGCCGGGCGCGGCAGCACCGAGGACTCGGCTGCCTGACTTGCCGTCGATAGCATCCAAAATAGGACCAATCCGGTAAAAACAGAGCGCATCGTAACATCCCTCCCCTGTCCAATATGACGAGAGGATGACGGGAAGGCGACTTAAATCTATCGAGCGGTAGTCAGATTTTTAGAACGATTTTCCTGCAGTATAGCCAGAAACCGACGCTCCAGCAGACCAGCATGAAGGAGGTCGAGAACAGCAGAACGCCGATCCGACCCGGAAACAAGGGCAGGAACAGCGTGGTGGCGATTGCGTCATATAGGTGTTGTTTTGGTCCGATCGGCAATGCCTGAGACCCATAGGCCAGCAGCTCGGACAGCAGATAGAGGGCCAGGGGATTGCGGCCGAAAATCTCGAAAAATCGGGTGCCGGCGGTCTGCTTCCTGATTTCGATCCACCAGACCAGCGCCGCCAGGACCAGCAGATCCAGACCGATGGTCAGCACCACATAGCTGCTGGTCCATAGCTTCTTGGCGATCGGCAGGAACGGTGCCCAGGCCAGGGCGAGGGCGATCAGCGCGATGCCGGTCGCCAGCATCAACGCCACCGAGCGGCCAAGGGAGTGCCCGTCGCGCAGAGCGCGCCCACAGAGATAGCCGGCCAGCACATTGACCAGCGAGGGCAACACCCCGAGCATACCCTCGGGGTCGAAGCCGCCATCCTTGCGGTATAGATGGTTCTGGCCGATCAGCCACAGATCGAAATGGGTGCCGGCATTGCCGAGCTTGGTCAGCTCCTCGCCGGGCGTGCCCCAGTGCGCCAGGATGCCCCAATAGCCCAGCAGCAGGGCGACGCTCAAGACATAGAGCCCCTTGAGCGGCAGATGACGTATGGCGACGGCCGACAGGCAGAAGGCGAGAGCGATACGCTGCAAGACTCCGGTCACCCGCGTCTCGCCCAGGGGAATCGCGGCCCAGGAACCGTCGCTTCCCTGCCGGACGAAGGGGAACCAATAGAGCAGGAAACCCAGCAGGAACAGGATCGCCGTCCGCTTGAGGATCTTGCGCAGGAATAGGGTCTCGCTGCCGGCGCGCGGGTCGCCGAAACTCATCGAATTGCCGACCACAAACAGGAAGGTTGGGAATACCCAATCGGCGGCGGTGAAGCCGATCCAGCGCGCATGTACCAGCCAGGGGAAGGGGTCGGTTCCGGTTCCGGTCGAGGTGTTGACGATGATCATCAGACACACGGTGGCGCCGCGAAAGACGTCGAGCGACAGGAATCGCGCTTTCGGACTGGACATTTCCTCTCCCTCTCAGGTCTGGCCGAGATGGCTGAGCAGATCGCGCACCGCTTGTACCGGATCGGCAGGGCGCAGGCGGCGTTCGGTCTCGTCGCGATTGGCCCAGTCATGTTCCCATGCGGCGAGGCGGGCGGTGACCGCGGGTTGATCGAAGGCGGCGCCGGAGCCCGTCGCCCGTCGCAACTCATCGAGGAACAGCGTCCAGCGGGGCAGGTAGAAGCCGGAATACAGACCCTGCCAGGCCTTCGACGCATAATCATGCAACCCGCCCGATCCGCCCCATACCGTGATCTGCAGGCGGGCCTGGCGAACGAAGTCCCGCGCCTCGGCCGGATCGCCGGCGCTCGCGGCGGCGTCGTCGGTCCAACTGGCCAGGCTCTCCTGCTGCGTGCCGATCAGTGCATCGACCGCCGAGACAAGCGAAGCCGCCTTCTGCCGTGCCTGATCGCCGGCGGCTAGATCACCCTGGCCATAGGCGGTCAGGGTTCGTTGCAAAATCGTATCGATCTCGATGCTGGCCAGATGCCGCGCCGCATCGATCAGGTCGTACTGCAGCAGCGAGCCGTCCGGATAGGCGCCGGCCAGGATGGTCAGGCGGCGGACGGCGCGGTCCAGTGCAGCGTGGTCGCCCGGATGGCCTTCGAATTCGGCCAGGTCCAGCCTGGGCCGCTTGAACAGCAAATAGGCGCCCGCCTCGCCGCGCCACCAGCGCGGGGTCCAGTAGCGGGTGCGCAGGCAGCCGGCGATCAGATCGGACCACCCTTCGATCAGGGCTGGCGTCACCGCGCCATAGCGCGCGGCGAGATAGGCTGGCAGCCAATCGGCGGGACTTTTGCCGAGGTCGCCCCAGGCCAGATCGTAGAGATATTCATAGACCACCGAGGTGGCATGCAACCCCTCGGGAAAGACGCCAAACCCGCAGAGATTGCCGGTGTCGCCGCGTTCGGTCAGCGCCTTCAGATCGCGCTGATAAAAGTCCAGATCGCCATAGACCGGATTGCTGCCGCCGTAATTGTGCACATAGCCATAGATCCAATGTTTGCCATGGAAGGCCTGGGCCCGGCTCCACACATCGGGATAGCGGTCATTGCCGATATCGAGCACCAGCAGCTTGTTGTCCGGTACGCGCGAGAGGAAGGCGCCGATCGCCTCGGCGCTCCAGAAATTGCGGTCGGCGCCGAACAGCCAGCCTTGCATGACCCAGGTCGCGTCGGGGCGGCTCTGACGGATCGAGTCGTAGAGGGCCCGGCCATAAGTGGCCAGGCGGGAATCGCGCTGTTCGGGCGACACGACCGGGGCGGCGGCGGTTCCATGGTTGGCCGTGGCATCGCCATAATGGGCGTCGCGGACGTCCGAACCGTCATCGGTCAGAGGCGGCAAGGTCTCGTTGAAGCTGTCCGCGAGATAAAAGTCGCCATCGCCGTAGGTGGCACCGTAGAGCGATAGGAAACGCCCGGCCAGCTGGGCGAACAGCGGATCGGCCGGATCCAGCCAATAGGTGCCGGGAAAGCTCTCCCACGAGCGCATCCGGTAGAGGCGCGCCTCGGGATGAGTCTCGGCGAAGGCGGCGGGCACATAGCCGGCGAAGGCCGGCAGGACCGGTTTCATGCCCAGGCTCCGCATCCTGTCGAGGATCCTGATCTGCAGGTCCCGCTTCCTGTCGATCCAGGCGGGCGATAATGGGGCCATATAGCCCTCGATATTGCCCATCCGTTCCCACGGAATGAACGGGGCGGCGGAGAAATGGCCGGCCAGCTGCGCGTCGGTCAGGCCGGCTTCGCGCCACAGCGCGCGCCAAACATATTCCTGTCCTTCCAGCGCCAACGGCATGTCGATGCCGTGCAGAGCCATCCAATCGATCTCGCGTTCCCAGCGCCGCCAATTCCACCAGGGCGTGGTGTAGCCATAGGTGCAGGGATTGAGATAGGCCCGGTGCCGGAACGGGGACTCGATCCGGCCGCTGTCGAGATCGGCGAAGCGGGCGGGCAGGGCGATACGGTCACCCTCCCAGCTCATCGAGGCGGCACCGGTCCGTTTGAGAAAGTCATAGGCGCCGCGCGTCAGGGCGACGGGATCGGAGCCTTCGATCCGCACCCTGCCGCCCCGGGCGATTGTGTGGTGCCAAGGGCGTGCGGCGGGGATCGTATCGAGATGGAAATCGAAATCGCCCGCGCGCGGGCCGATCAGGCGGGCCAAGACGTCGCGGGCGGATTGGTCTGGCTCGCGGGCGATGGTCCGGCCGGCCGCCCCTGCGACCGCCAAGCCTGCCGGCAGCCTGATGAGATGACGACGAGACAGTGAAAAGCGCAATCGAATCCCCGCCGAGAAAAAGGTCCGCCCCGCCAGCATAGGGCGGGGCGGAAGTTTCAGGGAGATCAGAAGAACTTGTAGGTCATGCCTATGGTGTAGACGGCACCGGCATAGGCAGTTTCCTGCCAGCGGCTGGACAGCCCGTCATAGGCGGTCTCGAGGGGCGCGTAATTGATGTTCTGGCCGGTGAACGTGAAGCTCAGCTTGTCGTCGAAATTATAGCCCAGAGCGATATCGAGCTGGGTGCGCCCGTTGATGGTGTGGCCTTCGCGGGCGAAGAAGCTCTCATTGTAGCTGTATTGATAATAGGAGCTGCGGTAATTGGTCGACAGCCGCGCGCTGAACTGGTCGTCGGCCCAATACACAGTGCCGTTCACCGTGTGCTTGGAGAGTTGATGCAGCGGCGTCGCGTTCGCCGGCGCATATTGCTGAACATAGGTATAGTTGCTCGTCAAGCCGAACCCTTTGATCGGCAGGACGGCATCCAGGCTCTGCGTCCACGCAATCTCGGTACCGGCCAGCTGGATGGTGGCGGCATTGTTGGTGATGGCAGTGATGTTATATTCAGCGCCGTTCGACCCGGTACAGGTGCTGTTGACCACCGACAGGGCCACCCCCTGAAACGAGCCTGGGCAGATGACCGAGGTTTGGGTGCTGTTTTTGATCGCCTTGTAGAAGGGGGCGGCTGAAATGCTGTCGCCCTGGCCGTAATAATATTCCAGGCTGACATCGGCCTGTTTGGCGGTCAAGGGCTGCAGCCCGACATCGCCCTGGTTTACCGAATAAGTCGGTATTCCGCCGGTGATGCCTTTGCTGACGGTGGTGGCGAAGTTGGTGCTGCTGGCGTCGAGCGAGGTCCGTTCCAGCACCTTCGCGGCGGCGAAACGCAGCAGCAGATCCGGTTGCAGATCCAGGGTCAGATTGATTGACGGCAGGGCATTGAAATAATGCTCGCTGCTTTTGAAGGTCCCGGTCTCCAGATCGACATTGGTGTTCAACGGGTTGGGTGTATTGGGGTTGTAGGTATATCCGCCGAACGATTGCTGGGTTTCCTCTAGACGCAGACCGATATTGCCGCGGAGCGGCAAGCCGCCCGCCTTGGTATCCAGATCCGCCTTTACGTAGGAGGCAATGACCTCGCGGCTGATGTGGAAGGTGTTGGACGGGTCGAACACGGTGGGCGGAGTGAGGCCGTCCCGGGCCAGTTCCGACTGGTAAGCCCCGATATCGGGATTGATCCAGCTTCCGAACGTATCCATACCATTGAGGAAGTTGTTGACATAGCCATTGGCCCCCGACCAGGTCGGCTGATCCGCCACCGGGGTTGCTGCGCCCTGGGCGCTTCCATCGGCGCGGCTGGCATATTGGCCGAACTCTTCCTGCTTGACCTTGGCTCCGACCGTGATGGCAGACAGAACCGGCACACCATCGACGAAATATTTGGCGTCCGCCTGCGCCGATTGCTTGCGGACGATGTCCGTGGTCTGCCCGCCATCGGGATATTCGTCGCGAAGATTGACGCCGGGCTGATATCCGGCCGGGCTGGTCAGGCTGGTTCCGCTCGTGAAGCTGACAGCGTTCGGATTGCTGATGTTCAATGTCACATTGTGGAGGATTTCGGCGGCGATGGCGGCGGTCTGCGTATCGTAGGATTTGCCCTCTGAATAGCTTGCCGCACCTTTGATCAGCCAACTGTTGGTCGGAGTCCATTTACCGTCGAGTATGAGCGATTCGGTCCGCAGGTCGGTAACTTCGATTTGCCGGTTGTTTTCTACACCGGCATCGCCGCTGATGATCGTCGCCGTGCGGTTGCTGACCTGGAGAATATTGTAGGGCAGAGTCTGGCCGCCATAGCTGCCGAAGAAGATCACCTGCTGCTGTTCGTCCTGATAGGTCTGGTCGCGCGACAGCAGCCCGGTCAAGCCGAAATCGAGATCGCTAGTCGGTTTGGCTTCCAGGGTCGCGCTGAACTGGCTGCGCTTGGACTCGCGGTCGATGCGCCGGGTCCGCAGGCGGTTCGGAGAAAGGGTGCCGTCCCCGGTGGGGTCGTTATAGTCGCCGTTCCACTTGTCCATATAGAGATAATCGGCGCGGTCGTTGAGTTCCTGATAGACGGCGCCAAGTGCGAGGCCGAGCTTGCCGCCATAGAACTGATCGACATAGGTGACCGCTCCTTTGGGTGTAGCGCCGTTATCGGCGAAGGGCGACCATTGTCCTTTGGTGCTGACGACCAGCGCCGGTTTGTCAGTGTCGAGCGGGCGCGCCGTCTTGATATTGATCAGACCGGCCAGGAATCCGGTATCCATGTCGGCGCTGGGCGATTTCACGACTTCGATGCTCGATGCAAGTTCCGGCTGGATCAGGTCGAAGCGGAAGCCGTTGATGAAGCCTGGGCTGGCGAAATCCTGATCGTCGAGCGTCGTGGCGACGAAATTCGGACCAAGGCCGCGGACGCTGATGGTCGAGCCGCGGCCATTGATGTTCTGCATCTGCACGCCGGGCACGCGCTGAATCGCTTCGGCGATGTTTTCTGCCGGCAACTTGCCGATATCCTCGGCGGAAATCACGTCGATGATACGGTCATCATCCCTCTTGGCTTGAAGCGCCGTCTCGAGGCTCTTGCGAAAACCGCTCACCACGATTTCCGAAACATCCGAGCCGGCCGCCGGTTCGGGCGCCGTTTGAGCCGAAACCGCCGACATCATACAAATCCCCGTCAGCGCGGTGCTGACCAAAGCGTAGCGTTTGACCGACATGCCCTTTCCCCTCTCTTCAGCGGGGCGCCAGCCCCAATTGAGTTGTCATACCACCTTGTTGAACTGCGCCCGGCCCCCGTCGAGCGGTTTTATAGGTCCAGAGTAGTACCTTCTAGGACCAGAAGCCAATTATGTCATAATGCGGTCATGCAACTCGTCGGTCAACTTAATCTTGAGATATCATACGTTTTCTCTCGGGACAGCGGTCAGGGGCGGGGTCTCGGTGCGCAAAATATCAAATAAAATATATAAATATCAGATAGTTAATATTGTTTTTGGCTGGTTTCATCGGGTTGAAAATATGTCAGGCCAGTCAAAGAGGTGGCGCATTCAGATGCGTGTGGTCTCTGCCTATTGCCGCCTTCTGGATCTATCATTGGTATCTGAAAGGTCATATGAGTGGATTGGCGTGGCCGGCTGGGCTATGCTGGTCGTTGGTAGGTAGAGAACAATCGGTAAGGCCAATTTGCGCGACCTCTTCGCCGCCGCGATTCGACATCATCAGCTTGGCCGGATGGCCGAGGCCGAGAGGCTCTATCGGCAGATTCTCGACCGCTTTCCGAGCCATGCCGGGAGTCACGATCTTCTTGCCCTGACGCTTGCCGCACGCGGCAGGATGGATGACGCCGAAAACGGCTTCCGACGCGCGGTGATCTGCCAGCCCGACAGCGCCGAGCCTTACAACAATCTCGGCCTGGCGGCGCGGGAGAGGCAGCGCCTTGGCCCTGCGGCCGCGGCGTATCGCTACGCGATCAGTATCCGTCCAGACTTTGCCGAGGCGCACAATAATCTTGGCTTGCTGAGCGCCCAAGGCGGCGCGCGCCATCATCTTCGCGCCGTGGTGTGCGCCCCTGACATGGCCGAGGCTTTCGCCAATCTCGGGAACCGGCTGACCGAGCAGGGCGACGGCGATGCCGCGCTGGCGGTTGTGCGGCGTTCGCTCCTGCTGCGCCCTGCCGTCGCGGCGACCCGATATACGATTGCCACGATCCTGCAGGACGACGCGCCCGACGATGCGCTCGCGGCTTGCCGCGCCGCGCTGGCCTGCGAACCCGGCTACGGGCAGGCGCACAACCTGATCGGGCTGATCCTCCTGCGGCGGGGCGATCTGGCAGGCGCGGCGCGCCGTCATCGGCGGGCGGCGGTCTGTCAGCCCGATCCAGCCTATTACAATAATCTAGCGGCTCTGCACAGGTTCAGCGCCCGGGATGGCGAGCTTGCGGCGATGGAGCGGCTGACCGAGCAGGTCGACGGCATGACCGCCGAAGCGCGCATCAATCTGCATTTCGCCCTCGGCAAGGCCTATGACGATTGCGGCGACAGCATGAGGGCTTTTCGCCACTATCAAGAGGCCAATCAGCTTAAGAGACGCCAGATGGTTTATGACGAGCCGGCCACTCTGGCGATGATCGACCGCACGCGTCGGGCCTTCGATGCCGACCTGGTCACCCGGTTGGGCGGACGGGGAGACCCCTCGGCCGTGCCGATTTTCATCCTCGGCATGCCCCGCTCCGGCAGTACGCTGATCGAGCAGATCCTCGCCAGTCACCGGTCCGTTCATGGCGGGGACGAGCGCACCGATTTTCCGGACTTGTTGGGGCGGATCGGTTATCCCGAGCCCATCGCTTCCTTGTCGGCAGAGGGGTTCCGGACGCTGGGCGCCGCCTATGCCGAGCGATTGCGGGCCCTGGCGCCGGCGGCGTTACGGGTCACCGACAAGCTGCCCGGCAATTTTCTCTATGCTGGGGCGATCCATCTCGCCCTGCCCCAGGCGCGGATCATCCATAGCCGGCGGCATGCCGCCGATACCTGTTTTTCCTGCTTTACCAAACTGTTTCGTGACGATCAGCAGGCGTTTAGCTACGATCTTGGCGAATTGGGGCGCTATTACCGGGCCTATGCCGGCCTGATGGCGCATTGGCGCGCCCTATTGCCCGCATCGGTCTTTCTCGAGGTCGATTATGAGGAATTGATCGAGGATACTGCAGGGCAGACGCGTCGTCTGCTGGCCCATTGCGGGTTGGATTGGGATCCCGCCTGTCTCGATTTTCACCGCACTCGGCGCGAGGTCAAGACATCGAGCGCCGCCCAGGTCCGGCGCCCGATCTATCGCGGCTCGGTGGGGCGCTGGCATCGCTATGGCGCCCAGCTCGGTCCGCTGCTCCGTGCCTTGGAGGAACCGTGAGGATAAGACTCGTTCTCTGGCTGATCGCCGCCCTCCATGCCGGGATGGCCGCTGCCGAGACCATCGATCTGTTCGATGGCGGCCCTGTCCCGTCGATCATTCATGACGCCAGTCGCACGACCGCCCTGGCGGCGGATCTCTTGGCCCGCGATCTCAAATCGCTTACCGGCCGCGACGCCCTTCTATCAACGGAGTCCAGCCGCTGCGCCGCGCTCTGCATCGTGGTTGGCACCTGGGATTCGCCGATCGTGGCGGAGAGTGCCCGCGACGGCGGGGTCGATCTCTCCGATCTGTCGAACCAGTGGGAGCAATATCGGCGCGTCGTCATCCGCGGAGCGGGGCGCACCACCTTGCTGATCGCCGGGTCCGACCGACGCGGCGCCGTCTGGGGCGTGATCGACCTGACCCGTGAAATGGGCGTGTCCGCCTGGGAGTGGTGGGCCGATGTGGCGCCGCGCCGGGTGGCGAGGCTGGCGGTCGATGCCGGCGACATCCGGTCCGCGGCGCCCTCGGTGCGCTATCGCGGGATTTTCCTCAATGACGAGGATTGGGGGCTCGAACCCTGGGCCGCCAAGACTTACGACCCCAAGACGGGGAATATCGGGCCGGCGACCTATGCCCGTATTTTCGAGCTGATGTGGCGGCTCAAGGCCAACACCTTTTGGCCAGCCATGCACAGCGTGTCGAGTCCCTTCTTTGGCGATCCCGGCAATCCGAGCCTGGCGGCCGATTACGCCCTCGTCGTCGGTACCTCGCACGCCGAGCCCATGATGCGCAACAATCTGCGCGAATGGGACGAGACGGCGCGCGGCCCGTTCAATTTCCTGACCAACCGCGACGGGCTGGCCGAATATTGGCGTCAGCGTGTGGCGGAGGGCAAGGCGCTCGACGGGATCTATTCCGTCGGCCTGCGGGGCATCCATGACGGCCCTATGCAGGGGGCGGAGACCGCCGAGGCGCGGCGTGACGTGCTGCGCGACGCGATCAGCCTGCAGCGTGACATCCTGTCCAAGACGCTCGGCAGGCCGGCCGACACCATTCCGCAAGCTCTCACCATCTATAAGGAGGTCGAGGAGGCCTATAATGCCGGCCTGTCGGTGCCCGACGACGTCACGCTGGTGTGGTCCGACGACAATTACGGCTATCTCGGGCGTCTCTCCAGTCCCGAAGAGGCGAAGCGATCGGGCGGTGCCGGCATCTACTACCACATCTCTTATTGGGGACAGCCGCATGACTATCTCTGGCTGGCGACCACCCATCCCGGACTGATCCGCGAAGAGATGGGGCGGGCCTATGACAGGGGCGCGCGGCGCGAATGGATCCTCAATGTCGGCGATATCAAGCCGGGCGAATATCTGACCCAGTATTTCCTCGATCTCGCTTTCGACGCCCGGACCTTCCAGCGCCTGCCGCGCGACCACCTGACCGACTGGCTCGCCCGTCAGTTCGGCGCCGAGACGGCCGCCGAGATGGCCGGCATCCTGATGGACTATTACGACCTGGCCTTTGAACGGAAACCCGAATTCATGGGATGGGGCCAGGTCGAGCCGGTCACGCCGAACCAGCGCAGCGCCTATGTGCAGTCGGACGGCGAAGAGGCGCAGCGCCGGCTTGCCGCCTATCAGGCGCTGCAGGCGCGGGCCGAGGCGTTGGGCCAGCGCATCGCCCCCGATCGGCGCGACGCCTATTTCGAGCTCGTGCTTTATCCGGTCCGCGCAGCGGCGAGCCTCAATCAGCGCATCCTGCGACTTGACCTTGCCGATCTATATGCCCGCCAGGGACGGGCATCGGCCAACCGTTACGCCGCCCTCGCCCGCGAGGCCGAGGACCGAATCGTCACGGACACCGCGCATTACAATGATCTGGCGAGGGGAAAATGGCGTTTCATGATGGACATGGCGCCGCGTCACCTGCCGGTGTTCGACCGGCCGGTCTATCCGCAGTGGAGCGAGCCGGGCGAGCAGGGCTGCGAGGCGGCCTTCAGCGGCGCTTGGTGGGATGAGGCCAACAGTCTGGAGGTTACCCGGGGCCGGCCGGCCAGCCGCATCGTCACCCTGTTCGGCCATCAGGCCAGGGAGCAGGCGTGGAGAGTGGAGCGCGCCGGATCCTCCTTTGCGATCTCCGAGGTGGCGGGCAGGTTGACCGCCGGCAATGGCTACGAACAGCGCCTGACCCTGCGCTATGACGGCGGCGCGCCGGGCGAGGAGCCGGTGCTGAGCTGCGGCGGCAGAACCATACCAATTCCCATTCACGTGCTGCCCGCGATCGACGCCGATCTGCCGGTCGAGGATCAGCGCACCGTCGCGATCCCGGTCGCGGCGGCGCCGGCCAACCCCGCCTGGGAGGTCGTGCCCGAGCTCGGCAGCCAGGGCGCCAGCCTGCGCTCGAGGCTTGATTTCGCATCGCTCGATGCCGCCCGGGCGGGAACGGTGCCACCGCTCGACTATCGCTTCGCCACCCGCTCGGTGCGGGACGGACGGGTGCGCATCGTCTTGCTGCCGACCCACCCCCTCACGCCATCGGCCGGGCTGCGGCTAGGGGTCTCGCTGGATGGCGGGGCGATCCAGCTGCTTGATTTCTCGACACTGGGCCGCAGCGACGAATGGCGCGAAAACGTGCTCTCCAACACCGCGGTGCGCTCGATCGATGTGCGCCGGCTGGCGGCCGGAGCGCATGAGTTACGTCTCTACGCCCTCGATCCCGGGCTGGTGCTGGACCGCATCGAAGTCGAACTCGACGGCGCGGTGCGCCGCTATGGTGCGATCCCGCTGAACGAACGGCCGCTGATCCGATGATTGATACCATTCGACCCCTGTGGTATCTGAACACCCGACTCGGAAAGGGAACTTGATGTCGTTCTCCGATATTGTCGGAAAGTTGGCGCCGGGCGATCCTGCCCCGCTTTATATCCAGCTGCAAACCGTCCTGCGCGAGGCGATCAAGCGGCGCGTGCTGCCGCCGAACAGCGCCATTCTGCCCGAGCGCGAGCTGGCCGAGGAATATGGCGTTTCTCGCATCACGGTGCGCAAGGCGCTGGAGGGATTGTCCGAGGAGGGGCTGCTGACGCGCCGGCGCGGTGCCGGTTCGTTTGTCGCGGGAAGCCGGGTCGAGAAGAATTTCTCGATGCTGTCCTCCTTCTCCGAGGATATGGCATCGCGCGGCCGGCGCCCCCATAGCGTCTGGGTCAATCGCTCCGTCGGCAATGTGACGCCCACCGAATCCCTGTCTCTTGGCCTCTCGCCGGGGGCGGCGGTTTATCGCTTCACCCGCATCCGCTATGCCGACGATACGCCGATGGCGCTCGAATACGCCACCGTGCCGGGCTATTGCCTGCCATCGCTCGACTCGGTCAACCAATCGCTCTACGAGGCGCTCAGCAAGGCTGGATATCGCCCGGCCCGGGCTCTGCAGCGCCTGCGCGCGGTGGTCTTCACGCCCGAACAGGCCGAATCGCTGGGTGTCACCTATGGCGAGGCCGGATTGCTGATCGAGCGGCGCGGCTTCCTGCGCGACGGTCGGGCGTGCGAATTCACCATCTCCTATTATCGCGGCGACGCCTATGACGTCGTCGCCGAGTTGAGCGATCTCTCCTGAGTTCCGGCGCCTGTTGCGCGCTTCATACCAAGATCCAACCAAAGATACCAAATTTCTCGCTGATGGCCGTCTGGCGTCCGCAGGGGTGATATGCGGGGCTTAACTCAAAGCGTGCATTGACATGTCTCGAACAAAACCATTTAAATACCAAATGGAAATTGGTTTGGTATGAAAGGGGTTCCCCGCCGATGTTGACCGGCTTGCAACGACCCGCCGCCGCGTCTGTGCCGGCCGCCGAGTCGACCAAGATGTTCCAGGAGGCAGGGTCGAGCGCGGTGCTGGTTGCGCAGCAATTGGCGGCGAACCGGGCGCTTGCGGCGGAGTTGGGGGCCTTCCTGCGCGCCAGGAAGCCGCGGGCGGTGATCACCATCGCCCGTGGCTCGTCGGATCATGCGACACTGTTCGCCCGCTATCTGATCGAGACCCGTCTCGGCATCCTGACATCATCGCTGGCCCCCTCGATCAGCTCGGTCTATGAGGCCAGGCTCGATCTCGAGAACGTGCTGTGCCTGGCCGTCTCGCAGTCGGGCAAGAGCCCGGACCTGATCAAATCGGTCGAGACCGCCAAGGCGGCGGGCGCCTTTATCATCGCCCTGGTCAATGCTCCGGGATCGCCTCTCGAGGCGCTTGCCGACCGCACCATTCCGCTGATGGCCGGGCCGGAATTGTCGGTTGCCGCCACCAAATCCTTCATTTTGGCCCTGACCGCGATGCTGCAGCTGGTCGCCGAGTGGGGCGCGGATGCCGGGCTGGCCGACGCACTTGAGGCCCTGCCGGGTCAGTTGGCCCAGGCCTGGCGCCAGGATTGGTCGGCTGCCGTCGAGGCGTTGCGTCCGGCCCGCAACCTGTTCGTGGTCGGGCGCGGCCTCGGCTTCGGCCTGGCCTGCGAGGCAGCGCTGAAGTTCAAGGAGACCTGCGGTCTGCATGCCGAGGCCTTCAGCAGCGCCGAGGTGCAGCACGGCCCGATGGCGCTGGTCAATCAAGGCTTCCCGGTTCTGGCCTTGGCCCAGCATGACGAGACCCTGCCTGGCCTGGTCGAGTTGTCAGGCCGGTTCGCCGACCGCGGTGCCACCGTGCTGCTGGCCGGCGCCGAAGCGCCGGGCGCGATCCTGCTGCCGGCGGCGACGGCCCACCCGGCCATCGAACCGGTGCTGTTGATCCAGTCCTTCTACCGCATGGCAGCCCAGCTTTCCGTGGCGCGCGGCTTCGATCCAGACAAGCCGCCCCATCTCAACAAGGTCACCAGTACGCTCTGATGCTCACTTCCTTTGTCAACGGTCGGGTGCTGACAAACGCCGGCTTTGTCGATGATAGTGCTGTCCTGGTCGAGGGTGGCCGCATCGTGGCCCTGCTTCCCCTATCCGATCGGCGGATCGTCTCGGCCGAGCGCCGGTTCGATCTGGGCGGTCATATGCTGGTCCCGGGATTCATCGACACCCAGGTCAATGGCGGCGGTGGGTTGCTGTTCAACGAGCAGCCGACGGTCGAAGCGATCCGTGCGATCGGCGCCGCCCATCGCCGCTATGGCACCACGGGTTTTCTGCCCACGCTGATAAGCGACGACCTCGATCGCGTCCGCCTGGCCATCCAGGCGGCCGGCCGCGCCGCGACCGAGGTTCCCGGCATGCTGGGCATCCATGTCGAAGGTCCGTTCATCAATCAGCAGCGCAAGGGCGTCCACGATTCCTCCAAGTTCCGGCTGCTGGACCAGCGCGCCTTCGAGATGCTGACCTCGCTGGTCGCTGGCCGCACGTTGGTGACGCTTGCGCCCGAACTGACTACGCCCGCCATGATAGCCCGCCTGGCCGCCGCCGGACTCATCGTCTCGGCGGGCCATACCGACGGCACCTATGAGCAGATCACCGAGGCCCTGGACGCCGGAATGAGTGGCTTCACCCACCTGTACAACGCCATGTCGCCGCTCGCCGGCCGCAGTCCTGGCGCGGTAGGGGCGGCGCTCGATCACGACCGCGCCTGGGCCGGCATCATCGTCGACGGACATCATGTCGCGCCGGCAAGTCTGCGTATCGCGTTGAAGGCGATGGGGCCCGATCGCCTGATGCTGGTAACCGACGCCATGCCGAGCGTGGGGGCGACGAGCAAATCCTTCCTGCTGCAGGGCCGGCCGATCACGGTGAAGGATGGTGTCTGCGTGGATGAAGACGGCGTGTTGGCCGGCGCCGATCTCGACATGGCCAGTGCGGTGCGCAATGCGGTGAAGCTGCTGGGCGTCGATCTGCCCACCGCTATCCGCATGGCCTCGCATGTGCCGGCCAGCTTTCTGGGATTGGGCGATGAACTCGGTTGCATCGCGCCTGGCTATCGCGCCGATCTGGTGCAATTGACCGACGCCGTCGACGTGATCGAAAGCTGGATTTCGGGCGAGCCCGGTTAAGCCCTTCGGGCGCCTTCGCCAAAAAAGGAAACGGCGTCGCCATAATAGAAGGTGTTGTTCGCGGTCAGCCGGCCCTCGCGCGGATCCTCGGAATAGGAGAAGTCCGGCGGCACGCAGGCGGCGTGCAGATTGGTGCTGCGATAGACGATGGCTCGGTTGAAGACCGCCGGAAAGCAGGCGATCTGGTCGAAGATCGGGGTGTCGCCGCTGATATAGTCTTGCTGCGGATGGCGCGCAATCTCGTCCTTCAATTGGGCTTCGTAGAGGGTCCGCTGCTCCTGGTTCATCTGCTCGAAACCGGTGGCTTTGTGGCGATAGAAGGCGGTGCCGCCCTTGGGGTCGTCATAGAGATAGTGCAGCAGCACGATATGGTTGGGATCGATCAGATCCATATGCGGGATCCGCTGGCGCATGCCGACCTTGGCAGCCTCGAGCGTGATCATCGAGAAATTGCTGCGCATGTCGACCACGTCGAGCTCGCCCAAGCCGAACACCTGCGGGATCAGGGCCCGCATGAAATTATGCACGAAATGCGGGTAAGGCGCGGGAATCGGCGCCTGAATGCCGGGATAGAGCGCGGTGGCGGGGCCGAAGCGTGCCTCGGTCGCGGCATAGTCAACCATGCGGTCGGCATCGAGCAGGAAATTGTCGATGATCACCACGGCCGAGCCGCTGGTGCCGATCTTGTCGACACGCATCTTCACGTTCTTGTGGAGGAACGGACGTATGTTCATGTCAGAAAGACCTCCCGGCGGAACAGTGCTGTACCGCCGGGAGCCTTGGCAAGATCAATACTTGGCGTTCAACGCGAAGTAGATAGTCCGCCCGTTGTTGTAGGTGGCGCGCGGAAGCTGCACGCCCGGGCCGTTGGTGAAATAGCTCTCATTCTGGTTCGCGATATTCAGCACATCGACATTGGCGCTGAAGGTCTTGGTGATCGCGTAATTGATCGAGCCGTCGAGGGATCCGCCATCGCCCTCGAAGTACTTATTGCCGCGGTCGATGCCCTGATAGATCGACGAATGCAGGGTGTAGGACAGATGGGCGTCGATCGGCCCTTGTTGGTAATAGGCGGTAAGATTGGCGGTGTGCCGCGCCGCGCCGAGCATGGTGTGGCCACCGATGCCGGGGGTCGGGTTGTCCTGGGCGCTGTCGGTATAAGTGTAGTTGAGGACGGTGCCGAACCCGTAAGCAATCGGCTGCTGCATCGACAATTCGACGCCGCGTGAATAGCCGCTGTTGTTATCTTCGGTCTGCACGCTGTAGGTCCGATAGATCGGGTTGGCCAGTCCACCGGGATTGTTCGGGTTCTGCGTCAGCTGAAGATCCGTCTCGACCAGGTTGGTGGTGACGGCGTCGAAGTCCGTCTCCATCCGCATGTCGAACACGCCCACCGAGATCATCGATTGCGGCGCGTAATACCATTCCCACGACGCGTCGATATTGTCCGAACGGGTCGGTTTCAGACTCGGATTGCCGACGGTGCCGGTCAGCAGCGAATCGTTCAGCGTGATGCCGCCCGCCAGGGCGTAATAATCCGGACGAGTCATGGTCTCGGACGCCGACAGATGCAGTTCCTGGTTCTTGGCGACATCGAAGGACAGGCTCATGCTCGGCAGAATGTCGTTGTAGTTCTGCGAGTGCGGATTGACGTACCAGGGGCCGAATGCGGAATAGGTAACGGGCGGGATCGAGGCATTTTCCGGGACCGAATCATAGGTATTGATATTGTCCTTGGTATTGACGATGCGGACGCCGAAATTGCCTTTCCAGTTGGAGCCGCCGACATGGGCCATGACATAGCCGGCGGCCGTGTCTTCGGTGATGTCGAAGAAGGCGCCGCCATAGGGGCCGCCACCAAAGACGCGCTCCTGCGCGGTCTGGCCGCCCGAGGCGATCATCTGCGCGACCAGGGCGTTGAGCCCCGACTGGCTGACCGACAGGTTGAACGGATTGCTGACTCCGGCGCCCGAGCCGAAGTTGCTCGGGAAGCTGCCGTTGGAGATGCTGGCGAGCGACGGGCCGCAAGCGGCGCTGTAGCAGCCATAATCCTCGGCGAAGGTCTCATGGCGGTTATGCACCGTATAGCGGAACCCGGCATCCAGCTCGTTGAGGATCGCGGTATCATCGAGGAATTTGCTCACATCGACCTGGCCATAGCCTTCGCGGTCGAGCTGGGCCAGCTGGGTAATTCCCACCCAGTCCTGATTGCCGTCGCCGGCAAAGGCGCTGTAATTGGCGGGATTGTTGATCGCGCCCACGTTCGAGAAGGAGGTGGTGAGCGGGTTCGTCCCGTTCATCGCATAGCCGAAATTCGACCCGGTCGCCGAAGTGGTGCCATAG
>Ga0116226_10001340_pt1 | contig 21264 bp, 17 predicted proteins | sample S1TSphfallax_FD_89692 | JGI IMG/M metagenome (GOLD analysis project Ga0116226, IMG submission 89692) | Host-associated microbial communities from peat moss isolated from Minnesota, USA - S1T2_Fa - Sphagnum fallax MG | ecosystem: Host-associated > Plants > Peat moss > Unclassified | place: USA... | reverse complement strand
TGCTTTCGGAGTGGCCCAGGCAGATGAAACCGCCCGGCGCAAGGCAGTCATAGAGCGCCTCGATGGCGGCGCGCTGCGAGACATCATCGAAATAAATCAGCATATTGCGGCAAAAGATCACGTCGATATTCTTGAAGCGGCTCATGAATTGCTGATCGACCACATTGCCCTGGGAGAAATCGATCGACTCCCGCAAGTCCGATGAGATCAAAAAGCGGTCGTCACCCGATTTGGAGAAATATTTCTTGCGCAGGTCCGCTGAAAGGCGCTGCACCGAGCGCTCGCCATAAAGGCCAGCGGCGGCCTCGGCCAGAACGGAGGAGTCGATATCGCTCGCCCGGATCTCGATATCGAATTTATCGGCATCAAGCCAATATTCGAGAATATAGATGGCCAGCGAGTAAGGTTCTTCGCCCGACGAACAGGGCATCGACCAGATGCGGATCGGGCCCGTGCGGCGGAGTCGGGCCAGTTCGGGCAGGATACCCTCGACCAGGGCCTTGAACTGATAGTCCTCGCGGAAAAAATAGGTCTCGTTCACCGTCATCTGATTGACCAGCCGCTGCAGCTCCTTGCCGGCGAGATCAAAACGGATCAAAGAAAAATATTCTCGAAAAGAGTCGCTTTTAGTTATTTTGATCCGATCGGCGAGCCGACGTTCGACAAAATATTTTTTCTTTGCATCAAACATGATGCCGGTCTTCTTATAAAAAAATTCAACGAATTTCGCGAATTCTTCCTCTGAAAGAGGAGTGTTTTCAACGAATTGCGCATTTTTCATTGTGCCACCCAGTACCATCGGTTTGCTCATCTTCCGCTCACCGCCCCCGGATCCGCCGGGTGGCGGCATCGACCGCGAATTTGATGTAGGTGACATTCGGGAAACGGTCGATCAGCGCTTCAAGAGTCGGCAGGACATCCTGATCACCCACCTCGGCCAGGGCGTCGAGAGCGGCGGCGCAGACATTGATATGGGGATCGTTTGCCACCACCCGGTGGAGCCAGACCGGCACTTTGGGGTGAGGCAGCGAGGCCAGGATGATCACTGTGCTGATGCGGATATCGCTGTCAGGCATCGCCAGCAGCGCCTCGATATGCGGCGCCACCTCATCAGGCATTTCCTGCAACGCCTCGACGGCGCCGCCCCGCAGATTGGCGTCCTCGCTGAACAGCAGCCGCAGCAAACCCGCCACCCCGGCAGACGATTTATGCAGGATCAAGCCAGTGAAGATGATGCTGCGGACGCTGAGACTTTCCTCCCACGCGAGATGCTCACAAAGCATCTCGGCGGCCCCGGGCAGCGCCGCCAGGGCCCGCGCGGCGCGGCGCCTGACATCGACGTCGGATGACCGCAAATCGCACTGCGGGTCCCCCCCCTCGATCGGGCTCTCAGACGCCGCGGCGGCAGGCGGAGCCGCTTTAATAAGCGCCATTGCGGGCCTCCCGCGCCGGCTCGATCTGGGCCAGACTGCTCAGCCAGGACACCAGTTGCTTGGCAATCAATTGCGCCGGCAGCACGACATCGGCGCCCCCCATCCGCACCAGTTCGCCCGGCATGCCATAGACCACCGAGGTCGCCTCATCCTGGGCGATGGTCCTGCCGCCCTGGCTGCGCAGCGCCAGCATGGCCTTGGCGCCATCATCGCCCATCCCGGTCAATTGCACGCCGACCAGGCGGTCAGCCGGCAGCACCGACATGGCGCTTTCCACCATCCGCGTCACGCTGGGGTGCCAAAGATGTTGGGAGCTGGCCGGCGCCGGCAAGGCCATCAGTCCAAGCACTGTCTTGCTAAACACCAGATCGGCGTCGCCGCGCGCAATATAGACGCTGCCGCCCTCGAGCACGGTCTGGCGCGTCACTTCCACTACCGGCACCTGACAAAGAGAGTCCAGCCGGCGGGCGAAGACACCGGTGAAACTGCCGGGCATATGTTGGGCGATCACCACCGGCCAGGGAAAACGGTCGGGCAATTGGGGAAGAATCTCTTCCAGCGTGCCGGGTCCTCCGGTCGAGACACCGATCAGCACGATGCCCAACTTGTCGCGCGCCAGGGGCGCCAGACCGCGATCGAGCGCCGCCGGCCGGCTGGTTCGCCGTTCCTCGATGCGCGCCGTCAGGCCGCGCGCTCGTCGCACCCGCGCCGTCACCGCGGAGCGAACCTTCAAAACCAGCTCCTGCTCGATGCGCTTGATGTCGAGCGACACGGTGCCGTCGGGCTTGTGGATGAAATCGACCGCTCCCAATTGCAGGGCCTCGAAGGTCGCTTCGGCGCCCTGCTCGGTCAGGGAGGAAACCATCACCACCGGCTTGGGACGCTCGACCATGATCCGCGACAGGCAGGTCAGCCCATCCATTTCCGGCATATTGATATCGAGGGTGATCACGTCGGGATCGAATTCATGCAGCAGCTGCAGCGCCTCGACCCCGTTCCGCGCAGCGACGACAGTGAAGTCGCGCTCCTTTTCAAATAATTGCACCAGATGTCGCCGCATCAGCGCGGAGTCATCAACAATCATCAGTTTAGACATGATGAATCCCCTCTCAGTCTTATGTTTCCGCGCAGATCAGGCAGCGGGTTGCTCTCGCCCGGTGTTCTCGCGCCCAGTGTTCTCGCGGATTACGCCCAGCTCGCCGACATTGAGCAATTGATCGATGTCGAGCAGCAGGATCATCCGCTTCTGCCCTTCAAGATTGGCGACGCGGCGGATCAGCCTTTGCTGCTCGGCGGAAAGTTGCGGCGCCGTTCCGATGAAACGAGCACCAATCCGCATCACCTCCGAGACCTGGTCGACGATGAAGCCGCTGCGGACGCCATGAATCGTGAACACCATGATCCGCTGACGGTCGCTGCGCTGGCTGGGTTCAAGCCCGAAGCGCCGCCTTTGATCGACCACCGGCAGGACGCTGCCGCGCAAATTGATCACCCCTTCGATGAAGGGCGGCGATTTCGGGATGTGGGTCAGTTCTTCGGGAACCCGGACGATTTCCTGCACCGAGGCGATCGGAACCCCATATTCCTCGTTCATCAGGCGAAAGACGACAAACTGTTCCTCATCATCGCCGCCGAGGACGGCGGGCTCGCCCTGCTGCGTGGTCATGCTCGTCTCTCCTTCAGCCGCAACCAGCTGGCTAAGCTCGCCGGCGCGGAACATATCGCGCGCCGATAGGACCGAGACCAGCCGCTTGCCGCCATCCAGGCGGCAGATCGCGCTGATATCGTCGAGCGCGCGGTTGCGGGTCAGCAAACCCGGCATGGCGTCGATATGGGCGCGGCTGACGCGCAGGACCTCCTTGATCGAATCCATCACGACGCCGACGGCTTGATCGCCGCCCAGCGACACCACGACCACCTTATTGGCGTCGGTGACCGCCGCCGGCGGCAGGGCGAACATACGACGCAGGCTGACCAGCGGTAACAGGCGCTGCCGCAAGGTGATGACGCCCAGCACATGGGGGGCGCTGTTCGGGACGGCGGTGATTTCCTCGGGCAATTGCACAATTTCCTGCACATCGCCGATCGGGAAGGCATATTCCTGGCCAGCCACCTCGAAGCTCACCAGCTGAATCTCCTCGGCGGCCGCTTGCACCGCTTCGGCCACCGGGTCCCCCGCGATTTCGCCGACCGCGCCCCCCGTCCCCCGTTCCACACCCGATTGGAACTCGCGTCGGATGAGGGCGCCGGCATCCAGGATCATCACCATCGAGGCGCCATCCTGGCCTTTGATCATGCCGGTCAGCAGATCCGTGTCGACCGTCGACTGGATCGTACCAGTCGCTTCGATGGAATTTGCCTCAGCGGTCACCACATTGGCCATGCGGTCGACCACCAAGCCGACCGGACGCCCCTGATCCAGCACCACGACACGGGTCGTATCGTTATGGTCGACAGTCTCGAAACCGAAGATTGTGCGGAGATTGACCACCGGCAGCATGGTGCCGCGTAGATTGGCGATGCCCTCAAGCGCAGGCGGACTTAACGGGATCCGAACGATCGCGGGCATGCGGATGATCTCTTTGACCTCCGCCAGCGGTACGGCAAACATTTCGTTCTTGACATGAAAGATGACGAATTGACGTGTACCATCGGGATCGGCCCGGTTGTCCTCTCCGTCGATGGAGACAGGGGCGGACCGTTCCGTCTTGCGGACGGCTGTGGCTCTCGGCATGGGACGGGCTCCTGAAATGAAAATACGCGGGCGGTCAGTTGCCCGCTTGCAGCTCGTCAGCCAGGGAGGCGATTTCCTCGACGGCAGCTGCCAGTTCGTCGGTGCCCTTGGCTTGTTCGCGCGCGGCGTTGGCGGCCTCGCCGGACGCCCGGCTGGCTTGCTGCGCCGCCGCCGCGACCTGCTCCACGCCGGTCTGCACTTCGCCTATAACCCGGACGATGTCATCACTACCGGTCAGAATTTCCCGGTTACCGGTCAGCACAGCGGTCATTTCCTTGCCAACCGCCTGCAAATTGAGCGAGATCTGGATGTTTTTCTCCACCTCGATCGCCGCGGCATCGGCGATTTCGCTCAAATCGGCGCGGACGACGGCGATCTGGTCCTGGATGGCCTTGACCGTGTCCTTGATGCGGTCGGCATTTTCCGCCGAATCGCGGGCGAGGTTACGGATATCGGTTGAGACCACGGCGAAACCCTTGCCGAATTCACCGGCCCGCGCCGCCTCGACCGAGCCGTTCACCGCCAGCATGTTTGTCTGGATCGAGACAGTGGTAATGCTATCGACGATCTTGTCGATCCGCCGGCTGACCTGTTCGAGCGCGGTGATCTGCTCCCGGCTCTGTCGACCCGACACTACCGATTTCTGCACGCCGGTGATCAATTCGTCGATGGCGACCCGGTTCAGGCCCAGCATCTCGCCGATCGCTTGGCATTTGTCCAAAGCCGCCTGAGCCCGGGATTGGGCCAGTTGGGCGCCCTTCTCGATCTGCGAGACGGCGGCGGAGGATTGCTGACTGGCGGCGCTCTGCTGCTGCGCGCCTTTGCCAATCTGGTCGAGCGCGGTCATGATCTGCGCTGCCGCACGGTTGATTTCCTCGACTGCGCTGGACAGCTCCTCGGCGGCCGAGGCGACTTCCTCGGCGCTCTTGCCGATATCGGTGGAATTCTTCAGCTCATCGGCCAGTTCCGACAATTCCTGGGCCGCCTGTTCGCATTGGGTCAGCGCAAGTGTTTGCTGATCGACCGTCTTGCGCGCCTCTTCGCAGGCGGCGCTTTGCTCTTCGGCCGCGGCGGCGATGATCTCGGAGCCTTTTTGCGCTTCACGTGCGGCGCCATTCGACTCCTCGGCGGCGCGGGCGACCTCGCGGCCCCCGGTGATCACGTCGGTCATCTCGCGCCGGATCTGCTCGAGCACTTCGGAGGTCTTCTTGCCTCTCTCCACCTCATCGGTGGCGGCCTGGGCCGAGACTTGAATGCCCTCGGCGATCACCTTGACCTCTTTCTGGATCTGCACGATCAGGTCCTGAATATCGCGCGCGCTCCGCTCGCTGGTCTCGGCCAGGGTCCGCACCTCATCGGCAACGACAGCAAAACCTTTGCCGTGCTGGCCGGCGCGGGCCGCCTCGATGGCGGCATTCAACGCCAGCAGGTTGGTCTGATCGGCAATGCGGGCCACCGCCTTGACCACTTCGCCGATGGTCGCCGCCTGGCCTTCCAGCTCCTCGATCATGCTGACCGAGTTCTGCTGGCGCTGCGCGGCGCGGGTAATGGCCGAAAGCGAATTGGCGATCTGGTTCGCCACATCGGCGATCAACGCCTGCAATGTCTCGATCTTGGCGACCGACCCATCGGCATTGCCTTTGGTCTGGACGATCAAAGCGGCGCTTTGATTGACCGCCTTCAAGGATTGCTGCGCTGCCCCGGCCGCCTCTTCGGCGCCGGCGGCGATCTGGTCGGATGCCTTGCGCATTTCCTCGGCGGCCGATGCCGCCTCGGTGATGCCGCTGGCCAATTGCGCGGTTGCCGCGGCAATCCGTTCGGCGGCTTTTTGCTGGCGCGCGAAGGTGCGCGCTTTGCGCTTTTGAGCCTCGGCCAGGGCGGTCGCACTGCCGGAGCTGCTCGACAGAGTGCTCTCGAGCGACTGATGCGCAAGTCCGTTTCTGCCGATCTGCGATTTCTTGATGAGTGTCATGCCCGGTCCCCTCATTTTGGCGTGCCGCACTACAATGCCCAGGGACCAGGGAAAAGAGATATCCGATCAAAAGTGCAGGGATGCTATCGGAAGATAGTTCATCGTGTCCGCCCGCTTTTCCCGCACCAGGGCCATAACCGCCTGCGCCCGGTTGACCGCACCGACCTTGCGGTAAATGCAGCGCAACCGCGCCTTGACCGCCGCCTCTTCAATGCCGAGCCGTTGACCGATCATCTTGTTGCCCAGACCGCCCAGCAGGAGCGGCACCACTTCGGCCTCGGCCGGCGAGAGATGAGCCAGCGCCGGATGAGCCGGCGCCTGGCGGCTGGCGAGGCCGGCGACAGAGTGGAGAACTTCGGAGGGCAGATAGATCTCGCCGGCGAGAATGAGCCGTAAGGCGCTCTGTAACCCGCGCGCGGAGATCGATTTGAAAATAACCCCGGAGGCGCCTCGCGCGATCGCCTGCAGCACCAGTAAAGGATCGGTGTCCTCGACCAGCAAGACGATATGCGCATTGGGGAAACGGCCGCTGAAGAAGGCGATCCCATCATGATCGCTGATCCCCGGCAGATCATGTCCCAGCACCGCCAGATCGACCAGACCGGCGACACCACTCAAGGCATTGACCTCATCCAGCGTGGCTATTTCCATCAGACGGGCGTGCGGTGCGAGCCGGAGCAGCAGGGGGCGGATGCTGTCCCGCAGCAGGCGGTGGCGATAGGCAAGAAGAATTTGCATCTAATCCAACCCCACGATGAAATTCATTTCGCGGTGCAAAAACGAATTACAGTCGATGATTTGATACATCATTCGTGTTACTATCGAAGGATAGTCATAGATCGATCGACGTGTCTAATAGAAATTCGACTCTGTAGGAAACTATAGGGTGCGGGGCGCTTTTTTTGCAGCAAGAAGCGCCATGATCGCTTGAGCGCGACTGGCGACGCCCAATTTTCGATAGATCGTGCGCAATCGGGCTTTGACCGCCGATTCCTCGATGGCCAGCTTTTCGGCAATCGGCCGGTTGCCATAGCCATCCAGCAAGAAGGTAACCACATCCTGCTCACGCTGTGAAAACCCGTGGCGGTCGCCGCCTGGAGGCGGGAGCTGGGGCGATGGCTGGGGCGGGGGCGGGTCCGACAGGTTTTCGGGACCCAGCCCGGCGAGCCGCGCCACGCCCGCCAGAGCGCGGGCCAATTCGCGGTGGCGATTGACCAGGCGATTGTTCAATCCAGCCATGGCATCGAGAACAGCATGGGATTGGCGAAAACCAAGCCTTGCCGGATCGCGGATGGTAATCAACAATTGCTGATCGACCCGGCTGCCCTCGAAACGGAATAAAATACTGCCGGCCGCGCCATCAACGGCCATGGCGCGGTCGAAGGCCGCGCCATGGCGTCGCAGATCGCCGAGGAATGCCTGCGCCAGAGCGCGATCGCACTCGCTTACCCGGTCATCGAAACGACAGCCGACCGCGAAGACGCCGTTCAACGCCAGATCATCCATCAAAAGTGTCAGGATGCCGCCGTCGAGATCGCACCATAGAATGCTGGCCTGGGCCTCGTTTGCGCTCATGAGGGCAAGCTCGGCGCCCCGCCCGCCTGCAGGAGGCTGTGCGCGACCTCTATCGCCTGATAGCCGTCGCCGCCCGACCCATCGGCGCCGACCCGGCGCCACAGGTCAGGGTCGACCTGAAAGGGGTAACCGCCGACCAGGATCTTGCGTCGCCCTGCCTTGTCGCGGCCGCGCAACATGGCGATTTGAGCCGCCACAGCGGGGACATTGGCGGCCATCATGGCTGAGATCGCCACCACATCGGCGTCGACGTGATCGACAAAGGCGGCGACCACCATGGCTGAATTGTCGCCGCCGAGAAACCGGGTATTCCACCCCTGCAATTGGAACAGATCGGCGACCATGCGAAGTCCCATCTCATGCAACTCGCCCTGAACACAGGCCGCGACCAACACCGGCCCGCGGCATTCTGTCGCGCAGATCCGTGGATAGAGATGAGCCATCAGAAGCTGAGTAGCCGATGAAATATAATATTCCTGCGCGACAGTGATGCGATTGGCATGCCACAGACGTCCCACCTCGCGCATCACCGGCGCCACGATTTCGGCATAAAGAACATCGATCGTCATGCCCCGATCGAGGGACTCCATCGCCACGCGATGCGCTGCAGCCTCATCGCCGCCCATCAATGCCGCCAGATAGCGCTTGGCAATGAGACCCAAGGGGGCGCCGGCGCAGGAACGGCAGGCGGCGTTGCTTGGATGGCGATCGAGCTCTTGCCAGCCGCGACGCAGCAGGTCGGCCAGCCGGCGGCCATAAAACCCGCAATCGGCTTCGATGGATTGCGCCATATCAGCCAAAATGCGGCTGAGATCATCGGCGGACAGACCGAAATTAGCCAAAAGACCTCGGGTCCAGGCGAGATAATCGACGACCAGAGGGAGGCTGTCCATGCTCTCGGCCGCGGCCAGCACATCCAGCAGATAGGTCAGGATGTCTTCCGGAGATTTTTCCAGCGCCGCCGGATTGGCGCGCGCCGGATCGAGCAAATAGAGGGCTACCGCCTCAGCTATCACGCCGGTTGATGGTTTGCCGCTTGACCGCGTCATCATCAGGAGCCCCCCCGCCACCGTGGCGTGAGCTTAGGGTACAAACTGCTCGGCTGCAACTGCATCACGGTCGAGCCGCTAATTCAGGGCGCAGTCACCCCGTTCATCATAGGGGAATGTGGCATCATCAGCAGGATGCAGCGCCATCGCCGCCTGGGCGCGGTTGACAACGCCGATCTTTCGATAGATGCCGCGCAGGCGGGCCTTGACCGCCGCCTCCTCAATGCCGAGCGCATTAGCGATCGTCTTGTTGCACAGGCCGCGCCGCAACAGCGGCACCACTTCGAGTTCGGCGGGAGAAAAATCAGCCCATACCGGCGAAAAGCTCTGCGGCTGACGCAGGCGCAGGGCCAGCGCCGAAATGGTCTCTTGCGGCAGGAAGCGCTCGCCCGCCAGGATCAGCCGCAAAGCGGCGACCAGGCCGCCAGTGGAAATCGACTTGAAGATGACTGCGGCGGCTCCGGCCGAGGTGGCGTCCAACACCTGCGTGGGATCGCCATGATCCATCAGCATGGCGATCGGCGTGTCCGGATGGCGGCGGACCAGTTCCGCGAGGCCGGCCAGCCCGGCGATTCCCGGAAGATCATTACCCACGAGCACCAGATCAATGTTGGAAATCTCGGGTCGTTGTGTCTCGGCGAAAGAGGCCGCCTCGAACAATACTGGGCGAGAGCCGAGCTTTCCTAAAATAGGCCGCATGAAATCACGGAACAATTTGTGGGGATGAGCCAGTAATATTTTCATGAGATCGTGAATTCTCTCAGATATGGCCCACTAAATCGCTAGACCGTTTACAAAAAAACAGCATTACTGCGGCTTGAAGAACATCTTCAAGGTCACAATGGCGATCTAATATTAAATTTGAACTAAGATTTTTCGGTTAGTCGGTGCGATAGGCGAACCGCAATCCGCCCCAATGACGCCCCTGCACCAAAATCGGCATCGACAGATCCTTCATCATGGCAAATTGACCCTTGCCGAGATCACGCCGATAGGTCTGCAACAGAAAAGGAGCGCGATTGCGTCCGGCCCGTAAGCCGGTACGGTCATTGAAGAGCCGACGATTGCGGCAATGGGCATTGTTCCAGGCTGGATCGGCGCCCTGCGGCGCGCTGAATTTCTGATTATGGGTCGGCAGATAGCCGTTGCGATCGACCGCCGCGCAAAACACCACCCGGTCGTCGAAGTTCAGCATCTCTTCCTGAATCGGCGGCAACAGCCGATCGGTCAAAGCGGTAAAACGGGTTAGATATTGTTGCGGATCGCTGCCGGCGATGGGGCGGTACTCTTCATCGAACAGATCGTCAGCCGTGATCTCACCGCGGGCCAAGGCTCCTTCGAAGGCCTCCGTCACACGACCCACTGCCTGTTCCAGCACTGTGAGAAATCGCCCATCCTTGGTCGGAAGCGGGCTACCCGCCAATTGATTCATCAACTCCTCGCTATGGTCGAGGCAGGCCTGCACCCGACCGTCAACCAACTTCAGCCGGTCCGCCGTCTCGGTCACACCCTGGGAGAAGGGCTTGATCTGACTCATCAAATCCTGGCAGTTGGCCAGACTGCTGGCGACCGCGCTGGCAATATTGCCGACCTTCGCCTCGATCAGGTCGAAGCTCTGCTTGCTGTCGGCGAGGGCCGCGGTAATGACGCCGACCCCCTGATTGACGGAACCGGCGACCGCCAGCGCATCGCCGCTGGCGCCAGCCAGGGCGGAGATATTGGCGGAGAGGCGACCGAGTGTGGTGTCGATCTGACCGGTGGCGCCGTCAGTCTGGCGCGACAGGGTCTTGACCTCTTTGGCGACCACGGCGAATCCGCGCCCGGCATCGCCGGCACGCGCCGCCTCAATCGTGGCATTAAGCGACAACATATTGATCTGCCGGGAAATCACTCGGATAGTCCCCGAGGTTTGGCGAACCGCGCCGAGGGACTCATCAAGGTCGGAAAGCCTTACGCCGAAGGTCTCCACCGCGCCAACCAGGCTGCGGATGGCCGGCATGGCGCTGGCTGCGGCGTCGGATGACTGCGCCGACTGCGTCGCCGCCGACAATGCCGCCCGTTCGGTTTCGCGGCCAGCGCCGCCGATAACCTGCAATTCCTCGGCGAGTGCGCCGAGCATCTGCTCCAATCGGCCGAAGAGACTCGCCTGATTGGCGACAAAGGAGCCAATTTCGGCAACCAGACCGGCAATTTCCGCCATCTCGAGGCTGGTTCCATCGAGCTTCCTTTGTAAATCCTCTCCAAAGGACGCCAACGACGTTATCGGCTCGAAATCGCCCGACCCACTGTCCGATTTGTCCATGCGGTTCTCCCAGCGTTTGCTCTCAAGCCCTAAAAGTCCGACTCTCTACGGGCCGTTTTAATACCTGGCGTGTTAAAGATAATATTAATCTGTCTTGTGTGGTATATGGTAGAAAATAGATACCGATTATTTTTCAATATGGCCAACTGTGATGCAGGCTTGGTTAGGCTATAATTTGAAATATGTTTTCTTCTGGCGGCTATGTACGATTTCTTATCCCGCTGAACAATAAAAATAGGTTTTCGGCCTAAGTACGGCCTAAGCAGGGGAAATGTGTCATGTTCGCGACCTCAAGAGTCAATGAGGAAGAAAGCCTCGTGGCGTTGCGCGCCCTCAAGATCCTCGATACTGCGCCAGAAAAGGAATTCGATGCAATCGTTCGGGTAGCGGGCACCATCTGTGGAACGCCAATTTCCCTGATCAGCCTGATCGATGCCGATCGTCAATGGTTCAAGGCCAATGTGGGCCTTCCCGGCGTCCCGGAAACACCCCGCGAGGTCGCGTTTTGCGCTCATACCGTGTTGGGCGACGCTGTCGTGGTGGTTCCGGACGCGCAGCTCGATGAGCGATTCAAAGACAATCCATTGGTAACATCGTCGCCCGACATCAGATTTTATGCCGCCGCCCCGTTGGTCCTCGCATCCGGCGTTCGGGTCGGAACCCTCTGCGTCATCGATTCGCAGCCGCGATCCTTGTCAGAGGGACAGCGCACCGCCCTCTCGGATCTCGCAAGTGTCGTCGTCGGGTTATTGGACGGGCGGGTAGCGCGGCAGGATGCGACACAAATCCTTGAAGATGTCGCGATCCGCCAGTTCTACATGAATATTGTCGTCAATAATCTTCCCAACATGCTCGCCTACTGGGACCGCGACCTCAACTGCAGGTTCGTAAACCAGGCCTATCAACGCTGGTTCGGCGTCAAGCCGGAAGAGGTTCTCGGGACTCATGTCAGCCGACTGCTCGGTCCCGAGATATATGCCCTCAACAAACATCACATGGAACAGGCCCTGAAGGGTATCCCGCAACAGTTCGAGCGGATCATTCCCAATCCAGAGGGCGGCGTTCGCCAGAGCATGGCCAATTATGTTCCTGACATTGTTGGCGGAGAGGTCTTCGGCTTTCTTTCCCAGGTGATCGACGTCACGCACCTGAAAAATGTCGAGAGCGCGCTCCGCAAATCGCAGGAATTTCTCGAAAGAACCGGCGCCTTGGCCGGTGTCGGCGGCTGGGAGTTGGATATTGCAGCGAGTGCGCTATTCTGGTCCGACGCGGTCTGTCGAATTCATGGTTACCCACCCGGCTTTCAACCAACCCTGGAACAAGCCCTCGCGGCCTACACCGCCGCTTCCCGAAACGCGATCGAAACTGCCGTGCAGGCGGCGATAGAAAGCGGTACCGACTTTGATCTGGAATTGGAAATCACCCGAACCGATGGCTCGATCCGCAGCGTTCGCGCTTTAGGATCGGCGGAATTTCAGGACGGCAAGCCCGTTCGATTGTCAGGCGCCTTTCAAGATGTCACGGAACGCGCCCGCCTCGTGGCCGAGATCAGCGAAAAGAGTGAACTCTTGCGGATTACCATGCAGTCGATCGGCGATGCGGTGATCACCACGGATGCGGCCGGCCGCGTCACGTGGCTTAATCCGGTCGCCGAGCTTATGACCGGCTGGTTGAAAGAGGAAGCGGTCAACCGCCCCTTGCAGGAGATCTTCCACATCATCAGCGAGCAGACGCGAGAGCCGGCCGTCAATCCGGTTGCCGCCTGCCTGGAATTCCGTGAGGTTGTCGGCCTCGCCAATCACACAGTGCTGATCTCGCGTGATGGCAAGGAATATGGCATCGAGGATTCAGCGGCGCCGATCCGTAATAATGACGGCGAGGTATTGGGCGCGGTGATGGTCTTCCATGATGTTTCGGAACAGCGTCGTCTGTCTTGGGAAATGAGTCATCGCGCGACCCATGACGCGTTGACCGGGCTGATCAATCGCTCGGAGTTCGAGACAAGGCTGTCGCGGGCGCTGCTCAACGTCCATGACACGGACGCCCGTCATGCGCTGCTTTTTATCGACCTCGATCAATTCAAGCTGGTCAATGACGCCTGCGGCCATGCCGCGGGCGATCAATTGCTCCGCCAGGTGAGCCGCCTCATGGCGGATCTGCTGCGCGAACGAGACAGCATTGCGCGGCTTGGGGGGGATGAGTTTGCGATCATCCTCGAATATTGCTCGGCGGAAAATGCTATGCAGGTCGCCCAGAAGATCTGCAATCTAATGGAAAACTTTCGCTTCTTTCACGAAGAAAAGCGGTTCCGGGTCGGCGCCAGTATCGGCCTGGTGCCGATCCATCCGGCTTGGGCTGATATCGAAGCCATTCAGCAGGCAGCGGATCGCTGTTGTTATGCGGCGAAGGAGGCAGGCCGCAATCGGGTTCATCTTTGGTTTGATAGCGACATCGCCATGCAAGACCGCCGATCTCAGATGCAATGGACATCACGGATCGAGCAGGCGCTGGACACGGACGGCTTCTGTCTGTTCGCCCAGCGCGTCGCGTCGCAGAAACCCTCGCCGACGGGGACATCGCCCGGCATTCGCGCCGAAGTCCTGCTGCGGATGAAAAATGACGATGGGTCGCTCACTCAACCGGGCCTGTTCTTGCCGGCCGCCGAACGTTTTCACCTGGCCTCGCGGATCGACCGCTGGGTCTTGCGTCACGCCATCGACTGGATGCGCGCATTGCCATCACTGGATCTGATCGCCTGCCTGAACGTCAACCTGTCCGGCCAGTCGGTCGGCGATCGGGAATTTCACGGCTGGGCAAAGGAATTATTTGCCGAGGCGGGGCCGGCTTTGTGCGCCAAACTCTGCCTTGAAATAACCGAGACGGCCGTCGTCACCAACTTGTCCGATGCCTCGATTTTCATCCGTGACGTGCAAGCGGCAATGATCACCGTGGCGCTGGACGATTTCGGGGCGGGCGCCTCGTCCTTTGGCTATTTGCGGGTCTTGCCGGTCGATAGTCTGAAAATTGATGGGAGATTCATCCAGGGCGTGATCAAGGACCCGCTCGATCAGGCCGCGGTTCGCTGCTTCATCGATGTGGCGAAGATCATGGGCATCCCGACAGTGGCTGAATTTGTCGAAGATCCTGATATATTGGACCGATTAACCGAGATGGGGATCGATTATGCCCAGGGATTTCTGGTTCATCGACCCGAACTGATCGACGCCTTGTTGACGTAATTAAGCTACGACCGGTTGCGCAAGATGATCACTTCATCGTCGCGGCCCATATTCAGCATGACGCGCGCCCGTTCTTCCAGCATGTCGGGATCCAGATGATCGGGCCGCAATTGCTGCACACGATGATCAAGCAGGTCACGCTCGCGCTGGACCTGCGCGAGGCTTTCCTCAGCCTGATGCACTTCCTGTTTGACCCGCCACCAGGCGAACAGGCCACGATCGCCCTGCACGGTGTGATAGCCGAAATAGACAACGGCGGTCAGCCCTAGAAAAGGACCGATCACATTACGGGCGCGGCGGCGAATTTCTCTTAAAGTCGTCATGGGTTGAAGGGACTCACATCTGGATTCGGCGCGTCAACATATATTCATTCAATAAAATTAATAATGTTTTAGTTGAACCCTAAATCACCTCTTCACGCCCCATATTTCTTCGAACACACGCGCCAATCAAACCAGTCAACAACAGATTTTTCCTTGGCCGACTCGTCCCAGACAAACCAGGCGAAGCAGGTGTTACTTGGAGCTCTCGGCCCCTGCCAGCCATGCCGATGCATCATCGGCAGGCGTCTTGACGAGATCCAGATTCTTGCCGGCTTGTGCGCTTTGAAAAAACTCATCCGCGCGGTGCTTTCCAAGAAATTAGTTCTCAGAAGGAGGGCAAGATAGGGGACTTCCTGCAGTGCTTTTTCGGCAAATTGAATGGCGAGCCGATAGGGCGGGTTGGTGACGATCCCTCCGACATCGCCTCTGGCCGGAGCCTTCAGATAATCCACCCCGACAGCACAGTCGGCCAATCCGTAATCGGCAATGTCGGAGGCGATAACCCTCTTCTGCCCAACTGTTCTAAAAGGAGTGACCAGGGCGCCGTCGCCTGCCGCAGGTTCCCAGATGCAGTCCGGCAAAAAGGACGATTCAATGTCCAACAGACTGAAGGCAGCTTCGGGGGGACTGAAATAGGCGTCAAGGGCCCGGTCCTGAAGCGAGTGGCTGCTTTGAATCCTCATCGTCACACCTTGCGTTCTGACTCTTCCATTCTACCAACATATCGCGGTGCGTCGCGGCAATCCACTACCACATAGAGCAAGAGGACCTATCGCCGTAACGCCGCTCGGCCGGCATAGACCGCCACCGGACCGAGTTCCTCCTCGATACGGATCAACTGGTTATATTTGGCCAGACGATCGGACCGCGACAAGGAACCGGTCTTGATCTGGCCGCAATTGGTGGCAACGGCCAGATCGGCGATGGTGGAATCCTCGGTTTCGCCCGAGCGATGCGACATCACGGCGCGATAACCGGCCTTGTGCGCCATCTCGACCGCCTCCAGCGTTTCCGAAAGCGTGCCGATCTGGTTAACCTTGACCAGAATGGCGTTGGCCAGGCCATGCAGGATCCCCTGTTCGAGACGATCGGGATTGGTCACAAACAGATCGTCGCCGACCAATTGGACTTTGGCGCCGAGCGTGTCGGTCAGCAGCTTCCAGCCGGCGAAATCATCCTCGGCCATGCCGTCTTCGATCGAGAGGATCGGATAATTATCGACCAGCTTGGCGTAATATTTGACCATTCCCTTGGCATCCAGGGTCTTCTTTTCGCCTGCCAGGACATACTGCCCGTCGCGGAAAAATTCGGTCGAGGCGGCGTCGAGCGCCAGCGCAATTTCTTCGCCCGGCGCGAAGCCGGCATCCCGGATCGCCTGCATGACAAAGTCGAGCGCCTGGGTGGTGCTCTTCAGCGCCGGCGCAAAGCCGCCCTCGTCGCCCACATTGGTGTTATGTCCCGCCGTTTTCAGCGCCTTTTTGAGCGCGTGGAAAACCTCCGCCCCCATGCGGATCGCATCACTGACACTGGGCGCTGCCACCGGCAGGATCATGAATTCCTGAATATCGATCGGATTGTCGGCGTGTGCCCCGCCATTGATGATATTCATCATCGGCACCGGCAGCATATGGGCGAAAGCGCCGCCGACATAGCGATAGAGCGGCTGACCGGCTTCTTCGGCGCCGGCCTTGGCGACCGCCAGACTGACGCCCAGAATGGCATTGGCGCCGAGACGGCTTTTATTGGGCGTGGCGTCCAGCTCGATCATGGTGCGGTCAATGACCAATTGCTCCTCCGCATCCATGCCGGACAGGGCGTCGTAGATTTCGCCATTGACCGATTCGACCGCCGCCAGCACACCCTTGCCGTTATAGCGGCGCGCGTCATTGTCCCTGAGCTCGACCGCTTCATGGGCGCCGGTGGAGGCGCCCGACGGCACGGCCGCGCGTCCGAAAGCCCCCGACTCAAGAATGACATCCACTTCGATCGTCGGATTGCCGCGCGAATCGAGAATCTCGCGGGCGTGAATATCGGTAATCGCGGTCATGAAAGCTCGTCTCCCAAATGTTTAGACCCAGATGTTTAAAACAGAGTGAGCGGCAAACTCTTCGCCAAACGGTCGAAGGCGACCAATTGGGCGATGAAGGCCGGCATGGCGGAAAGTGGGATCATATTGGGTCCGTCGCTTGGCGCGTCGTCGGGGTTTTCATGACACTCGGCGAACACCGCCGCCACGCCGATGGCAGTGGCGGCGCGCGCCAGGATCGGCGCGAATTCGCGCTGGCCGCCCGAGCTGGTCCCCTGCCCCCCCGGCTGCTGCACCGAATGAGTGGCGTCGAACACCACCGGACAACCGGTCCGGGCCATGATCGGCAGACTGCGCATGTCGCTCACCAGGGTGTTATAGCCAAAGCTGGCGCCCCGCTCACACAGCAGGACTTTGTCATTGCCGGTGCTTTCTATCTTCTTGGCGACATTGGCCATGTCCCAAGGCGCCAGGAACTGGCCCTTTTTGACATTGATGGCGCGCCCGGTGAGGCCCGCGGCCAACAGCAGGTCGGTCTGCCGGCACAGAAAGGCGGGGATCTGCAGCACATCGACGACCGGCGCCAGGATGGCGCATTGTTCAGGCAGATGAACATCGGTCAGCACCGGGATGCCAAGACTCTCGCGGATCTCGCCGAACACGGCCAAGGCGCCTTCGAGCCCAATGCCACGCGCCGTCGTCACCGACGTGCGGTTCGCCTTGTCAAAGGAGGTCTTGTAGATCAGTCCGAGGCCGGCATTGCCGCCCATCTCACGCAGCGCCAACGCGGTCTCGAGCGCGTGTTCGCGGCTTTCCATCTGACAGGGACCGGCGATCAGCACCAGAGGCAGATCATTGCCGAGCGTCAGCGCGCCAACCCGAACATGACGCGCTGAGATCCCGCTCACACCAGTCTCGACTGTCGCACAGCGGCGGCGATGAAGGAGGTGAACAGGGGATGCGGCGCGAAGGGCTTCGATTTCAGCTCGGGGTGGAACTGGACGCCGATAAACCAGGGGTGATCGGGCCTTTCGACGATCTCGGGCAGGATTCCGTCGGGCGACAGACCCGAGAACAACAGACCGGTCTTTTCCAGCTTTTCCCGATAGTGGATATTGACCTCATAGCGATGGCGATGGCGTTCGCTGATCCGGCTCTGGCCGTAGATCCGCGCCACCCTGCTGCCGGTCAGCAGGTCGCAGTCATAAGCGCCGAGCCGCATGGTTCCGCCAAGATCATCATTGGCGTTGCGCCTGATGGTTTGATTGCCCTGCAGCCATTCGGTCATCAGACCGACCACCGGCTCCTCGGTCGGACCGAATTCCGAGCTGTTGGCGCCGGGCAAATCGGCCTGATGGCGCGCCGCCTCGATCACCGCCATCTGCATGCCGAAACAGATGCCGAAATAGGGCACATCGCGCTCGCGCGCGAACTGCGCCGCGGCGATCTTGCCCGATGCGCCGCGTTCACCGAAACCGCCCGGCACCAGAATGCCGTGCACGTCCTCAAGCGCGTGGAGCCTTCCCTCGCTTTCGAAGATCTGACTGTCGAGCCAATTGAGCTTGACCTTCACATTATTGGCGATGCCGCCATGGGCCAGCGCCTCGGCGAGTGATTTATAGCTGTCGAGCAGACTGGTATATTTGCCGACCACCGCAATGGTCACTTCCCCCTCCGGATGGCGCACCGTCGTCACGATCTTGCGCCAGCGCGACAGATCGGGCGGCGGGGCCATGGTCAGGCCGAAATGCTTACAGACCTGCTCATCCAAGCCCTGATCGTGATAGCTGACAGGGACCTGGTAGATGGTGTCGACATCGAGCGCCGGGATCACCGCTTCTTCGCGCACATTGCAAAAAAGTGCGATCTTGCGGCGTTCCGATTGGGGAATGTCGCGATCCGAACGGCACATCAGCATATCGGGCTGGATCCCGACACTGAGCAATTCCTTGACCGAATGCTGGGTCGGTTTGGTTTTCAATTCGCCAGCCGAGGGAATATAGGGCAGCAGGGTCAGATGGACATACATGGTGTGATCGCGGCCCAGCTCATTGCCGAGTTGGCGAATCGCTTCCAGGAAGGGAAGACTCTCGATATCGCCAACCGTGCCGCCGATCTCGCACAGGACGAAATCCTCATCGGTGATATCCGAGCGAATGAATTCCTTGATGGCGTCGGTCACATGGGGAATCACCTGTACCGTCGCGCCGAGGTAATCGCCACGCCGCTCGCGAGCGATCACGTCGGAATAGATGCGTCCGGTGGTGATATTGTCCGAGCGCCTCGAGGCGACCCCGGTAAAGCGTTCATAATGCCCAAGGTCAAGATCGGTCTCGGCGCCGTCATCGGTGACATAGACCTCGCCATGTTGATAGGGGCTCATGGTCCCCGGATCGACATTGAGATAGGGGTCCAATTTGCGCAGACGGACCTTGAAACCGCGGGTCTGAAGGACGGAGCCGAGAGCCGCCGAAGCGAGCCCCTTGCCGAGAGACGACACCACGCCGCCGGTGATGAAAATGAAACGCGTCATGGGCGGGGACCATACACCATCGGTGAGCGGCACCCAAGGGGGGGTGTTGCCCGTGGCCTTAAAAAATGGAAGATAAACTAGTGACTAAGCGGCGCGGCGGGCGCCTGCGGCGCCACTGGAACCACGGGTGCTTCGATCGGGGCGTCCATGATGGAGCCCTGCTTGCTGCGCTCGCTGGACAGCAGCGCCAGACTGAGACTGGTGACGAAAAATGCGGCGCCCAAGATCGCGGTGATGCGGGTCAGCAGATTGCCGGCCGCCCGACCGCTCATCACGCCACCCCCGCCAATCCCCAGCGCGCCGCCTTCGCTGCGCTGCAGCAGGATCAGGCCGACCAGGGCGACGGCCAACAGGAGGTGGATAACGATCAGAACGTTCAACATGAGCTTCACCGGACAATCATAAATAGTCGCGCCTGGAAAAATACGCGGCTTTCATTTAGACGGTGATGTCCGGTGACGCAAGCGCTATTGCCCAAAAGGACTCGGGCTTGAGACTGGCGCCGCCGACCAGGGCGCCATCGACCTCTGCGAGCGCCAGCAATTGCACTGCATTGGCCGGCGTGACCGAGCCGCCATAAAGCAGCCGGAACTGCGCGGCCTCGGCACCTTCTTCCGAGGCCAGCAGACGGCGCAAGGCCAGATGGACCTCCGCCACTTCGGCCAGAGTCGGCGTCTGGCCGCTGCCGATCGCCCAGACCGGCTCATAGGCGATCACCACTCGACTGGACTGAGCGCCGGGCGGCAGGGACTGTTTCAGCTGTGCGGTCACGACGGACAAAGCCTGACCGGCCGCGCGCTGCTCGGCGCTTTCACCGACACAGACGATCACCGACAATCCCGCCGCCAGCGCGGCTTCCGCCTTCGCACGCACCATGGCGTCGGTCTCAAAATGCTGGGAACGGCGCTCGGAATGGCCAACAATGACATGGCTTGCGCCCATATCCTTGATCATGGACGCCGCGATATCACCGGTAAAGGCGCCCGAAACCGCGGAGTGACAATCCTGAGCCCCGAGCCAGATGTCCGAGCCGGCGATCTGCTGCCCGACCCGATCGAGCAGAGTAGCCGGCGGGCACAGCAACAGATCGGCCTTGAAGGGCCCGTTGCCGCGTTTGGCCAGCAGTCCCGCCACCAGATCAAACGAATCCGACTTGTGGCCATGCATTTTCCAATTGCCGGCGATCAGGGGACGGCGGGCCATGGCGATCTTCCTTACTTATTTTTGTTGAAACCTAAAGGAGCCGCGCGCGCTTCATCCTCGGCGCTCTGCACCAGGCGAAGCGCATTGCCGCCCCAGATTTTGGCGATATCCGCATCATTATAGCCGGCCTGTTTGAGGGAAGCGGTCACCTTGGGCAGATCGGCGACATCCTCCATCCCCGCGACACCGCCGCCGCCATCCCAATCGGCGCCGATCCCGACATGATCGACACCGGCGATCGCCAGCGCATGCTCAAGATTGGCCATGAACATGTCGAAATTTGCCCGCGGCCGGTCGTCGGCGGCCGCAGCCCTTTGATGGTCGGCGATCAATGTGGCTTGCTCATCGACAGACAATTGATCGATCACCTCCATCCGGTCCTCGATCAGACCCATCTGCGGTGACGCGGCGCGGGCCTGCAGATAGACGCTGTTGATCTGGATGACACCGCCTGCTTCCGCCAGACGGCGGATTCGATCATCATCGAGATTACGTGGATGATCGAAGATCGCCTTGCAGCCGGAATGGGAGAGAATAATCGGCGTCTTTGACAGCAGCAGCAATTGATCAAACACCGCGTCCGACGCGTGGCTGGCATCGATCACCATGCCGAGACGATTCATTTCCGCGACCCATTTTTTTCCCAATGGGCTCAGGCCGTTCCAGCGCGGTGTATCGGTGGCGGAGTCGGCGAATTGATTCACGCCGAAATGGACCGGACCGGCCATTCGCACGCCGAGACGATAAAAGGTCTCGAGCAGACCGAGATCATCGCCGAGCGGGTAGCTGTTCTCCATGCTCTGGAAAACGAAGCGCTTCCCGGCGTCCTTGATCGCTCGGGCATCCTCGGCCCGCAAGGCCAGGGCAAATTTGTC
>Ga0116226_10001339_pt1 | contig 21272 bp, 18 predicted proteins | sample S1TSphfallax_FD_89692 | JGI IMG/M metagenome (GOLD analysis project Ga0116226, IMG submission 89692) | Host-associated microbial communities from peat moss isolated from Minnesota, USA - S1T2_Fa - Sphagnum fallax MG | ecosystem: Host-associated > Plants > Peat moss > Unclassified | place: USA... | reverse complement strand
TCTTCGCCAAGGGTAACGCGGTTGCCGGGTTGCGGCATGTCCTCGCCGGTCATGAAAATGCCGGCCATGTTGGCGTATTGCTCGATGACGTTGGCGAAATCGCGGCCCCACCAGCCGGGGTTGAGGAAGGCAGCGGTGGTGGGCAGGCCCATGGCGTTAAGCTCGATATAATAGCCGCCGGCAAAGCCGCGGGCGGGGTCGTGGGCGGCGAAATCGGCGATCAGGCCGCCCATGAGTTCACCGCGGTGCATGTTGACGGGTTTTTCGAAAATGGACCAGACGGTCTGGATGATGTGGCGCAGATAGTGGCGGCCGACATGGCCGTTGCCGTTGGCGAGGCCGTTGGGGTATTTGCCGCTGGCGGAGTTCAACAAAAGCCTAGGGGATTCGACGCAGTTTCCGGCCAGCACCACGGCGGCGGCGGCCTGGCGGCAGGTGACGCCCGCGGCATCGACGTAGATGACGGCATTGGCCTGGCCGGCATCGTCATGCTCGATGCGGATGGCGCGGTACTTTGGGCGCAGGTCCAGCTTGCCGGTGGCGAGCGCGCGGGGGATTTCGACCGTTAGGGTGGACCATCTGGCGCCGTGCTTGTCGCCGGTGACGGTGAAACCGTCCTGGATGGAGGCGGGGCGGCCGTCATACGGGACGGCGTTGATGGCGTGGCGGCCGGTGGAGATTTGGCTTAGGCCGAGGCGTTTGGCGCCCCAGTACATGACTTTGAAATTGTTGTTGGCGGGTAGCGCGGGCAGGCCGTTGGTGCGCGAGACGCCCATTTTTCGCTCGGCCAGATCGTAATAGGGTTCGATGTCTTCCAGGTTCAGCGGCCAATCTATCAGGCTGACGCCGGGAATGTCCCCGTATATGGTCCGGGCGCGCATCTCGTCCGCCTGGAAACGATAGGTGCAGCCGGACCAGTGGGTCGTCGTGCCGCCGACGACTTTGCAATGCCAGGATGGCGCGGTTGGGTGGTCCCGTGCGACGCGCCAGGTGCCGGAGGCGGTGCGTTTGTCCAGCCACGAGAGCATTTCGTAGCCGGCCCATTCGTCGTTGACGAAGTCATCCGGGGTAAGGTGAGGGCCGGCTTCAAGAAGGACCACTTTTTTGCCGCGCTGGCACATCTCATTGGCGAGCGTGCCGCCGCCGGCGCCGGAGCCGATGATGACGATGACATCCGAGTCAGTGGTTTCGTAGCGCGCCATCTTACAAATCGTTCGGGAGCGGCGGCAGCCAGTCCAGATCGTCAAAGCCGCGCTTGAGATAGCCGCCGAGATGGACGGAGGCGCCTTCATAGCCGAAGGCGGACCAGAGTTCGACATCGTCGTAGAGATAGCGGACGGCCAGGCGCTGGACGAAAGTGAATTCGGGCGTGGCTTCGATCCGTTTGAGGGCTTCGATGCGATAGGTTTCCGCAAGGGCGGTGAAGGGGATGGGCCATGCGCCGCCAAGGCTTTCGCAGAATGCGGTAAGTGTAGGACCGGTATCCAGCCGGTCGAAATGCAAGACCACGCGGCGGTAGATGGTGACCGGCAAACTGTCATGCGGGTAAAGCGTTTGGATGGCAGCGATCAGGGTTTCGGCATCTGCCGCGCTGATTGTGTAGAGATTTGCGGCCCAGTCCTGTGTGTTGGCCACTGTGAGCGGCGCCGGCAGCTTCGGGTCTTTATGAGCGCTTATGTTTGCCACGAAATCCCCTTCAGGCGAGAAAAACCGTTCCGGCGCTTGTCCGGAACGGTTTGATGGGGAAAAATTATTCGGCCGGCGCCACTTCCATTCCTTTGGCGCGGCCTTTGGACACGAAGTAGTAAAGCGGGCTGATGACGACCAGGCAGACGATCCAGGAAATATCGGCGCCGCCGAGCATTTTCGCGATGGGGCCGGTGTAGAGGGTTTGCGACATGAAGGGCACTTCGATAATGAAGCCGATCACGTAGCAGCCCACCGCCAGCCATTGGAAGCGGCCATAAATGCCGCCATCGGCCTGCACGAAGGACTCCACATCGTAGGAGCCGTGATGGATGAGGTAATAATCCACCAGGTTAATGGCGGTCCAGGGAACCAAGACGTAGAGCAGGATGTAGAGGAAGTTCATGTATTCGTTCAGGAAGTTCTGCTGGCCGATGATGCTGACCGCCAGCGCTACGGCGAAGACCGCGACACTGGTGATGAGCCGGGCCGGCATTCCGGGCATCCAGCCTTTGACGAAGGTCTGCAGGAAGGTGAGGATGGCGAGCACGCCGCAATAGATGTTGATGGCGGTGCCGCAGGCGAGGCCGAGGGTGAAGGTGATGATGACCGGGATGGCCAGCCCGCCGGAAGCAGCGATGAAGCCGGAAACGACGTTGCCATTGGCGCCGACGATGATGCCGATCATCGCGCCGAGAATTTCCGGCACGATTGAGCCAATCGCGGTGCCGGAATAGGTGGCCCAGAAGGAGGGCATCACGCCGGTATCCTTCGGCATGTAGCGCGTATAGTCGGAAACATAGGGCGCGTAGGAGAGAGTCCAGAGCGCCGAGAGCGAAAACGCGCCGATGAAGTTGGGCAAGGTGAAGGCGCCAGAGGTCATGAAGTTTTTCGGCAGGCCGACGAAGCCGAGCAGCATGACAAACACCAGCAACAGCGCGATGCCGGTGACGATGGAGACGTATTTGCTGAACTCGTGGATCAGGTCGTAACCGAAGAAGGCCGCCAGCAGGCTGACCACCGCGGTGATAATGACGCCCCAGTTGATGCTGATGCCATGATAAACCGCATTCATTGACTGGCCGCCGAGCACCATATTGGAGGCGCAGAAGCCGAGATACATGAGGATGACGGCCAGCACGATAACCACCGCGCCGATGGAGCCGAACTGCCCGCGGGTTTGCACCATCTGCGGGACCCCAAGCTGCGGGCCTTGGGCGGCGTGCAGCGCCATGAAGACCGTGCCAACCAGCGTGCCGAGGATGATGGCAAGGCTGGCGGAAACGAAGCCGAGGCCGAATAGGGTGGTGGCGAGGGCGCCGGTTACCACCGTCAGCGTGCTCATATTGCAGCCGAACCAGATGGTGAACAGGTAGCTGAATGTGCCGTGTCGCTCGTTCTGCCCGATCGGGTGGATGGTATTGTGCTCGATGGCGGTAAGCGGTGGCGAATCCATGAAAATCTCCCAGGCAGAAATTCTGCCAATTGTGACAGGCATTGCAAGCCGCGGATTGGCAGAACCCTGAGAGCGATTATCGGCCGCAACGCCCCGATTTGGTTTCCGGGCGTTGAACCGTCTTTGTTTTATAATGGTTAGCGGAGTATCAATAATGGTCAACCTAGAAAATGCAATGCTGAAGGCATAATTTTCCGATGCGGGCGCTTAAACCGTCGGCGAAGAGGCGTGGCCGGCCCGAAGCTTCATGAAAATGCCGCAACCTGGCGTTACCTTCCCTTTTTTCAGACCTGGCCGCGCACAACTACATCTGCGCAAGTCGAAAAGGGGCGAGACGATGAAAGTTTCCATGACCGTGAATGGCCGGGCCGAGACGGTTGATCTCGACCCGCGGGTAACGCTGCTGGATAGTTTGCGCGAGACGCTGGGCCTTACCGGGTCCAAGAAGGGCTGCGACCATGGGCAGTGCGGGGCGTGCACGGTGCTGGTGAATGGGCGGCGGATAAATGCGTGTCTTTCGCTGGCGGTGATGCATGAGGGCGATGAGATTACCACAATCGAAGATTTTGAAGATGACGGGGTTCTGCATGAATTGCAGGCGGCTTTTGTGGAACATGACGGGTTTCAATGTGGGTACTGTACGCCCGGGCAGATTTGCTCGGCCGTGGGCATGTTGAGCGAGGTTGCGGCGGGGATGCCGAGCCATGTGACGGTGGCGCTCGCGGATGAGCAAGTGGCGCTGACGAATGAGGAAATACGTGAGCGGATGAGCGGGAATCTGTGCCGCTGCGCGGCGTACCCGAACATTGTCGCGGCGATTGCGCAGGTGGGGCGGGCGCAATGAGGGCGTTTGTTTATGTGCGCGCGGCGGGCGCGGAAACTGCGGCCGGGGAGGCGCGGGACGCTGGTGCGAAATTCATCGCGGGCGGAACAAATCTTCTGGATTTGATGAAGTTGCAGGTGGAGACGCCGGAGAAGCTGGTAGACGTGAATCGGGTAGGATTGGACAGGATCGAGGATACGCCTGAAGGCGGTTTGCGGATTGGCGCGCTGGTGCGCAACAGTGACCTGGCGGCGGATATGCGGGTGCGCACGCGCTACGAGGTGTTGAGCCGGGCGCTGCTTTCCGGCGCTTCGGCGCAGCTGCGCAACAAGGCGACGACCGCTGGAAACCTGTTGCAGAGGACGCGGTGTTATTATTTTTACGATACGGCGTTGCCGTGCAATAAGCGGCAGCCTGGTTCCGGTTGCGCGGCGCTTGAAGGGTTCAACCGCGTGCATGCGATTTTGGGGGTGAGCGGGCAGTGCATTGCGTCGCATCCTTCGGATATGGCGGTTGCAATGCGCGTGCTGGATGCAGAGGTGGAAACGTTGGCGCCGGATGGCGAACGGAGGAAAATTCCGCTGGCGGAATTGCATAGATTGCCGGATGATACGCCGCATATTGAAAACACGCTGGCGCAGGGTGAGCTGATTACGGCGGTGACACTGCCGCCGGCGCCGGCGGGCCGGCAGATTTACCGGAAGGTGCGGGACCGGGCTTCTTATGCGTTTGCCCTGGTTTCCGTGGCGGCGATTATTGATGTCCGGCATGATGCGGTGAGGCGCGCGCGGGTTGCCTTTGGCGGCATTGGCGCGAAGCCGTGGCGCGATGAAGTTGCGGAGGCGGCGCTGGAAGGCGCGCCGGCGACAGGCAAAACCGCCGATGATTTTGCCGGCCGGATTTTGGCCGATGCTGTCGGGCATGGCGGGAATGATTTTAAGATTCCGCTGACGCGGCGGATTGCGCGCGCGGTTTTTGAGCAAGCCGGCGCCTGAGGGGGAAGCGAAAATGGAATTCAATATTCCGGAAGGGGTGACGCCGCTTGATGAAGAACGGCTGGTCGGCCAGCCGCTTGACCGTGTGGAGGGACCGTTAAAAGTTCGCGGCAAGGCGCCTTATGCGTACGAAGTTCGCGAAGGTGGAGATGCAGCTTACGGCTATTTGCTAACCGCGGGAAGCGGCAAGGGCAGGATTGCCCGGATTGATACCGCCAAAGCGGAAGCGGCGCCGGGCGTGCTGCTGGTGTGGACGTATAAGACGACGCCGAAGCAGGCCGAGCCTTCGCCGGAGACTGTGCCACAGCTACGCAGCGATAAGATTATGCATAATGGCGAAGCGATTGCGGTGGTGGTGGCGGAACATTTTGAGCAGGCGCGGGCGGCCGCACTTTTGATTGATGTCGAATACGAAACAGCCGATGGCATTTATGATTTTGCCGCGAATACCGGCAAGGCCGAGACCCCGCCGGAAGGAATGTTCAAGCCGGATTCCGGCGCGGGCGATTTTGAGCCGCATTTCGCGAGCGCGGCGGTGCAGGTGGATGTAACCTACACCACGCCGGTGCAGAGCCAGGCGATGATGGAGCCGCATGCCTCGCTCGCGTATTGGGAAGATGACAGCCTGGTCATTCATACCGCCAACCAGTTATTGAATCCCGCTCAGAAGACGATTGCGGCGACGTTGCAGATACCGCCGGAGAAGGTGCGGGTGCTGGCGCATTATGTCGGCGGCGGGTTTGGCTCCAAGCTGAAGGTGTTTGGGGACGCAATTCTGGCGGCGCTGGCGGCGCGGGAATTGCAGCGGCCGGTGAAGATTGCGTTGACGCGGCAGCAGATTTTCAATCACACCACGCATCGCACGGCGACGATTCAGCACTTGCGGCTGGGCGCTGAAAAGGACGGCCGGCTGGTGGCGTTGGCGCACGAGAATTTCGTGAGCAATCTGCCGGGAAAAACGTTTTTTGAGCCGGTGGCATTGGCGACGACGATGCTATACGCGGCGCCGCATCGCAAAATGACGCACCGTATGGTGGCAATGGATTTGCCGGAAAGTGCGTCCATGCGCGCACCCGGCGAGGCGGTGGGGATGCTGGCGCTGGAATGCGCGATGGACGAGCTGGCTGAGAAGCTGGATATCGACCCGATTGAGTTGCGCATTAAGAACGAGCCTTCGAAAAATCCTGAGGATGGCACGCCTTATTCGGCGCGCAAGCTGGTTGAGTGCATGGAAGAGGGCGCAAGATTGTTTGGCTGGAGCAAGCGGCGCAAGAAACCGGGCCAGTGGCGGGATGGCAATTTCCTCATCGGCATCGGCATGGCAGCGGCGGCGCGCGGGAATTTACTACAGGCCTCAAAGGCCAAAATACTGCTTTCAAAAGACGGAAAATTGAACGTGCGGACGGCGATGACGGATATCGGGACTGGTACGTACACGGTTCTCACGCAGATTGCCGGAGAAATGCTGGGTTTGGCGCAGGAGGATGTGAGCGTAGAGATCGGCGATACGGATTTTCCGGAGGCGTCCGGCTCCGGCGGGTCCTGGGGGGCTTCAAGCTCCGGCTCGTCGGTGTTTTATGCGTGCCAGGCGCTGCGCAGCAAATTAGCCGCGGCAGCCGGGTTTGAGCCGGGCGAGGCTGCGTTCGAGGATGGTTTGATACAGGCCGGCAACCAATCTTTCCCGATTGCGGAATTGGTTGGTGATGACGGCATGGAGGCGGAGGGCGAAGTGAAGCCCGGCGTGCTGGAGGATGCCTATACGCAAGCCGGCTATGGGGCGCATTTTGCCGAAGTCGGCGTGGATATTGATACGGGCGAGATACGCGTTCGCAGGATGCTGGGCGTATTCGCGGCCGGCCGGATTCTCAACTTGAAGACCGCGCGCAGCCAGGCGATCGGCGGCATGGTGTTCGGCGTAGGCGCGGCGCTGATGGAAGACGCCGTGGTGGACACGCGTTATGGGTATTTGGTGAACCATGATTTCGCCGAGTATCATATTCCCGTGCATGCGGATATTCCGGATATTGAGGCGATTTATCTGCCGGAACTGGATGACAAGGCGAATCCGTTGAAGAGCAAGGGCGTGGGAGAGCTGGGCATTTCCGGCGCCGGCGCGGCGATTGCCAACGCCGTGTATAATGCGTGCGGCGTGCGGATACGGGATTATCCGCTGACGCTGGATAAGGTGCTGGCCGGAATGGAGGCTATCCCCGGCCAATAAACGGCATCATCGTCGCCATTACGGTTACAAACTGGATATTTGCCGCAAGCGGCAGATTGGCCATGAGCATGATCGTGCGGCCGACATCGGCGGCGTCCATGCGGGGTTCGGGCATGATTCGGCCATCGGCCTGCATGGCGCCCTGCACCATGCGTTCGGTCATCGGCGTGGCGGCGTTGCCGATATCTATCTGCCCGCAGGCGATATTGAAGGCGCGGCCGTCGAGGGAGATGGATTTGGTAAGGCCCGTGAAGGCGTGCTTGCTGGCGGTGTAGGGCGCGGAGCCGGGGCGCGGCGTATGGGCAGAGATGGAGCCGTTATTGATGATGCGGCCACCTTGCGGGCTTTGCGCGCGCATGCGGCGGAAGGCGGCGCTGGCGCAGAGGAACATGCCGTCCAGGTTGACTTCGGTGACTGATTTCCATTGGGCGAAGGTAAGGTCGCCAAAATTCGTGCCGAGTATGGCGTTGCCGGCGTTGTTGAAGAGCAGGTCAATGCGGCCGAATTTTTGGACCGCTTCGTCGAATAAGGCTTCAACAGCTTCTTCATTGGTCACGTCCGTTGAGACGACTAAGGCAGAGCCGGATTTGGCGAGGGCGGCGGTTTCCTCAAGCGGCCCCGTGCGCCTGCCGGCAAGGCCGACGTGCCAGCCATCATCCAGCAAAGCCAGTGCGGCGGCGCGGCCGACACCGCTTCCGGCGCCTGTGACGACGGCGGCGCGGATGGTCATGCTATCGGCTTCCAAGGCAAAATTATCATGAATTTCACGTCTCCCTGCCTTTTTCCACCACATGACGGGGCCAACTGCAATCGCGATGGCAAAGACGGGCGAAATCCGGGTTGGGATATCCGGCTGGACCTACAAGCCGTGGCGCGGCATGTTCTACCCGGCGGCGTTGCGGCAGAAGGATGAGCTTGCCTTCGCGGCGGGCAAGTTTCGCACCATCGAGATAAATGGGACGTTTTACGGTTTGCAGCGGCCGGAAAGTTTTGCGCGCTGGCGCGATGACACGCCGGAGGATTTCGTATTCTCGGTGAAGGCGCCGCGGTTTATTACGCATATTCGGGGTTTGCGGGATGTTGAGGCGCCGATTGCGAATTTCATGGCCTCCGGGCTGTTGGCGCTGGGGCCGAAGCTGGGGCCGGTTTTGTGGCAATTTCCCCCGCGAATGACGTTTAATGCGGCGTTGTTCGAGCCGTTTCTGGCGCTCCTGCCACATGACACCACGGCGGCCGCGGCGCTGGCGCAGAAGCATGATGCACGGATGGACGGGCGCGATTTCATCGAAATCGGAGGAGCGCGGAAGGTTCAGCATGCCGTTGAGATTCGGCATGAGAGTTTTGCCGTGCCCGAATTCACCAGGCTGGCGCGGCGCTACGGCGTGGCGGTGGTTTGCGCCGATAGTTTGGAATGGCCGCGAATTTTGGAAGTAACGGCGGATTTTGTCTATTGCCGGCTGCACGGTTCCGGGGAGCTTTACGCCAGCGGCTATGACGCCAAGGCGCTCAATTTCTGGGCGCGGCATGCGCAGCGGTGGGCCGATAGCCACGACGTATTCGTTTATTTTGATAATGACATGAAAGTGAAGGCGCCGGAGAACGCGCTGGCGCTGGCGCGGCGTCTCGGCATCAGCAGAGGAGGAGAAAAAATGGCGAAAGAGAGCAAGGCGCAGGAGAGGACCATCGAGCGCGTGATGCATGAGGCAAAAGAGGGGGAGTTGAAGACCGGGAGCGGCAAAAAGGCGAAGAGCCGCAAGCAGGCAGTGGCGATTGCGCTGCGGGAAGCTGGTGCCTCGAACCAGGATACGCCGCCGAAGAACCAGCGCAACCTGAGGCAACAGCAAGGAGAATGAACGCAAGGCGGCGACGAAGTGAAGACGGCAGATGAGTTGCTGAACAAGCCGACAAGGGTGCGGCCTTTCCTGACGAAGAGCGGAGCCGGTTTCACCTGCACGGGCTGTTGCGGCCGCATGTGGGAAACACTGATGAGCAGAGAGGTTTCCTTCGCGGCGGCGCTGGCGGTTACGCGCGAAACGCTTACGGATGATGCGGGCCTTGCGCTAAAAATTCGTGCGTTTATGTGGCTGCCTGAATATCGGGATATGACGAAGGAGTTCGGACATGACTGAAAGCTCAACGCCAATATGGTTTATCACCGGTTGTTCGACGGGGTTTGGGCATGACCTGGCGAAAGCGGTTCTCGGGCGCGGTTGGAACGCGGTGATTACGGCGCGCAATCCCGGGACGTTGGCGGACTTTGCGATTGCGAATCCGAAAACGGCGTTGGCATTGCCGCTTGATGTGACGGATAAAGCGCAGATTGAAACTGCGGTGAGCGCGGCGAAGGAGCGCTTTGGCGGGATCGACGTGCTGGTGAACAATGCCGGGTATGGCTATCAGTCCTCGATCGAGGAAGGCGAGGATGAGCAGATCCGCGCGCAGTTCGATACGAATGTGTTTGGTTTGTTCGCGGTCACGCGCTTGGTTTTGCCGGTCATGCGCCAGCAGCGGCGTGGTCATATCATCAACGTCTCTTCGGTCGCCGGATTTGTCGGCTTTCCGGCATCCGGTTACTACGCGGCGTCCAAACATGCGGTAGAAGGCTTTTCGGATGCGCTGGCGGCGGAGGTTAAGCCGCTTGGGATAAATGTGACCTGCGTTGAGCCCGGGCCGTTCCGGACCGATTGGGCAGGGCGTTCCCTGAAGCAGACGCCGAATGCGATTGCGGAATATGCCGAGACGGCGGGGAGCAGGCTGAAGGGGACGGCCGAGAAGAGCGGCACGCAGGCAGGCGACCCGGTGCGCGCGGCGGAGGCTATTATCAACGTAATGCAGAGTGATCGGCCGCCGGCGCATCTGGTGCTGGGCGCGTTCGGCATCGCCGCGGTTACGAAAAAGCTGAAGGCAACGCTCGAGGAAATAGAAGCCTGGCGGCAGGTGGGGCTGGATACTGATCATCCGCCGTCGCGTTGAACGCGGACACGGCGCGCCCCATTTGATCCTTACAACTCGAAGGGATTTTGTGGATGACGCATCGTGAATCGCCGATTTTGCAGCCGGTGACGATTGGGGATTTGCAGCTTCCCAACCGTGTGGTGATGGCGCCGCTGACGCGCAACAGGTCCAGTGAGGCAGGCGTGCCGCCGGATTTCGCGGCGGATTATTACGCACAGCGGGCGGATGCGGCAATTGTGATTTCCGAGGCTACGAATATCTCAGCCCAAGCCCGCGGCTATGCGATGACGCCAGGGATCTGGGCGCCGGCGCAGGTGGCAGCCTGGGCGCGGGTGACGCGCGCGGTGCAGGGGCAGGGTGGCAGGATTTTTCTGCAGCTTTGGCATACGGGGCGGCTATCGCACCCGGATTTGCATAATGGCGCATTGCCTGTCGCACCTTCGGCGATTGCGCCGGAAGGGCAGGCATTCACCCTGGAAGGACTAAAGGACTTTGTCACGCCTCGGGCGCTGGAGACGGATGAGATTCCGGCGATTGTGGAGGATTACCGGCACGCCGCGCGCTGCGCGAAGGCGGCGGGGTTTGATGGCGTGGAGATTCATTCAGCGAATAATTATCTTCTGGACCAGTTTTTGCGGGACAGCACGAATAAGCGGACCGATAAATATGGCGGGTCGATCGAGAACCGGCTGCGCTTTCCGCTGGAGGTCGTGCGGGCGGTGCTTTCGGTTTGGGATGCGAAACGGGTGGGCATACGGATTTCGCCGACGACAACGATGCCGGGGAATGCGCCCTTGGATTCCGACGTGATGGCGACGTACGGGACGTATTTTACGGAGCTTTCCAAGGCTGGGCTGATGTATATCCACGGGATCGAGGGCATTACGCAGTTGACGCGGGACGTGCCGGACGGGGTGGACTTTTCGGCGCTGCGCAAGCGGTTTACGGGCGCCTATATGGCCAATAATAACTACACATTGGAGCTGGCGGAAGCAGCCCTGGCGGCGGGGCGGGCCGATCTTTTCTCCTTCGGCCGGCCGTTCATCGCCAACCCGGACCTGGTGCACCGGTTTGCGATTGGCGCGCCGCTGGCTGATGCGCCGCAAAAATATTGGTATGGCGGCGATTCGGTCGGCTATTCGGACTGGCCGGGGATGGATGGGCAGATTCACATCAAACGGGATTGAAGCAGGGTCGCTTCCCTTAAGTGCCGGTTGAGGCCCTGTTCTGCCGTCATGCAAGCGTGGCATACTTGACCGGGAAAGCCGCGCCGTCGCACATACTCTCGCCAATGACCAAGGAAGATACCCTGACGGCCAACACGCGCGGGAGGACGGCCGAGCGCGTCTACCGGGATTTGCTGGCGGATATATCGGATTTCCGCCTGTTGCCTGGGGACCGGTTCACCGAGACCGACTTGTCGCGGCGCTTTGCCGCGTCCCGCACGCCGATCCGCGACGCGCTGTTCATGTTGAAACGGGAAGGCTTTGTGGATGTGCGGTTCCGCAGCGGCTGGCATATCTGCCCGTTTGATTTCAAGCGGTTTGACGAGTTGTATGAGTTGCGGATTGTGCTGGAGACGGCAGCGGTGGAGCGGCTGTGCCAGGCGGGCAATGATGCGCGGCTGGAGGCGGTGGAGAAACTGGAGAAGATTTGGAAAGTGCCGGATGCGGTGCGCGAGCCGGATGCGAAACGGCTGACCGAGCTCGACGAAGGTTTTCACCGGACCTTGATGGAGGCGGCCGGGAACAGGCAGATGTTGGAGGTTCATAACGAGCTGACCGAGAAGATACGGATTATCCGGCGGCTGGATTTCTTCAAGGACTCCCGGATTGCGGCAACGTACCGGGAGCATGTGCAGATTTTGCGGCCACTGCGGCGCGGGCTGGTGGCGGAGACGCTGATTATGCTGCGGGCGCATATCGAGAGCAGCAAGCAGGAGGTGCGGAAGATTACCCTGCACATGATGCACGAGGCGCGTGCTGCCTCCCGTGGCTGACATCCAAGCCGGCGCCTTGGCGATGCCGCGCTGGCAGATGATCGCCGGCGCTTCGATCGGCAATGCGCTGGAATTCTATGATTTTATTATATATGGGTTTTTCGCGCCATATATCGCGGCGGCGTTTTTCCCAGGTCATGACCAGGCGACCAAGCTGCTGCTGACATTTGGGACCTTTGGCGTATCCTTTCTGGCGCGTCCGGTGGGCGCGGTGGTACTGGGCAAGTTTGCGGATGACCGCGGGCGGGCGGCTTGCATGATTGTCGCGGTTTCGCTGATGACGCTGGGCAGCGCGCTGATCGCGTTGATGCCGCCGCGCGCGATCATTGGGATATTTGCGCCCCTTGGCATTCTTTTGGCGCGGTTGGTCCAGGGTTTTGGCCTGGGCGGTGAGTTTGGCAGCGCCACGGCGCTGATGATCGAGCATTCGGCGGGACGGGAAACCCATGCGGCGAGCTGGCAGGGCAGCAGCCAGAACGTGGCGTTTCTGATCGGCTCCCTGGTTGCGTATATTCTTAGCCTCAGCTTGCCGGCGGCGGCTTTTCACGACTGGGGGTTTCGGGTGGCGTTCGGGATCGGCGTTCTGGCCGGGCCGGTAGCGCTCTTTCTGCGCCGCCGGCTGCACGAGGCGCCGGCGTTTCTGGCGCAGAAGGGAGCGCCGGCGGCACCTGGCGAGCCGGCGACCTGGGGCGGGATTGTGATTGCGGCCTGTATGGTGGCCATCGGCACCGCGCAGACATACCTTATTGTCTACTTGCCCACCTACGCGAGCACGCAGCTACACATGACCGCGGGCAAGGCGCTAGGTGCGGTGGTGCTGCTTAACGTTGTCACCTTGGCGCTGATTCCGTGGCGGCTGGCCGTGGCGCACAGGTTTGACCAGACGCATCAAAGCCGCTGGATGGTCGTCTCCTGCCTTGCGATGATGGCGGCGGGGTATCCGGCTTTCATGGTGCTGGCGGCATGGCCGGGGCCGGTGATGCTGTTTCTCCTGCCGCTGTTTTTTACGGTGATCGGGATGCCTTATAACGCGCCGCTTACCGGGTTCATGGGCATGGTGTTTTCCATGCGGCACCGGGGTATTGGTCTCTCCGTAGGGTATGCGATCGGGATTGCCGTGTTTGGCGGGTTTGCGCCGTTCATTAATACCTGGCTGGTGGGTAAGACCGGGGATCCGCGGGCGCCTGGACTTTATTTGATTATCGCATCGGTGGTGACGATCGTCGCGATTTCCTTTGCGCGGCGCCGCCTTCCGGCCAAATGAGCGGCTTGGCCGCGATTGCCCAATCCGCGGCCGCCGCGGGCGCAAATGGAGATGCCGGGGTTGATGGGGGCCGTAGCATTACTTAACTCTAGTAACTTAGTAGTTTAGTGGATATAAGCCATCACGGCGCATTGGGCGCTGGTCCCTTTTGGGGGTGTGTAATGGCTACCGAATTTTCCTATGGAATTGTTCTCTGGGCTGTGCCGCGTTTCCACAGGCCTAGCTCGTTTTCCCGCCCGCTGATCGCCGCCGCGGCGCCGTTCCCGCCCGGCGTGATTCATAAGATCGAGGATAATCTTCCGGCTTGTGCAACCGGCCTTCCCGTTGAGCCAGAGCAGCACGAAACCAGTGCCGGTTTATTAACGAAACATTGACGGCGGCGGACGGTGAACAGGCATATCCCAGAGTCGCTATAAGCCGCGGCAATAGTCATACAAGAAATTATTCCCTGCATGCGCGAGAATTTCCTACTGAATGAATAAACTTATGTTTGCTTGGCATCATGCCGCGGATTTATGCGGGGCATTTCGTTCCAGCGGCCGCGATGATGCTATCGAAAGGAATTTGTTGTGCTGAACCTTGAAACCGGGCCTTATCATTGGCCGCGGAAAAGAGTTTAAGCGGCCCGACCGGCGCGGCAGGGTAAGGTATAAACTCTACAAACTTCCGTTGGGTAGACCTGGGACGGATGGCGGGGGGCGGTTTCCAGCGCTTTGGCCAACAATCTCACGGCTCACTTGAATCGCGCTGCGATTCGTCAAACCCTATCGCTCTGAAGCATTTCTATTCATCCGCGTTTCGGACATCCACGTGATCCGCTTTAACCGCAGTGTCACGGCGTGTTTGATGGTCGCCGGGCAGCGGGGTCATAGCATGAGCCGAGATGTTTCATCACCAGCGCGGTGGGTTTGAGATGCCGGGCATTGAAACTACGTTGACGAATGCGGACCTGGCGCCGGTGGCGCCTGGGCAGCGCAGCTGGCGGTGGTACCATTTTGCGGCACTTTGGTTGGGCATGGTCATCGCGGTGCCGGCCTATATGATCCCGGCGACGATGCTGGATGAAGGCATGTCCGCCTGGCAGGCCGTTGTGACGGTGCTGTTGGGCAATCTCGTGGTTCTGGTTCCAATTTTGTTGATCGGGCACGCGGGGTCGCGTTATGGCGTGCCGTTCGCGGTGCTGGTGCGCAGTTCGTTCGGCGTGCAGGGGGCCAAGTTGCCGGCGCTGGCGCGGGCACTTGTCGCATGCGGCTGGTATGGCATTCAAACCTGGATCGGCGGCAGCACGCTGCTAGCGCTGCTGGGCGTTATTTTGCACCGGAACCTTGCTGGCGCGCCGCTGCCTTGGCTCGGGATCGGGATCGGTCAATTAAGCGCGTTCGCGGTATTCTGGCTGGCGCAGCTCGTCTTCGTGACCAAGGGCTTGAATGCCATACGCAAATTCGAAACCTGGACGGCGCCGCTTAAAATTCTCGTTTGTCTGGGTCTGGTGTGGTGGGCCGTTAATGGCGCCGGCGGCTTCGGGCCGATACTCTCCGCACCATCCGCATTTGTTCAAGGAGGGCCGAAGCAAGGGCAGTTCTGGCATGTTTTCTGGCCGATTTTCACGGCCATGTCCGGCTATTGGGGCGCGCTGGCCTTGAATATACCGGATTTCACGCGGTTCGCGCGCACGCAAAAGGACCAGATGTTGGGCCAGGCGATCGGGCTGCCGGGGCCGATGGCGCTGTTGGCGCTGGTCAGCGTCGTTGTCACCTCTGCGACGGTGATTATTTACGGCAAGGCGATTTGGGACCCGGTTCGGCTGTCCGGCGATATTGGCGGCATTGGCGTGATGGTCGGGCTGGTGATTATTACGATCGATACGATCTCGGTGAATATCGCCGCCAATCTGGTTGGGCCGGCTTATGATTTTTCGGCATTATGGCCGCGGCGGATTTCGTATCGCGTTGGCGGGTATATCACGGTGGCGCTTGGCGCGTTGATAATGCCGTGGAAACTTCTGGCGACCACGCAGGGTTATATTTTCGTTTGGCTCACCGGCTATGGCGCGCTGCTAGGGCCGATTGCGGGCATCATGATCGCGGATTACTGGATTGTGCGCCGGACCCGGCTGGATGTTGACGCGTTGTATAAAGCGGACGGCGCGTATAGCTATGCGAGTGGTTGGAATCCGGCGGCCTTGGCGGCCTTCGCGGTGCCTGTGCTGGTTAATCTTCCAGGTTTTCTGCACAGCGCCGCGCCGGGCGACTTTGCGAATGTCGGCGGCCTGTGGACGGGGCTTTACAGCTATGCCTGGTTCATCGGCATTGGGCTTGCATTCGTTCTTTATGCCGCGCTGATGTGGCCGACCCGCGTGATGATTTATCGCACGGCGGCAAGTCGGGGCGCCGGATAAAGCCTACGCCCCGTCCGGCACGATTCCGAGGATCCAGGGCTTGTCGTCGCCCTGGCAGAATTGGTGGCATTCCATCAGCAGTCTGACGCCGTTTGTGGCGGCGGGGTCGGCGGGGGTGATGATGAATTCTTGCTTGATCTGCCCGGCGGAGGTGGCGGCGTCGAGTTCGATGATGCGGGCGCCGTTGACGAAAGGTGGCTGTACAGATTGTGCAAGGACTTGTCGCAACGCCGCGGCGTTTGCGGGAGAAATCTGGCGCGGGGTGAGGGTGATGTACCAGGCGCGGGCAAGGCGCGGCTGGCCGTTGAGGCCGGGGCGGTCATCCATAGCGGTCAGGCCGAAATTCATCTTGCCATCGGTCCAATGCGTGCCATCCGGCGGCTGTAGGGCCTGGCCGGAAGGGCCATAGCAAACGAGTTTCATATACGTATTGAACGGCACCGGAACCGTGGTCACCGCATTGGGCGAGATGCTGGCGCAGGGCACCAGTTTGGGCGGGTGTTGGGCGAGCGCAGGGCGTGCGAGCAAAAGCGCGCAAGTGAGCAGAAGCAACAAGACTTTCATCAACCGTCCCCGGGGCCAATCAATACGGTTTTGCGATGAATGGAGGCTTCTGTCGAGCGGGCGGGACGGCTTCAGCGCGGGGTGAATTCGGTGCCGATGATGACCTCGATAAGGTTGGGCTGGCCGGAGGCGATGCCGGCTTCGATGGCTGGGGCGATGTCCGCCGGACGCTCGATACGGCGGGCCGGTACCCCCATGGATTGGGCGAGGGCCAGATAGTCAATCGGCGGGTCGGTGATGTCCATGGCGATGAAGCGGTTGGTGCGAGTGGAAAGGTAGTCTTCCCGGCCGCGCAGGAAATTTTTTAGTATGTTGTATTCGCGGTTGTTCATGACGACGAAGGTGACGGGAAGTTTTTCGTAGGCCGCGGTCCAGATTGCTTGCGGTGAATACATGGCGGCGCCATCGCCAACCACGGAGATGACGGGTTCGCGGCCGAGGCCGAGCGAGGCGCCGACGGCGGCGGGCATGCCCCAGCCAAGCGCGCCGCCGCGGGCGAAAGAATATTGCGAAGCGGAATGGCTGTTAAGGAAGCCGCGCAGGTGGAAGGCGGTGGCGACGGCTTCATCGACAATGTGAATTTCCGCGCCGATGGCCCGCGCGGTTTCCTGCGCAGCGACCAGCGGGGTTATGAGCGGCTCGTTCCATTGCGCGGCGGCGCGGGCGGCAAGCTCGGCGCGGCGGGTTTGCTTTGCGGCAGCAGCTTGCGCGATAAGCGCGGCAATTTCCGCGGCGTTCGGTGCCGCGGCTTCGGCGAGCAAAGGCTGCATGGCGCGGAGAGAAAACTTGATGTCGCCGACGACGGAGAGCTGCGTCGTATAGGTGCGGCCGAGGTCGCGGACGTCCGAGGACATTTGGTAGACTGTACAGCTGGCGGGGATGATGGGGCCGGCGGTGTAGAGGACGGTAATGAGGGATTTGCCGCCGAGGGCGAAGACGGCGTCGAAGCGTGAGAGAATTGCGTAAATCTCCTTGCCGTTGCTCGGCATGTTGCCGGCCCAAAGCGGGTGCGCGGTGGGAAAGGGCAGGCAGGAGGGCCAGGACGAGCCATAGACCGGCGCGCCGAGGGTTTCCGCAAGTGCCGCAACTTCCGCCGCGGCGCCGCTGCCGTAAGCTTCATCACCGGCAATTATAAGACGCTTGCCCGGCGGAACCGCAGCGAGGCGGGCGGCGAGTCCGGGCAGGGAGCCGGCAACGTTGCGGCGGTCGATGACCGAGGGTTCGGCGATGCCCACCGTGCTCATCTCCTCCATGACGTCCATGGGAAGAGAAAGAAAGACGGGTCCGGCGGGGGCGGCGCTGGAATCATGGAAGGCGCGGCGGACCAGCACCGGCAACTGGTCTGCGTGCGAGACTTCCTGCGCCCATTTCACCGCCGGCCGGGCGATTTGCACGAGATCGCCGAACAGCAGAGGGTCCGTGATCGTGTGGCGGGAATCCTGCTGTCCAGCCGTGACGACGAGCGGGGTTTGCGAGACGCTGGCGTTAAGTAGATTGCCCATGCCGTGGCCGAGCCCGCCGGCGGTGTGCAGGTTAAGAAAGCCGGGGCGGCCAGCGGCATGCGCGTACCCATCCGCCATCGCGACGGCGCTGGCTTCCTGCAAGGCCCAGATATAGTTGATGTCGGCCTCACCTATCAACGCGTCCATCAGCGGCAATTCGGTTGTGCCGGGATTTCCGAAGATGTATTTTACGCCTTCGCTGCGTAGGATTTCGAGTAGGACGGCAGCGCCACGCCGGGGTTTCAGGGACTCGATGGCGGTGATGGGGGTGTCCGGCATTTCGGATCCTTTGCTTTGGCAAGAAAGCAAGGCGTGGATGGCCGGGTCAAGCCCGGCCATGACGATTCGGACGGTTACCGGTCGACCATTTTCATCATGGTTTCGCCGTAGCGGGAGCCGGCTATTTTCTCTGGCGCCAGGGCGTCGTCCAGTGCCTGCATGTCGGCGTCGTTCAGGGTGATGGCAGCGGCGGCGATGTTCTCCTCCAGATATTTACGGCGCTTGGTGCCGGGTATCGGCACGATGTGCTCGCCCTTATGCAGCAGCCAGGCCAGGGCGATCTGGCCGGGTTTGGCGGATTTTTCCGACGCGATCTTCCGCACGGTCTCCGCGGCGGCGACATTGGCGTCGAAATTTTCGCCCTGATAGCGCGGGTCGTTGCGGCGGAAGTCATCGGCGGGGTAATCCTCCGCCCGCTTCACCTCGCCGGTCAGGAAGCCACGGCCGAGGGGGGAGAACGGCACCAGACCGATGCCGAGTTCGGTCAAGACAGGGATGATGTCCTGTTCCAGATTGCGTTCCCAGAGCGAGTATTCGCTTTGCAGGGCCGAGACGGGGTGCACGGCGTGGGCGCGGCGGATGTTGTTGGTGCCGGCTTCGGACAGGCCGAAGAAGCGGACTTTGCCGGCCGCGACCAGCTCGGCCACCGTGCCGGCGACGTCTTCCATTGGCACGTTGCGGTCGACGCGGTGCTGATAGAACAGGTCGATATGGTCGGTGCGCAGGCGCTGAAGCGAAGATTCGACCACCTGCCGGATATGGGCGGGCTGGCTGTTGGTGCCGGCGTTTTTGGCCTCCTTGATATCGAAGCCGAATTTGGTGGCGATGGTAACCTTGTCGCGTTTGCCTTCCAGGGCGCGGCCGAGAAGATCTTCGTTGGTGAAGGGGCCGTAGACTTCCGCGGTGTCCAGAAACGTACATCCGAGTTCGATGGCGCGATGCAGGGTCGCGATGGACTCTGCCTCATCAGCCGGGCCGTAGGACTGGCTCATGCCCATGCAGCCGAGGCCGATGGCGGAGACTTCCAGGCCCTGGGAGCCGAGTTTGCGGGTTGGTAAGGTCATGACGGCTCCTTAATGGAAATTCTGACTGCACCGCACCATATGGGTTTCCACGCAGACATGTGAACAGGAGCAGCCATGCCTACTCTCAATGCCGGCAAATCAGGTACTTTCAAGATCGGTGGTGATTTTGAGGTGAATCGCCTGGGGTTTGGGGCGATGCGCATCATGGGTGACGGGATCTGGGGTGAGCCCAAGGATCGGCCAGGCGCAATTGCGACGCTGAAGCGGCTGCCGGAGCTGGGGGTGGATTTTATTGATACGGCGGATTCGTATGGGCCGGATGTTTCAGAGGAGCTGATCCACGAGGCGCTGCACCCGTATAAGAACATGCTGATCGCCACCAAGGGCGGGCTGACGCGGACCGGGCCGAATGTGTGGGTGCCGGTGGGGCGCCCGGAATATCTGATCCAACAGGCGCTGAAGAGCCGCCGCCAGCTTGGGGTGGAGACCATTGGGCTTTGGCAGTTGCACCGGATCGACCCGAAAGTACCGCGCGAAGAGCAGTTTGGCGCGATCAAGCAGTTGCTGGCGGATGGCGTGATACGCCATGCGGGGTTGAGCGAGGTTTCGATTGAGGAAATCGAAGCTGCCGGCAAATTCTTCAAGGTCGCGACGGTGCAGAACAAGTATAATCTGGTGGATCGCGGCAGCGAGGCGGTGCTGGATTATTGCGCGGGCAAAAACATCGGTTTCATTCCGTGGTTTCCGCTGGCGGCTGGCGATTTGGCCAAGCCAGGCACGATTTTGGACAAGATCGCTAAGGATCATCGCGTGAGTCCGGCGCAGGTGGCGCTGGCTTGGGTGCTGAAGCGGAGCCCGGTGATGCTGCCGATACCGGGGACATCCAAGGTGAAGCACCTGGAGGAGAATATTGCGGCGGCGAATATTGAATTGTCGGACGCGGAGTTTGCGGACCTGGATGCGGCGGGTAAGGCGGAGCACTGATCGGCCACTTGGCGGCCCGGGGCGCCGGGACTTATAAAGCGTCATACCCCTCTGAGGAGAAGAAACATGACGTTTGAAAATCCCCGCGTTGCCGACCATCCGGTGGCGCAGCAATTCCTCGATCGCTGGTCGCCCCGGGCCTATAATGGCGAGGCGATGCCGCAATCGGTTTTGTTCACGGTGCTGGAAGCGGCGCGCTGGGCGCCGTCCTCTTACAATTCGCAGCCCTGGCGGTTTTTATACGCGGTCCGGGACAATGCGCATTGGGACAAGTTTTTGGGCCTGTTGAACGAGTTCAACCAGTCTTGGGCGAAGACGGCTTCGGCGATCGTGTTCGTGGTGTCGGAGACGACGATGGTTGTTCCGGGGAAGGATGCGCGGGTGCCGTCGCACAGTCATTCTTTTGATGCGGGGGCGGCTTGGGGGTATCTAGCATTGCAGGCCTCGCTGCTCGGCTGGCATGCGCATGGGATGGTGGGCATTGAGATGGACCGCATCAAGACGGAGCTGCATGTGCCGGATGATCACCGGATTGAGTGCGGGATCGTGATCGGCAAGATCGGGCCGAAGGATTTGCTGCCGGAGGCGTTGCAGGCCCGCGAATTCCCCAGCCCGCGCAAGCCGCTTTCGGAAATCGCCTTTGAGGGCGGGTTTTAGGCGCTGAGACTGGCGAGACGCTCGCGCAGTTCGGATTTGAGCAATTTGTTGGCACCATTGCGGGGCAAACTTTCCATAACCGTTACGTGTTTGGGGATTTTGTAGCGGGCGAGCCGGGTTTCCAGGTAGGCGATGATTTCGCCTGTTTTGATGTCCGCATCGTTGAGGGGAGCCACGGCAAGGTGGCCGACTTCGCCCCATCGGTCGTCTTTAACCCCGACCACAGCGCATTCGGCGAGGCCGGGATAGGCGGCCAAAGCTGCTTCGATTTCCGCGGGGTAGACGTTTTCGCCGCCGGAGATGAACATGTCTTTCTTGCGGTCAACGATGGAGAGATAGCCTGACGCGTCCAGGCTCCCGATATCGCCGGACCGGAACCAGTGGGCCGCCGTAAAGGCGGCAGCGGTTTCCTCAGGGCGGCGCCAATAGCCGGCGGAAACGTTGGCACCGCGGACCAGCACTTC
>Ga0116226_10001338_pt1 | contig 21273 bp, 21 predicted proteins | sample S1TSphfallax_FD_89692 | JGI IMG/M metagenome (GOLD analysis project Ga0116226, IMG submission 89692) | Host-associated microbial communities from peat moss isolated from Minnesota, USA - S1T2_Fa - Sphagnum fallax MG | ecosystem: Host-associated > Plants > Peat moss > Unclassified | place: USA... | reverse complement strand
TTGGCTTGCTGCTCGGCCCGATGCTGGGCCCGATCCCTCGCTCACGGCACCGACTCCGGCGTGTTTGACCGGACTCGCGGGTGTACTGCCGCCCTGGATCAAGGCTTCGATGGTTTCCACCATACGATGTAACAGCAGATGGATGACCTTGGCCGAGAATCCGCCCAACATGGCCAGCGCTGGCTTCCCGAAGTCATGCATGCTGCCGGTGCTGAACATCCGATCCGGCAACATCTCCACCATGATCAACCCCGCAATCAAGCCAAGTATCATGCGGCCGCCGTACGAAGCATCGAATTTCGGATCGTAGTTCGAGTCGGCCACGTAGCGATACGCATGAAAGAGCGCCGAAAATGATGCCCCCAGGCCGGCGCAGAACAGCAAGAAAAACGTATTGCTCAGCAAAACCAGCCCGGATGAATCGAGCAGACTACGATTGATGTTGACGCTGGATACATCGGGCGACATCGCGGTCAGCACCACAGCAATCAAAAAACCGATCGCCAGCAGCGTGAGTCTGCGTATCAAAGGAACCGGCCCCAGCCAGGTATAGTGTTGCCCCGTCAGATTGGCCGATTCGAGCAGGAGTATGCCTTGCGGCGTCGCCGGCGCGACCGCGTGCACCAACACTTGATGGATCGCGGCGAGCGATTGGGCGAGCGGGATCTGCGGCTGCCGTGCGCTTGTACTCATCGGTGCCGTGCTTGATTTCGCATCGAGTGCGACGCAGGCTCGGCTCATATCGGCCAGTTGCGCAATGGCCTCGCAAGGCACGGCCAATCCATGCAGCAGCGCGTGGCGAGCCATCGCCTCGCACTCGAGTTGCAGTTCAGCCCATAAGGTCTGCGCATAACGCGTGGTCCGCTCGCCTGCGCTATCCGGTGACATGGATAGCGCGATCGGCTCGATGGTGTGGGACTTGGTTTCCGGGGTATCCATGATTTTTTGCGCATAGGGACTCAAGTCAGACATCACTGTTTGCCAGCCAGCAGGCGCGGTTTCGCGTGCTGCGCCATATCGTGCAAGTGCGCACGAGGCGCCAGCGTTGCCAGAATCGCATTGGCCGCACCGACTCCTTCGAAATACGCGCCCTGCAGGGTGCCGTAGTGTTCAGTGCTGGTGGCTTCCCCAGCCAAATACAAAGTTTGAATCGGCGTGCGCAGCGTGTCGCGTGCGGCGAGGCTGGCCGGATGGATGCGATCGATCGCGGTATAAGAGCACGCGCCTTGAATATGGCGCTGACTCCGCCAGTTGCTGGCTTGCCGGTGGGGAGAAAACAGCACACTCGGATGGGCCGCCCGCACGCTGGTCATGAACATGTCCAAGACTTCAGATTCGGGCAGGCAGTCCAGGAAAGCGGCAAAATCTCCGGCGGCATCCGCAAGCAGAACGTCGGGCGCATACGGTAAGCGGCAATACCGCCAAACACCTTGGTATTCCTGGTCAATCAGATAGTAGTCAGTACCGGCTATCAATTCGGCCGGTGCGGAACGCATGCGCAGCGCCAGCTTTTTATGCGCGCCGAGACGCAATGCCTGGATCGCATTGCGATGTGCGGCCGGCAGCGCAGGCTCAAACTTGATCTCGCTTTCCGTCAGCATCGATACGGGTACTGTCAGAATGCAAGCGTCGACATTCAGGTTTTGGCGATTGAACTCCAGATTGACATGACGATCCGCCACGTGAATACGACCGACGCGCGCGTCGAAGTGCTCGAAATAGCGGCTCTCACCAATCTGTTTCAATTGCATTCCGTAAGCTGTTACTAGCGAACCCACGCCTCTGAGCACATAGAGAGGCGGTGAATCGACAGGGTCCAGCTTGCGAGCGCGGTCACCGGCAAGGTATTGCCAAGGCTCCGCGGTGGCAGAGAATGGCCCGTATGCAGATAAGGCCTGACCGAACAATGCGCTTTGGGTCGTGATGGGACGTGGCGCAGCAACCGGACGATCCGCGTATTGGCTGTTCTCATTGAACGACGACGCAATGGCATGGATCACATCCTGCACATCGGCATCCGCCACGGGCAGGTTCTGCCACTGCTCGCCGATTCTCACGCGTAGCACGTGGCGGGGTCGCGCTTCCATCGTGTCAAATCCCAATCGTCTCGCGATGTCGGTCAACGGATTGGAGGCAGGGCTCAGGATCTGCTGCGCCCCTTGATCGAAAGCGTAGCCCTTGATTGACGTGCGATCGGTGTACGCTCGACCGCCATACCGATCCGACGCTTCGATCATATGCAAGTATGTGACACGTCGATCCGCCAGCAGGGTATGAGCGGCAGCAATGCCGGCCAAGCCACCCCCGACAATTGCAATCTTCATGACATTCTCCGCGTGCAGGACCTTGACGTATGAGGTATGAGGTATGAGTCAGTTGCAGCGACCAACAGAAGGCTAGGGCAGCACATGGCGCTTGAATACGGCTTGCGCCTTGTCGTCGAATAAGACGAACAATCCTGTGTGGCGCGCGACAGACGCGGTCGACGCAGGGTCGTCGCCCGTCACCATCACACCCCGGATCAAGGCACCCCAATACTTGCCACGCGGATCCAGCGTTTGCGAGGGTGCGGCGTCAGATGGCGCAAGATCGCTGGGCAGCACGCTGGCTTGCCAAAGCAGTATCTGCGGGCAGGCCAGGGGGCTCACGCCTGAACTTTTCCAAAGCGCTGTGAAGATCTCCGGCACCGTCGACGCATAGTTGAGATTGGGACGCGTCACATACCAACCGTCGTCGATCGCCAGCGCAAACGGGTCTACCGCTTCGGCACCAGGGGTGGGGGTGGCGCTATCCAGGTCTGGATTCGTCAGAATCACGGCATCGAGTGTCGAACCGTTCTGATCCAGGAAGACGGTCAGATTCAAGGTCGCTTGACTAGCCCGATCGGGTGCCTCGACGCTCACCCCAGTGACGGCCACCCGCCAAGCGTAATAAATCCGATGACGGGAATTGCGCGTCAGCGCCACATCATCGATTTTGAAAAAATTCCCGATGGAAACTTGACTTGCGTCACTCAGTGCAAAATCATGAAGCAAAGTTTCTCTTAGTTGCGCCTTATCTATCGTTGGCTCCAACTGATGCGCAGCGACTTGCCATTGCAGCGTTTCAATACCGGCATGGGTCTGTGCGCATGCGATCTGGCACAGTGTCACTCCGGCGAACCAGGCAAGACTGACGAGATATCGGTGGATCGGACTCATGGTTGTCTCGGAAATTGAAGCAGGGAAGCAGGAAGACAGGGCACAAAAAGTAGGTGTACGCGCATTCGTTGCCAGTTCCGCCCTCACATGCATACTGTGGCGGAACTGGGATCGAGACCTGGCGTCCACGCAAGGCGCGCAGGCGTCCCGTGTTGCCGGACCCCTGCGCCTCGCGGACCATCGACATTCAGCTCGGCACTCTTCAGGCGCGTCTTACGATGCGTTGAAGTCAAAGCTCCACAGCCCCTTGTCTTTCGACAAAGTGACATCGACTTCCGTCGCCGTGATGGGCATTTCGTACACCGTCATGTCGGAGAAGTTCTGCACGATGTAGGTTTGACCGACCATCGGAGGCGTCGCCACCATGAAGTAGAAGTGCGGCAGAAATTCGAAGCTGACAGTCATGTTGGCGTCGACGTACGGCATCGACACCACAGGACGGTCGTTCACATACCAGTTGCTATTGAACTGAATGAACGGGTTGGTTTGGTTGATCACACCGCATTGTTCCGGGGTGAGCTTTTCCAGTGCCAGCGAGGTCGGAGCTTGCTGCAGTTGCGGCGAGAGGCCACCGGGACTGGTGGCGGCAAAGAGCTGGCCCGGCAGCACGATTTGGCGGCCGGATACGATCACGTTACCGGCCTTTTCCCCTGCGCTGGACACGTCAGTGGAAATCGTCGCTTCATAGCTGAAGGTTTCCGTCGCACCGGCCGACCCGGTCAGGACCTGCCATGCATGGATCAAGAAATTGCGCTGCGGATTCTGCGGCTTCAGGAACACCAGGACCGTCTTGCCTTGCATGTCCTCGACGTTGTTCGTGACTTTGAAAAGCGTGCTCATTGTAAGCTCCTTGGGGATAGCATCTTGAGTAGCGGACTCAGGGTAAAGCGCATTGCCGGAGCGAGAGTCCCGGGGGCTCTGGCGATGTTTCAATCAAACCGAAACCGAGGCTGGAACAAACGCATAATCGGGATTGCCCTCCGGTCCTCGGCGCAAGCTCGCCTTGACCTTCAAAGCATTGCTCGGAGTTCGGTAGCGCCATGCATGGGCTAGGTCGTCGGGCGTAAAGCGCTGCCGCTGTTGATCCGGCGAGACGGGCTGAAACAGCAGTACGCCGCTGTTCACAAAGCTAGCGACCGTGCGTGGTGCCAGCGGCTCCGTGATACCGATGCGGGTTCCCGCCTGGTACCAGTCGACAGCAAGCTGGCCGGACGTGTGGTTGGCCGGCGCGGCGACAATGCAAATCTCGGCACTGTTTTGCTTGTTTTCGCCCAGATCAACGATCTGCAATCGATGCTCACCATTAAAAGCCAGGTAGCGTCGTCCAGGCGCCACGCGTGTCAATGCACTGGGTTGTATCGTGGCCTGACCATCTGTGTGATCTGCCGTATCTGCGGCGGATGCGGATTGCGGCCGCACCACAACAGACAACGTATCGGAGTAACTGAAGTATTCGCGCGCACCGGCGGACGCATTCACCAGCTGCCATGGGGTGTAATGAAATGTCGCTTGCTCGACGGTGGCCTGACTACAATCCCGAACCGGCTGTTGGTCTTGCCGGTTTGCGATAAAAACCAGGGTGACCATTTCTGCATTCAGATTGGCAAGTTCGAATTCAATCGTCATGGTCGGTTCCGATGTTCTGGTGGGCTTTGATGTTGCGATATGCATGTAAGACGGATGCGTTCCAAAAAATGTGAAAACCCATATCTTTTTTATTCGTATTACTAATTAAAAAAGATATGGGTTTGATGTAATTTCCATCCTGCTGCATTGGCTCGGTGACAGATGATGAAATTGATCGCGATATTCTTGACTCGGGTTTCTGGTGCTTGGCGCTCGGTAATGGCCGGTTGATAGCCCGTAGGCGGAACCAGGCCGGTGGTCTGCGGCAAGGGATTTTCATAGCGTCCGAATACCGGGGCGCCCTCGCCGGCAATACCACTCACGATGGCCATGTTGTAAAGGTGTTCATGCGCTTGCAACGCATCGTCCTGCACCGTCCCAACCTGATTGCCGCTCCAACCACCGGTCCCGGAAGGCAATCGCTGACTGGCCTGCGGATCGCGCAACAATTGGTCAGGACCCATCGCATCGTAGTTCACGCCGCGCATGACGCGGCCACGATAGTCGGGCAACAGAAAAAAACCGGCGCTTTGTTTGCCATAGATATAGCCGATTGCACGAAAGAGTTCGGGGTATCTTGCCACGGCCACCGCGCGCCCATCGCAGACCAGCCAGCCTTCGCGTTCAAGTCGCAGATCGTAAGCATGCGAGGTGGCGTTGGGGTAGGGCGAGCCAGCCGTGGCGGCCGGATTATTGATAGGCGCGGAATAGGGCAGAACGGTACCAACCGGTATGCATGCATACGGATGCATCATGGCGTCCGCCCCTCATAGTCTTGGCGCGCCGGAAGCGCCGCACTATCCTGCAACATCAGCATGGAGGTCGCCACTTCCACCTCCCAGCATGCCTCCGGCATGCCTCGAAGATCGGCGTGAAGCAATGACTTCAACGCATTGCCCCATACCTGATCCGCCTCCGATATCGGCGTCGCCTGCTCGGGTCCGTCCCAGAAATAGCCGCCGCTAGCCAGATAAAATAGCAGTGGTAATACACGTGGCAGCTTGACCGGAACCCGTATACGTGCCGCCCCCGCCTCGAGGAAATCGCGAAAATCGCGCAAACCATCGCCACCATCGCTACCCGGCAAAAGATCTAGCCAGGTTTGCGCCGCATCGCCGGCCAGGCTGGCACCGTAGAAGGTGCACTGCATTTCCTCCCACTCGATCGCATGGCGCAAAAAGGGCGCTAACAGCAAGACCCGCGCACGCTTATCGGTGGATGTCGCATCGGAATCATTCAACCCCGGCGCAATCAGGCTTTGCAGCGCCAAGCGCTGCAGTGCGTCGCGTTCGACCGAGTCACGCCGCAAGGTATCGACGCGCGCCTGTCCTTCCGCCAACATGGTCATCGCCCGCCAATACGTCTCGCGTTGCCTGCCGTAGGCGCTGATCACGCTGTTGTAGGCTGCCATCTGCCAGCACAGGTAAGCATCGCAAGTCGGCTGGCACGCGCAAGCCAGCGTGATGTGGACGATACTTTCGACCCCGGCGCTGATCAGGCTGAGCACGATAGGTCCTGGCGCCGGCGGTATCGATGCCAAGAGTTTGGTGCCGGGATTGGGATCTGTTGCGGGATCGATCTTCAGCACTTGATCACCGACCAGGATATCGAGTGCCGGCGCGACAGAGGAATCGGCGAGCGCGGTCCATCCATAGCTGATCGATATTTGCGTCACGGTATATCCCGGCGGGATCTCGGGCCGGTTCTGTGCGCGTGGCGTATCGCTGGACAGTGTGCTGCACAGATTGAGCGTGGCGGGCGGCGGTGGCGGCAAGACCAGATCGTAAGCGGTGGCCAACGCCATATAGTTATCGCGATCGATATCCTGTGCCGATCGAATCGGCGCAATGGAGTCGGTACCTTGCCACGGCGGTGTCGGCAATGTCGCGGACATACCGCGCAACGCCTGACTGCGTTGCACAAAATCGGCGGCTGGATTCGCGACGACGATTTCCAACATCAGGCGATTGCCGTGATGCTCCAAATGGGCAAGATGGATTTCATCCAGCCAGCGGTAAATACCGGTCAGGTGCGTTTGTCCGTGTTCATTGTCAAAGCGACGCCGGTTACGTTCGACGAATTCCTCGATTGAGCGTCTGCTGCGCTCCGACTCGGTACGCCGAGCGAGGTGTGCCGACGCCCGGTCCAACATATGGCGCGCGTATTGCGCCGCGCTGCGGTCCAATGTCGCGGGCCCGGTCGGTGTGTCTGTCCATGAACCGGTCATCGTGACGGACAGCCCGTCCGAGCCATATTCTTGTTTCAAGGCGTCGAATTCACGCTTCAGTACCGTCAAGGGATTAGTGATACTCTCCCTTTCATTGTGTTCGCGACCCTCGCTGCCTTGCTCATATTCGCGTGCTAGCGTATCTGCATCGAGATCGCGGTGCTCACTGTCGATACGGCGACTGCGTTCTTCACTGCGCTCTTTGGACTCTCCACGCATCACGTTCTCGATATGCGCGATACGGCCCAAGCGGTAACCAACCCATCGTTGCTTGATAATCTGAATATCCGCATAGCCCTGCGGCGTGATGGTGGCACCCGGTATCGGGGAAGCCGGCAACTGTACGGCGCTGGGTATCACAATGCTGGCGCGCAACAGCTCGTCCAGCCATTCAGATCGAATACTGTCCTCGCTGCCGTCAGCCTGATCGACGTGATCAGCCAGATACTCGGCGATGTGACACAGGCGTAAGGCTTCGATCAGAGGCATGCAGACCCGATGTGCGCTGGCACGCACCATCAGCGCGGCGAGCAGGCTGTTTTGTATACGGCTCTTCTGATCAGGGTACTCGGGCAAAGCGATAAAAGTCGCCGGCGTCATGCCCAGCAAGGCTGTCAGCGCCGCTTGCAAGGCCAGGGCGGAGTCACTAGGTAGCGCCAGCAGGGCACGCGCCTGTGGCGCACCAAGTTGATTCATCGGTGGCGGCAGACTGCTGACGGCACTCAGGTATTGGCCGGGATACGAAGGCGATGGCACGGTGCTGAAATCCTGCGCCAGTGCGAGCATCTGCGTAGCCTGATTTTGGCTTTTCAAGCTGCTCAGACTGGCTTGGAAAGGTGTGGTGTTGACTATGCTGATAAAGCGGCGCGCACCCTGATCCGGCTCGATGGCGGGTAGGGCGCGCGGATAAGCGAAGGTGGCAAATTCCTGCGCCGGTCCATACGCACCATCCTGGTCGTGCCCATCATCCGGCTCTGTTGGCGGAAAAGGCCGATCAGGTCGATCAGGTCGTGCGAGTGGAAAATAATCGAGCTCGATCACACCACCGTGCTCGTCATCGTATCCGTCGTCGTCGCTTTCGCGCAGCACTGCATCAAGGCGGGCGGTACCGTCGCTCGCTATCGTCAGGGTACAGACGATTTCCGCATGATGCGCCCGTTGCCTCAGCGTCTTGCGCCATATGGGTCTGGTCGGATCGAGGTCAACCGTCTCCGCCAGCGCGTCGGCTTCCGGATCCGTCACGCCGATACCGAGGCGTACCGAGAGGCAAGCCTGATCCGCACCGCCTATGGTCCATGCCGCCTTGATCCAATCGCCCGCACCGAGATGGGTGTTGCCGACCGTGGGCGGCGTCACACTGCAGGGATCGCACACCTTCCAGCGGCATAATGGCACCCGGCTTTCATTGCTCGCGCCGTTTCGAATATCGATTTCAAGAGCAATCCCGTCTCCGCCCTGAGGACGCAGACGCAACCTGCCCCAGACCGTCCGGTCCAAATCATGCAGTTCGAACAACTGCTCGAGCGCCTGCGCATCGAGAGAGCGCTCGATCGAATTCGAGCCCAGTCGCAAAGTGCAATAGATGTGCCAGGCGCCTTGAACATATTCACCGCGCCAGGAAATCTTCAAGTCGCCCAGCTCCCGCTCCCCGGAACGAACATCATCGAATAGTGTGTTCACGCTGCATGCGCTCCCTGGCTGGATCTCACATCGAAATGACATTGCCGTCGGCGTAATCATCGCCAGCACCGACGCCGCCATCGAAGGCATAACTTTTGGGTAAAGAGGACAAACTGCTAAGCTGGCAATACGCTTTCAACGCGCCGACCAAACGTAGACGTGCTTCCTGCACCCGTTTGCGGGCGTTCACCTGGGAAATACCGAGGTGCGAGGCTATCAATTCGTAACTCGCATCTTCGATAAAGCGCAGTTGCGCTGCGTCGCGCAGGCGCAGCGGCAAGGTATCGAAGGCGGTTTGAATTTGCTGAGCCAGTTCGCTACTCAGCAAAGTCTGTTCCGGCGAATGTGGCCGAATGTCGACGATTTCATAGAAACGACCCAGCTGCTCATCGCGTCGCTCCTCCGCAATGCGCGAGCGCTGCAGATCGATCGCCTTATTCTGGGCTACCCGACTCAGCCAGCCACCCATATGCCGGATCTTCAGCAATTGCTCGGGTGGCTCGGTATATACCTTGAAGATGACAATGCTGAACAAGTCCTTGGCGTCGTCAGCGTTACCGCCAGAAAACTTGCGACACTGCTGCTTTAGAAAACATTGATAACGTGCCATCAGAATATCGAGCGCGCGTTTTTCGCCCGCGACGAATTCGTCCAATAGCTCTTGATCAGTTTGCGACACATCCCGTTGAAGACGGGGTGTGTGAGGCGCGATTCCATGAAGCGGTTTAGTTGTCACGATATCGTCTTCAGTGGCGATCCCATCGCAATCGTCACTGCTATCGGCGCAGCGCTTCGCTCTGCCGAGTGGCGATCTTTCGGGAAGTTAAGAGGCAGGGCCACTGAATCCGTCAGGAGAATGAAAGAAAGTCATCTCGAGGCGTTGTTACGTGTGCGCCGACCTCATCTTTTTTCACGGGTTCCGACGAGAAGACGAAGTGAATCGACGTACTGTGAAATAGATTTTTCGAAGTCAGCGTGCCAGTGACTTTGGATAAGGGATGCAACATGGATAGGCACTTGAATTCGCCCAAGACAGACAGGTCTTTCTATTTAATTAAAATAAGATCTGCTGCTATCGCCATCCCTCATCGTCACTGCGAAGACAGGGCCTTTGGCTCCCAGAAAAATAGGCGCCGTGGCTAGACCTTGCCACGTCCGGGCGACGTTGAACGACTCATGCGAAGGGAAATGAAAAGGCGCAGCTAAGGAGCACGAGAACCAAGCGAAGGCGCTCAACAACAACGCGACTCGTCGTTACGATCAGCCTAGACTGCATCAAGGCAATTTCGGCGGCGATCAGGTCGAAGTCGTGGCAATGTCGTTTGATCGACACAGGACACCCTGTTACTTGACGTCGAACGCATCACATTCCCAACATGGACGCGTGGTCGCCGCCGCCGTGCCGATCACGCTATTCATCCGGTCGACAGCGACAGCGTAGAGCGCTGGGTCCGCGCTTGACTGTATTTTCGATACACAGCGCCGGTGAGGCGATCACTTCGGTGACGCAGATCGAACTGCGCATCAACCATGCCCGCAATCGAGACGCGTTACGCGGTGACAGGCGTAGCGGTTTTGGGTTTCGGGTTTCGGGATGGGTCGACAGAAACGCTAAGCGCACAGAATCGCAGCCCAGTTCCGGCGCCAGACCGGGATCAGGCAGCGACCGGGCAGGCGCCAACTGAGAACGTATCTCACAACGCTTCGCGCGAGATCGTATCGACATGCCGATGTAGCACACGCGGGCGACAGCGTGGTTCAATCCAGCCCCGGCGCATTCGGAATCAGGCATCACCGAGCCCGCTCCCGCCGCGAAGCTAGGGCAAAACCTAAACAGGCACAGGTCTGGCGATGGTCAAGACCGGCTGTCAAGCTTTTGTAAAGAAATTGAGGCTGAAGAGCAAAAACTCTACAAAAATTACGCCAGGCGACACATAAAACGAAATTCTTTCAAATTCTTTTTTTGAAGTAGTATATTCTTTTAAAATTGATTATTAAAGAATAAATTTTCCAATATCTTATATTTCCGCCAATCTCCTCCTTACCCGGCGGGTTCCTGCGTGCACCATTTGCAATTTTGTATGCGCGCTAGATATCTCCAAATAGCTTATCCTCCTTATCCTCGTTAACCCTGCATTTTCGCCAGCGACCGTTGTTCGACGTGATGGAACGTGCATGTTGCACTTCTGTGTCACCTGTTTAGTCATTAAAACATGCATTTATCGTTCATTCTTAATCTGATTATTTGGGTCCCGATCATCGCCGGCATCCTCGTGCTGTGCGCAGGCTCCGACCAGCATCCGGGTCGCACGCGCTGGCTGGCACTGGCAGGGGCACTGGCGGGTCTGGCGCCGACGGTACCGCTGGTGATGCATTTCCAGGAAACGGTCGGCACCATGCAGTTTGCGGAACAAGCGCCTTGGCTGCCCGCCTGGGGCATTTCCTGGCACGTGGGCGTCGACGGGATTTCGCTGTGGTTTGTCGCATTGACCGCGCTGACCACGCTGATCGTCGTGGCCGCTTCCTGGGAATCCGTGAATACGCGTATCGCCCAGTACTTTGGTTCTTTCCTGTTACTGTCCGGCTTGATGCAAGGTGTCTTCACGGCGCTCGACGGCATGCTGTTTTTCATGTTCTTCGAAGCCACCTTGATCCCGCTGTTCCTGCTGATCGGAAGCTGGGGACGCGAGCGCCGCATCTACGCAGCGGTCAAATTTTTCTTCTTCTCGTTTGCCGGCTCACTGCCGATGCTGGTCGCGCTGATTTATCTCGGCGGCCAGGCACACAGCTTCGATCTCACGCAATGGTACGGGCTGAAGCTTAACTTTGTGCCTGAGGTATTGGTGTTCCTCGGCTTCCTCGCGGCATTTTCGGTCAAGGTGCCGATGTGGCCGGTCCATACCTGGCTGCCGGAAGTGCATATGGAAGGGCCGACCGGCGTTGCCGTGATGATAGGCATGCTCAAAATCGGCGGCTATGGTCTGCTGCGTTTTGCCTTGCCCATCGTGCCGGAAGCCTGTCATTTCTTCGCGCCGGCGATGATCGCCCTGTCCATTGTGGCCGTGATCTATGCCAGTTTCGTGGCCCTGGCCCAAACCGACATTTCGCGACTCCTGGCCTATTCGACCGTGTCCCATATGGGCCTGGTGACGCTGGGCATTTTCATGTTCGATCGGATCGGCACGGAAGGGGCGGTAGTGCAAATGCTGTCCTACGGCATTATCTCGGGTGCCATGCTGTTGTGCTCGGGCATGTTGTACGATCGCACGCAAAGTTCTGCGATTCAGACCTACGGCGGCGTCGCGAATCCGATGCCCAAGTTTGCCACCTTCGCCATGCTGTTTTCGATGGCCAATCTGGGCTTGCCCGGCACCGCGGGCTTTGTTGGCGAATTCATGATTTTGCTGGACGCCATCCGCTTCAATTTCTGGGTCGGGGCGCTGGCGGCTTGCACGCTGGTGCTGAGCGCGAGCTACACGTTGTGGATGTACAAGCGCGTGATTTTCGGCGCCATCGCGAATGCCAAGGTGGCGCATCTGGCCGATATCGGCCGTCGTGAATTTGCCGTGCTGGGCGTGATGGCTGCGCTGGTGCTGGCTATCGGTCTTGATCCCAAGCCGTTCACCAACGCGATCGATTCGTCCACCGATCACCTGCTTGCACAGTCGGTCAATGGAGCGCCGAATACGCTGGCTCATACCAACACCGGCAGCACGCTGCAGGTGAAGATTGCGGCACCGCACACGCATACGGCGGGCTAAACTGGCCAGCTAGGGGGGCCAACTGAGCGGGCCAACTAAGCGGACCGACCAAGCGGGCCAAATAAGCGTATCGACCAAGGCAATGCGGCAAACGCACCCTTGACGACAGCGTCACTGACATCGCCTACCTGCCATGCTGAGTAGGCGCCGTCAGGGGCGAGGGCGGGCCGACGTTGGACAGGTCTAGCCTTCAGTTGCGCGCATAGGCCAAATCATTACCGATTGGCGCCTGGCCCACCACCATGCAGCGCGATTGGAACGCCTCCGCCTGACCACCGGCCGCCATCTCTGAGAAGCCGTGCGCGCGCGCATCGTTCATCACGCGTGCCGCGCCGGCTTCGCAACTCAACGCACCGGGATCTCCGGTTCGCGCGTGCACAGCCACACGGCCTGCGATCAGAAACGTCAGTAAGGCGAAGATGGCGATATTGAATAATCGTCTCATGTTTGTCTCCTTCCACGACCAAGCTTAGCGCGATCCTTCGGGGGTGCATGTCGGGACTTACCCGGTTCGGTCGAACGGCGGCCTAGGGGTGAACACGCATACGGCGGGGGTAAATCCGATTAATTGGATTTCATGATTTAACATAAGATAGGTAGGGCTGGATACTTGGGCGGAAATTGTTGGTAACTCACCTACGTCCAACCTGAGCGCACAGTGTGTGAGCCATGCCAACAACCATATCTGTAGTTTGATCTAAGGGCGGGGTAGGGAAGACCACCACGACCGCCAACGTCACCGGCATCCCTGCTGCCTTCGGTATTAAGGTCTTAGCGATCGACGCCCACGTACAGCCTACGCCCCAAATCTGCCGCTCGGTGTCCTCGCGCATGCAGATCTCGGGGAAGATTTCTTTGAGAAGTCGAGCAAGCGCCACTCGAAGAGTAATTCATCGATCAGTTTCGGAGATCGCCAGAGATTCTTCGAGAAGCTTGTATTTCTTGCCTTCCCTGATTTGGATTCATCGGAAAAACTACTCCACGTTCATCGTTCGATTGAATCTGACGGGGGTGTGAGATGAACGGCGTATCGAATAACGATATGTATGCGATTGCGCTTGATGCGAGGGTGCATTGGGCGCATCACAAAGTGTGTTCGGTTGCGCAAGATGCCGCGGGCGCAGAGTGGCACCTTGGATGGTCTCTGAAACTAGCCAAGCGCTGCGGTGAAATTGCCGCGCTCGACGAGCTTGAGCTGCCACAACTTCTCTCCGATGAACCGTTGTTGGCCAATGCACGGCGGTCGACATTTTCTGCGCGCCGTCTTGAAATCTTGAAGCTTCGATCAAATGCCGCTGCCGGCGGCGCAGACGTTGCTTGGGCACGCCTCGGTGCAAACAACCGCCGGTTACGCGAAAACGGACCTATCGCAGTTGCGCGCGATGGTCGACGACGCCTTTGCGCTAGCCAAACAGCCATGATATGATAAGTCATGCCTGAAACAAAGATCCATGACGAGCGCCACGTCATTAAGAAACAACACGGCAACGGCGAATTGCGGCGCGAGGTCTGGGTGGACTCAGGCGGCCGAATCACCCGCTACAACCTTGCCTATATCAATCATGAGCTCCACCAAGGCGACAAAGGTCGAGTGATCGGTTACGACAACGCGCACGGCTATCATCACCGGCACTATTTTGGGCAGGTGGAGCCGGTCGACTTTGTTAGTTTCGAGGACATCGAGGAGCAGTTCGAGCGTGACTGGACTGCATTACGGAGTGAAGCATGACCAAGACACAGATCGGAACCGGCACCGAAGCGGCATTCTTCGCGCGGGGCAAGCGCCTCGCCCGGCAGGCCGATCGCGGCGAGCCGCTCGCCGAAACTCACATCGTCACGTTCGAGGACCCGGCTGAGGCGGCACAGTTGCTCACGCAGGCCCGCATCGGCCTGTTTCGCGCGATCAAGATGGAACCCGCCTCGATCACCAGCATCGCCGCGCGCCTGCACCGCGATCGCAGCGCCGTGAAGCGAGACGTCGACGCGCTCTTTGCCGCCGGGCTCGTGTCAGTCGAGACCGAGGTCAACGCTGGCCACGGCACGCACAAGGTGGTGCGCGCCGTGGCCTCGCGCGTCGATCTGCATGTGCTCATTGACTAGCGGCGACGTCGCGCTCATGAAGTGCGGCGGCCACAGCCGACCACTACCAATTGTGGTGTTGACATAACATAGCTACTGGATGCAGTGTACACGAATGTTTTAGCACTTCGAGCGGCAGAGTGCTAAGCCAACAGCCGCCGCTATCGATAAGAAGGGGCAGATATGGCCGAAACCACTAGCCATGAGCGCGCGAAGAATTCGGCGGCGGGCGCGAACGGCAAAACAAAGGTTCCGCTGTCGGGAAATCGTCGCCTCGACGCGCTTTCGGCTTCAGGACGAGCCACAGAAGTTGAGCGCAGCGGGTCTACTTCCGGCTTAGAGGCTGCGGCGAAACGCCTGCGTGATGCCCCTGCCAAACAGCGTGTACTGCAAGTACCCCAACAAGACATGACTGCGGCGACAGAGGCGATGCGGCGAATTGGGGTTCACAGAACAGTCAAAAATATGTCCGGAACCAAGCGTCGGTCTATTTGACGCAGCGCTATCGCCATGCTGCCCCTAAACGGACTGCTGTCTTTGGAATAGGCTTCGTTTATGAGTCGCACTAAAACGTAATTATGCACCCGGCGCCCGAGGGCGTGGAAGCTGGTGAAGATGTTCACCACTTAGCTTATTTTTGGGAAAATCTTGCGTGTTAAGATCAGAGCTCCATTCCCTTCGCTGGCCTGCGGGGATGTCGCCATTACATACGAGGATTTACATGCGTCTGCTACTTGCACTGATTGTGCCTTGGTTCCAGTTTTTCACGATTGGCCGCCCGATCGCTGGAATCATTTGTTTTCTGCTCCAAATCACGCTCATCGGCTGGATTCCTGCTGCGATCTGGTCCGTGTACGCCCTGAGCCAGTACAAAACAGACAAAAAAATCGAAAGAGCGCTAGCGTCACGTAACTGATGAGAATTCGGGCGACAACGTGGATATGGGCTAGTCGTCCGTTTCCTGAAAATCTGACGGTTTTTACTGAGCGCTTCTTTTTAAAAAAGCAAACGGGGTACTCATCTAACCAGATTTGGCATCTGCCATTAGCCACGGCGTTCGCAAAAAAATCTGAATGATAGTGACGATATCTGGGCTACCGACGCGCACTAGTGATACCAGCGCACCAACGTCAGATAACTCAGGTCTGGCCACCAGGCGATACGCAGACGTAAACAAGTAGCCAAGAAAAAACGCCACCTCCCGATGGAGAGTGGCGGGTAAGAGACGTGAATAGGCTTCCGTATCGAGACCTATGAGCGCAATTACCCTAGGTCGGCGGTGAGTAATCAACGATTTTTTGTCCGTACTCCAATTTTACATAAGATAAATTATCGAACTTCAGGTTGTCAGAGCTTTTTAGTAATGTCTAGTTTTAGCTCATTAGAAATGTCGCGTTTCAATCCTGGCATGCTTGTCGGTCCGCCGTAGATTTCGGAGACCGCCATGCGTCCAGCTACTTTGGTGACATTGAACATGCGAGAACTCGACCGTTTGAAGGTGATTCAGGCTGTGGTGGATACCGGCCTGAAGCCAGACCGCGCGACCGGAGATGGCCATACCCGCTGCCACAGCATCGTGGGCCTGATGCGTGAGCAAGGTGCCGTGGTTTGATGGAATCGCTCAAATTAATCTGCAAGCAGCCTGGTCGTCATGCCTACAAGCGAGCCACACTTGAGCGCGTTGATCGCCACTTAGTTGTTACCGCCTTTAGTTACCAGATGGTTTTGACATGCGGATATGCCCGAATTTTCTCGTCCTTGGTCACGAGCGGGGCTGCGAGCTTACGCGCAGTAGCGACGATCATGCGGTCGGCCGGGTCCTTATGGAACTCGTCTGGCAGGACTACCGATTTGATTGCGATTTCTGGGTCAATCGGGGCAATCTGCACGGCATCGATCGCGGCAACCTGCGCAAGCCAACTGCCGACGTCCATCGACAGCACCAGCCTACCGTGCTCCACCAGCATGGCAATCTCCCACGCGGTGATCGCCGACACAATAATTTCGCCTCCGGCAAGCTCATGTTCAATCGTCGCTTTTGCTCTCTTGCTCAGCGTGGCGTCACCGGTCACCCACCAGACGAGTACGTGCGTATCCAGAACGATCACTGCGCCGCCTCCCAGTCGCTTTCAGCCACTGGGTCCGTAGGGTTGTCGTACCGCACTACCGACCCCCGCAATACGTCCAACGGGCTGCGTTGAACGCTCCGGTAAGGCCTGACTTCGAGTGTTGGCTTACCGTGGTCGGTAATAATGACACTCTCGCCCGATGCGACGACCTGTCGAAAGAATTCAAGCGCTTTTGCCTTGAATTCGGTTTTTGAAACGTGGTTGCCGCTCATAATCTACCCCTGGTTTCATCCCTATAGTCATCACTATACTTAAAATGACTATAGGCGCAAGTCATTTTCCATTCGAATACCTGGACGCCCTACCGGGCCAACCGCGCAGGACGCAACCGAGTTATGGCGCTGTGATCGCCGCCCTGCCGAGAGACGTAAGCGCCTTAGTTCGACCAACCGCCATCAATCAAATGTATCGCGCCCGTGGTAAACGCCGATTCATCGGATGCCAGATAGGTGACCAGGTTGGCCACCTCTTCGGGACGGCCCAAGCGGCCGATGGGCTGGCGCGCCACGAAAGCAACGCGCACCTCTTCGCGGCTCAAGTGCGCCTGCGATGCCTGCTCGGCAATGCGGCTTTGCAGTGAGGGGGATTCGATGGTGCCTGGGCAAATCGCATTGCAGCGGATTCCCTGCGCCACAAAATCAGCCGCCACGGCTTTGGTCAGGCCAATCACGGCCGCTTTCGAAGCACCGTAGGCGAACCGGTTGGGCACGCCTTTGACACTCGATGCCGCCGAAGCCATATTGATGATCGAAGCACCACGCCCGCTCTCGAGCATGGCGGGCAGGAAAGCGCGTATGGTCCGGTACATCGACTTGGCGTTGAGATCGAAGCTGAAATCCCAATCCTTCTCTTCACAAGCCAGGATATTGCCGTGATGGACGAAGCCGGCGCAGTTGAACAGTACGTCGAGCGCCCCGGTCTGCGCGGCTACCGCGTTCACGTCGTTGGCATCCAGCACATTCATGCGTAGCGTGCGCAGGGCCATCCCCTCACCGGCCGCCGCCTGCAGCTCGGCGAGTGCCGCGAGATCGACATCGGTGGCCCACACCTGGGCCCCCTGCGCGGCCAGCATCAGCGCGCTGGCACGGCCGATGCCATTGCCGGCTGCCGTTACCAGGATATTTTTTCCAGCGACACGTTGTCCCATGTCCACTCCGTCGGTTGGTAATCCATTGTGCTTACCCCCTAGGTGGCAAGCAGCGCCTGCAAGGCTTGCCAAGTCGGCAAACCGTCCATATCCCCCTGCACTTGTACCGCAAGTGCACCAAGCAGATTGCCGCGCGCTACCGCCGCCTCAATCGGCAAACCCGCGAGCCGTGCACTGATCAGACCGACCGCGAAGGCATCGCCTGCGCCCACTGTGTCGACCACCCGTGCCACCGGTACGGCGGGCAGCCAGTCTTGCGCTTCGGGCGTGCGATAGTAAGCGCCCTCGGCGCCGCATTTGACGACGACACATTGCGCCCCACGCTCCAGATAAAACGCGGCAATCTCAGGTGCGCTGCGATAACCGGTCAAGATACGGCCCTCTTCCAGGCCCGGCAAAACCCAGTCCGCGTAGCCGGCGAGCCGGTTGATCTGTTCTCGCATGATCTGCTCCGACGGCCACAAGCTGGGACGCAGATTCGGGTCGAAGGAAATTGTCTTGCCTAGTCGTCGCATCCAGTCCAGCGCGTGACTGGCAAATGCCAAGGCACTGGCAGACAGCGCCGCAGCGATGCCGGTCGCATGCAAATGACGCGCAGAACCAAAATAATCGGCGTCGAAATCGGCCAATGACAAATGACTCGCCGCGGAATTGCGGCGAAAATATTCAATCACGGGGTCACGGCCGTCCAAACTGCGGCCTTTCAGCATCATCCCGGTTGCATGCTGCGGATCGCGCGTCACATGACTGCAATCGACGTGCTCACGCAGCAGCGTCGCCCGCACAAAATCCCCAAACGAGTCGCATCCCAAACGGCTTACCCAACCGACCTTGAGGCCCAGTCTTGCGAGACCGATTGCGACATTGGTCTCGGCGCCGGCCAAGCCTTTTTCAAACTGGCTGACCTCGGCGAGCGGGCCCGCCGTGCCGGCGATCAGCAATGCCATGGCTTCGCCATAGGTAATCACATCCAGCTGCGCGGTGGCGGCGGGCTCCAATTCAGGTGGCTGGATCAGTGACATGGTGTCTGGTATCAATATTGGATGAGAAGATATCCTAATTACATGACCGCACCGAGTTGCCAGGGCACAAATTCGTTATCACCCAAGCCATGCTGTTCGCTCAAGGTAGGCTTGCCCGACGCTGCGTCCAGCATCATCTGAAAAATCTGGGCACCGGCTTGTGCCACGGTCAGGCTGCCATCGATGATGGCGCCACAGTTGTAGTCCATATCCAGACTCATACGTTTGTAGAGCGGGCTATTGGTTGCCAGTTTCAACGAAGGCGTGGGTTTGCAGCCATAGACAGAACCGCGCCCGGTGGTAAAGCAGATCAAATTGGCGCCGCCTGCGACCTGGCCGGTTGCCGATACGGGATCGTAGCCCGGTGTATCCATAAACACCAGACCGTGCGCCTCGACCGGCTCGGCGTACTCATAGACTGCCATCAGGCCCGTGCTGCCCCCTTTGGCCACTGCGCCCAGCGACTTCTCGAGTATGGTGGTGATGCCTCCGGTCTTGTTGCCGGGTGACGGATTGTTATTCATATCGCCATGATGCTGACGGGTGTACTGCTCCCACCAATGCAACCGCGTCATCAACTTGTCGGCCACAGCGGGCGCTGCGGCACGCGCCGTCAGCAAATGCTCGGCACCGTATATCTCGGGGGTTTCCGAGAGGATGGCGGTGCCGCCATGTTGCACCAGCAAATCTACCGCTGCACCCAAGGCCGGATTGGCGCTGATACCCGAGTAGCCATCCGAGCCGCCGCACTGCAAACCCACTGTCAGATGGCTGGCGGAAACCCATGTGCGTTGCGCGCGGCTAGCCAGATGCAGCATGTCGCGCACGATGTGCTTGCCGGCTTCCACCGTCTCCCGCGTGCCGCCTTCGGCTTGAATCGTCAGCGCATTGAACAGGCCGGTCTCGCGCGCACCCAGACTTTCGATCAATGGCGTGATCTGGTTCACTTCGCACCCCAGCCCGATCACCAGCACACCAGCAAAATTCGGGTGATCGGCATAGCCGCGCAAGGTACGGCGCAGCAATGCGATCCCCTCGCCGGTTCCGCTCATGCCGCACCCGCTATTGTGCGTAATCGCCACCACCCCATCGACACCGGGATAAGCCTGCATGGCCTCCCCTTTGAAGGCATCGGCAATATAGCGGCAGACACTGGCCGAACAATTTACGCTGGCGATCACTCCGATATAGTTGCGAGTGCCCACCCGGCCATTGCCGCGGACATAGCCATCGAAGCCGGCTGCCGGTTCGAGCGGTGTTACCGGCACATAGGCATGCCCGACCTGATGCGCCAGATGGGCATCCGCCATGCCGAGGTTTTGTATGTGGACATGCTGGCCCGGCTCGATCGCCTGCGTAGCCACACCGATCACTTGGCCGTACTTGCGCACCACCTCGCCTGCGGCAATTGCCTGCAACGCGACCTTGTGGCCCGCCGGCAAACGCTCCTGCGTGATGATCTGCCGCTGTCCCATGGTAAGGCTGGTACCTGGCGCGATTTCTTGGCGTGCCACCGCCACATTGTCGACCTCACTCAGGCAGATCAGGGGGTTAGGTTCCATATTCATGTCCTTGCAGGCAAACGTGAATCAAGCGGATAAGGCACTGGCGAGCGCCGTGCGCAAACGTGACTGGGTTAATTGAAGGCCAGCCTGTCGTGCGCATTCCAGCACCGGCGCAATCCGGCGCAGCTTCTTTTGCGCATGGTTTTGCGCAATATCGGCAATGCGATGTGCGAGAAAGGGGTTGAGCAAACGCTCGCGTAATTCATCCAGATACGCGCGCGCCGCGGCTTCTTGCCCGAGAGCGGCAAACACCGGCAACACCTCGTCGCGCCATACCGACTCCAGTTCGGTTCGCACTGCACGCTCGTGCATCGCTTCCAGTACGGTGGCTTGTGGATGCAGTCGTCCAGCCAGCCATAACTCGGCGAGATAGGTGTGGCCCAGGTTCAGTAGCCACAGCTTGCGGCGTTCAAAATCGTCCAGACTATCGGTCAGCACCAAGGCGGGATGGCTGCATGGCACGATCATTCCGGCTTGCCGTTCGATGGCCCATAAGGCGTATGGCTCGGCAATCGCGCCTACCGGTTCGAGCGCGCCCGATACAATGCGATCCACCAGAGAATTGAGCCAGAGACACTGCTCACGCAGATAGTCAATAAATGCCTGTGGCAGCGACCAGTGTTCGGCAAGCGCACTGACGACTCCACGCAATACCTGGCCGTTGCGTGAAACTAATTCGCACGGATAAATGGACAGCGGCGCGTCGGGTATCGCGTGCCATCGCGCATATAGCAACACCAATAGTTTGGCGGGGAAGCTGCGCGGCACGCGTTCGGTCTCGCGCAACAAAGCAGGTGTATCGTCTGGATCAAGCAGATAACCCTGATCCCCCGTGTT
>Ga0116226_10001337_pt1 | contig 21279 bp, 26 predicted proteins | sample S1TSphfallax_FD_89692 | JGI IMG/M metagenome (GOLD analysis project Ga0116226, IMG submission 89692) | Host-associated microbial communities from peat moss isolated from Minnesota, USA - S1T2_Fa - Sphagnum fallax MG | ecosystem: Host-associated > Plants > Peat moss > Unclassified | place: USA... | reverse complement strand
TGTATTTTCCATATATTATAATTAGCATAATTGACGTAATTAACATTTTATCCTGAATTGACTTGAATTATGTTAATGTCCTGAAGTTGTCACCACCTAAAAATCCACTATGCGGGAAACCTTACAAGTATTTTTGTCATATATAGTACCTCTATTTTAATATTCCTACTTAGAGTCAGAACTTAGTTATACTGCTAAATGTCAATTAGTCTAAACTCCAGTAACAAATCTCTTACAAAAATCTTGTATCAGTAAATCAAATACAAAAGGGTCATTACAAGCATGATGTAATTTTACGGTTAAAGGAATAAATAATTGATCATTTTGCCAATAGCGTTTACCAAAATAGAAATAAGGTTGACCAATAATATCAAGCACTCGCCAATGTAAAGTTAATCCCGTAAATTGAAGGTTAGGTAAATTACCGATAAAACACGAAAGTGAATAGCTCTCTTCGCCAGTATATTCAACTTTATCAACTCTCAATTGATCTAATTTTCGACGATATTGGATGACAAATTCTGGGTAACTGAGTTGGTTAATATTTTCTAAGAACATCTTGGTAAATCGGTTTTTTCCTCCAATGGCTACTGGAGTAAAAACAGATGGATTATCTAAAATATACCATTGGTTTTCCACCAGTCTTAGGTTAAAGCAGAAATGATTCTTCATGGTTTGCATTAAATGCCAAATTAAGAAACTAAAGAAAGTTGCTCCTTGTTGATGATTGATTTGATATATTTCATAAGCGTTAGTAACATCTAATTGGATTGTTAAGTCAATATTGGGAACTTGAAGCACGTTTGGGTCTGTAAAATACTCTAAAGACCAACTCAGCCAACCTTCTTTTTCTTTCTCCTCTAATAATCTTGGTTGATATTTACTAGGTATGCTCATAAGGGAATGCTCACTTTTAATGATTTTACTGCCTAATTATACATAGCTCTTGGTTAATAAGTCTATATAACACATCGGTTATTGTTCGGGAACAATTTAGTTTTCCGCAGTCTCTTGTTCAATAATTTTCTTAGCGACTTCTAGCAGATATTTATAGTAGGTACGAGCCACAATAGACAACTGTTTTCCCGTAGGATAAACTATGTACCAAGTACGTTTAATCGGGAAGTGTTGTACATCCAGAATACTAAACTCACTCGCGTCTGTGAGTAGTGTATGACGAGATAAAACCGAAATTCCTAAACCACCAGTGATCGCCTGTTTAATAGCTTCATTACTACCTAATTCCAACTTGACATTCACCTGTACTTCAAATCGCTCAAACAGACCTTGGACAGCACGACGGGTACCTGAACCCGGTTCGCGCATAATAAAAGGATATTCTTGTAGTTTCTCTATAGGAATATCTTTTGCTTGAGCTAGAGGATGATTTAATGGCGCAATCACCACTAAAGGATTTTCTAAAAATGGCTCGAAATTGATATCTGTATGGTCTGGAACTTGACTCAGAATATACAAATCATCCAAGTTACTGTTCATCCGTTCTACAATCCCTTCATGATTCGTAACTTGTAGTGAAATATCAATTCCGGGATAAAGCTGACAAAATGGACCTAACAACCGGGGAATAATATATTTTGCTGTAGTAATTATAGCTAACCGCAACTGACCTTGTTTAAGACCTTTTAAGTCCGCCACTTTCATTTCAAATTGGGCAATATTCTCAAATATTTGTCTACAAGTAACAAATAACTCCCGTCCAGCTTCCGTGAGAAACAACCGCTTTCCGACTTGTTCAAAAAGGGGTAAACCCACAGATTTGGTCAGTTGTTTGATTTGCATTGATACAGTCGGCTGAGTGAGGAATAATTCTTCCGCAGCACGAGTAAAACTTCCGTGTCTTGCTGCAGCCTCGAATACCTTTAGCTGATGCAACGTGGCTTGATTCAACCTAATTCTCCTCTAGTAGCAATTTATCCGCACAAGCTAAGTATTGCTCAACCCTATCGCTCATATTCCTCATGTATTTTTACAGGTAACGCAGCCAAATCGGGTAACTCGACCAAATCAACTTCTATAACTTGGTCTTTAATACTCAACGGTATTTTCAATGGTTGACGTTCTTCTACCCAACAACTCGCCACAGGTAAAGTTAACTCCAACTCATCTAAAGGTCGAGGAATCACCATGACCGCATTTAATTCGCCAATTTTCTCAGCTTCGAACATCCCCGCTTCCACAGCTACAGCCACATTAGCCACAGAGCCACGGATAATTGCTGTACAAAGTCCTCCACCAATCTTTTCATAGGCTGCTAATTGGACATTAGCTGATTTCAGCATAGCATCGCAAGCCCCTACCATAGCTGGAAATCCCCTAGTTTCGACTAATCCAATCGCTAAGTTACTTAAACGACTATAACCACTATCATTCATGATCTGGGTTAGACGATTTGCTATAGGTAGCACTACTTCTAAATTTGGAAATGGGCGAGGAATAACTAAGCTAGAAACTAATTGTCCAAATTGTTCTGCTGTTTGTGCGCCTGATTCTACAGCTAGACGTACATCAGCTATACCACCACGAACTATAGCAGTACAGTACCCACTCCCAATTTTTTCATAACCCACTAGATGAACTCCAGCAGATTTCAGCATCATATCTGCTGTTCCAACAATGGCGGGAAAACTGCGAGTAGAGACTAAACCAAGAGCAGTATCTTGGAAACTTTCTAGATACTGTGATGTCTGAAAATTTCTAGAAGAACGCTGATTGTATGTTTCCATATGGACCCCAACAGGATATTGACCAACGTTGACAATCTATAATTAACATTTAGTGAGAACTTTGATCAGAGTTTGGCTCAGTTAATGGTTGTCTGTGGGGAAATAACGTGACTAAAAGTCTTTGTATACTTCCTTGTCCATATATATGTGCGCCAAAGCTACTACCAGATGCTTCTGACTGTTGATTAGGTTCTGGAGAATTTGACCATGGATCTTCTGTTTCAACTGTTCCAACTGTCTCAACCGGGATAACTTCGTTTTGGGGAGGAGAAACTGATGGAGATGGGGAACTTGGCTGCTGGTGGAATTCCACAAAAGCGCCAAAAACCACTGTTTTTTCGCTGGTTACTCCGGGAACTTCTCTCGCTGTTGACTTTTCGTTTAACTCTGGAGTGGGAGATTGTTGCTCAGGGACAACCGCCAGTTTGGGTGATTCTTCTATGACTTTGCGGCTAGTATCTCCAAAAATCGATCCAGAAGGTATTACTTCCTCTGCTGGTATAGAAGAGTTAAAAATTGTTGTTGCTGCGCCAATACAAGAATTAGCTCCAATTTTCCCCGCACCTACCATTAACACTCCCGCGCCTAAATTGACTCCCGCTTCGATTTCTATGGTTCCCTCACTCACTTGTAGAATCGAACCCATACCAATACATACCCCTGAACTAATAATAATCTTACTATTGGCAGATGCTTGGAGTATCACGCCTGATGCAATTACAGCACTAGGATGAATAATTACCTCACCACTAATATAGGAATTAAATTCGTTATTCAGGCGTAGCAGAGGTACGGAGGGCATGATTGTTACTACTAAAAGGGGACTTTCTGAGCAGGGAAGCAGGAGTCCCTGCTTCTTCCTAAGGTCGTTGGATAATGGTTTCTAGTACGCGGCGTTTGGCTGTGGTGTCAATTCCAATGAGACGCACATAGTCACCCTGGTATTCATTTAGGTATTTTTCAATTGTGGCGATCGCTTCTCGGTCATTTCTAGCTTGAATTTGACCAAGACTCGACCACGTTCCTGTGCGGAAGCGTCGTTGATCCACATGTTCAATAGTAATTTTATGACCACTACTCAAAAGCTGACGTAATTGGTCTACTGTTTCTGAACTCAGGTAGTTGCTGCCATTTGTAGCAGTACCGTTATTCGTCACTACTGATTTTGACGCAGATGGTGCAGGAACAGAAACCACTTGTCCATTTGGTCTTTGAATAATTGCTTCTAAAACTCGCCGTTTGGCTTTAGAGTCAATCCCGATCAGGCGAACATATTCCCCCTGATGGCTTTCTACACATTCTTCCAAAGCAGCAATTACTTCATTGGGAGAAGTCGTTTCGATAGGTTTACAGCTGTTCCATGTTCCTGTGCGGAAGCGACGCTCATCTACATGTTCTGTACCAATCTTGTAACCACCTGCTAAAAGTTGGCGAATTTGTTCCACTGTTTCAGCGCTAATCTTGCCATTAGATACAGTACTACCATTGCCATTATTGCTGTATCTACCATTGGAAGGAGTAGCAACTACACTCGCTTTAAAAGGAACTCCTCCAGATACCCCATTAGGACGTTGGATGATAGTTTCTAATACTCTTCTTCTCCCATTGTCAATGCCAAATAAGCGGACATATTCCCCACTATGGTCTGCTAGACAACTTTCTAAAGCAGCGATCGCTTGGTGGAGAGATCTAGTTTCAATGGGTTGACAAGTTTGCCAAGAACCACTACGGAAACGTCGTTCATCCACATGTTCTGTACCGATTTTATATCCTTGTTCCACCAAATAACGTAGTTGTTCTACGACTTGGGTATCCAAACCATTGCTTACCACTTGACTACTCCTTTCCAATTCTTCAACAACAATGTTTGTATATGATTTAGATAATTCGTCCCGAATAGGTCTAATGCATTTTTCATCTTCAACACAGCGATAACCAGCCCGTAAAGCCTGATTAATCCCAACCACATGGTGAGCGAATTCCTCGTCTTGATCTTGTACATCTGACAACCTATCCGCCTGTTGCTGGGTAGTAATTATCGCTCCCGAAGGTACATATTTACCTGGAGGAAATTCCACATCCTGAATCAAAGCGTGCATCATCACGATGCAACCTGTTCCCACCTTAGCATTAAATACTGTAGAGCGAAATCCAATAAAAGAACCTGCCCCAACATAAGCCGGACCGTGGATCAGAGCCATATGGGTAATGGAGGCGTTTTTACCAATCCATACTGAGTATTCTTCTCCATCATCACCAATTACTCGCCCTTGTTCTAACCCGTGAATAACCACACCGTCTTGAATATTGGTATTTTCACCGATATGAAAGGGAGTACCTTCATCTGCTCTGATGGAAGTTCCTGGAGCCACGATCACATTCGCTTCAATCCGGACATCCCCAATAATGTTAGAAGAAGTGTGTAGAAATGAACTGGCATGAATACTGGGTTCAGCTAAACTCCTTGACCACGGGGTTGGAGGTGCCGCTGTGCTGCGGACTACCATTGCAAGATCCTCCTGAAATAAGCTTCTTGTCAATGGTTCATGGGTACATGGATTAGGTGAATACCTCTGGACTAACACCAATTTCCCATGACCATGACTATCTATATTGATCTTTTTTACTGTAAATAAGGCGATCTTCTACGTGAATTGTATCAATTATCGCCACAACTGCTGCATCCAAGGGACGTTGTTCATTGCCCAGTACTTGACGAGCAGCACTGCCAAAACTGACAAGTACCCACTCATCTACCCCAGCGCCCACATTGTCTGCAGCTACCTCATATTCTGGTATGAGGACACCATTTTCATCGACAAATTGTAGCATTAGTAATTTAGCACCCCGAAGACTTGGATCTTTTTGAGTGCTGACTACTGTACCGCGAACCTTAGCAACGCGCATTTTTCAAACTATGGTCTTCTGTTAAAAGGACGAATTGCGTTAACATTCTCCCGGAATTGTTCTACATCTTCTGTATACCGAATTGGTAGAACATACTCTAAATTTTCATGGGGACGAGCAATGATATGGGTTGACAAAACTTGTCCACCATTTACTCGCTTTACAGAATCAACTCCAGCAGCTACAGAAGCTTGTACTTCTGAAACATCACCGCGCACAATTACTGTCACGCGACCACTACCAATTTTTTCATAACCAACTAAGGTGACACGAGCAGCTTTGACCATAGCATCAGCTGCTTCTACTACTGCGGGGAAACCTAGTGTTTCCACCATTCCTACGGCTATCGACATTATTCTAATCCTTAAAATCAAGTTTTTAGTATCGAGACTTGTCTAAACTCAAGCAAGCAAATTCGTTAACTTTTTTGTTTAAACAAACGTTGTATACAGTATTTTAACAGAATTTAAGTTCGGAATTGCTCTACTGCTTCTGTATAACGAATTGGCAGAACATATTCTAGATTTTCGTGAGGACGAGCAATGATGTGGGTAGAGACTACTTCACCTCCATTAACTCTTCTAGCTGCTTCAACTCCCGCAGCTACAGAAGCTTGCACTTCGGACACATCACCCCGAACGATCACAGTAACCCGAGCGCTACCGATTTTTTCATAACCAACTAAGGTCACGCGGGCAGCCTTTACCATAGCATCAGCAGCTTCTACTACCGCGGGAAAGCCTTTAGTCTCAATCATTCCAACTGCAATTGGCATCGCAGAACTCCTACAAAATTAATTCAGTACAGCACTCTTTGAATGGAAATAAAAAGACGAGTATGCTCATCTTGAGCCAGAAATTACTTCCAGATCTAAGCATAGGGAAACTTGGCATCCCTAGCAACATAGATTACTATAATAATTTGTCATGAGAAAGTTTTAAAAAACTTAACAAAAGTTATCCTGGCTAAAAACTTAATTCCAGAATCTCTAGTACAGCCACTTAATGCTTTATAATTTTAGGAATACAGCGAGTATGGACATAGAGAGCTGTTATGGGAGTAGGGGCTAGTATGCCTTGCACCCCCTACAGTTGGTGCTGTGTATTTCTTTACTTAGTTTCCACTGTCTGTATATAAAAATGTTAAAAAATTATAAAAAGTATCTAAGATTGTGCAAGCCAAACTCAAAAATACTTAATTTGGCTGTTCCATATTAGATAACTTCCCTGCTTATTTGAGTCAAGTCAAGCAGAAATGCCTATGCTAATTTTTATACAGAAGTCATATATTTATTACTCTCTTTCCCTGTTCCCCCAACCCTGTTCCCTGTTATCCAGCTGAATCGTTAAGGAAATGCTAGATGAAAGACTTTCTATTTTTAACAAGTTGGTTTGTACCTTTTTATAGCTTAATCGGTACTGTGTTAACTTTACCGTGGAGTTTAGGTATTATTCGACGCACAGGACCTAGACCTGCAGCATACTTCAATTTATTGACGACTTTTATCGCTTTTTGTCATAGCTTAATTGTCTTTCAGGATGTATGGACAAAAGAACCAGAACACTTATTAGTCAATTGGTTCCAAACTGCTGACTTACAATTATCCTTTGCTCTGGAACTTTCGCCAGTTAGTATTGGCGCATCTGTGTTAATCACAGGATTGAGTCTCATGGCTCAAATCTATGCTCTAGGTTATATGGAAAAAGACTGGTCACTAGCCAGATTCTTTGGCTTAATTGGTTTTTTTGAAGCAGCCTTAAGCGGTTTAGCGATTAGTGATTCTCTATTTCTCAGTTATCTATTACTGGAAGTCCTGACCCTTTCTACCTACTTACTTGTAGGCTTCTGGTATGCTCAACCTTTGGTAGTCACAGCCGCACGAGATGCGTTTTTAACCAAGCGGGTGGGAGATTTACTGCTACTGATGGGTGTAGTTACTCTGTCCACAATGTCTGGTAGCTTGAATTTTTCTGATTTGTATACATGGGCGCAAACAGCTAACTTAACTCCTGTCACATCCGCTTTATTAGGACTAGCCCTAATTTCCGGTCCGGCTGGTAAGTGCGCTCAATTCCCCTTAAATCTTTGGCTAGATGAAGCAATGGAAGGACCCAATCCTGCTTCTGTCATGCGGAATTCATTAGTGGTAAGTGGTGGGGCTTATGTACTATATAAAATGCAGCCGATACTTGCGCTTTCACCAGTGGCGCTGAATGCTTTGGTTGTTATGGGTACAGTAACAGCGATCGGTGCAACTTTAGTGTCTCTGGCTCAAATTGATATCAAGCGGACACTTTCTCACTCTACTAGTGCTTATATGGGACTTGCTTTCTTAGCTGTAGGATTACAGCAAGGAGGGGTGGCTCTGATGTTACTGCTCACTCATGCGATCGCCAAGGCTCTACTATTCATGAGTTCTGGGTCCATTATTTACACCACCCAAAGTCAAGACCTCACAGAAATGGGCGGTTTGTGGTCGAAAATGCCCGCAACTACTACTGCTTTTGTGGTTGGTTCAGCCGGAATAATCACAATTTTACCATTGGGAAGTTTTTGGGCGATGCTCTCATGGGCTGGTGGTTTTGTCAGGGTTAACCCTTGGGTGATTGGCGTATTGATTTTAGTTAATGGCTTGACAGCCTTAAATTTAACTAGGGTCTTCCGCTTAATTTTTTGGGGTTCTCCACAGCAGAAGACGCGTCGTGCGCCAGAAGTAGCTTGGCAAATGTCTTTTCCTATGGTGATTTTAACTACTGTTACATTATTACTGCCTCTATTACTACAACAATGGCACTTATTACCTGGCTGGGGAAGTGTCGATTGGTCAATCGCGTTAGCTTTGCTCACCTCGTCCTTATTAGGTGTAGCTATTGGATCGAAAATTCATTTACATAAAGCTTGGTCAAGGTCTAGAATCCTCTCATGGAGATTTATTCAAGACTTATTAGGTTATGATTTTTATATTGACCGGGTTTATCGCCTCACTATTGTTAGTGCTGTAGCACTATTGTCAAAATTTTCTGCTTGGAGCGATCGCTATTTAGTGGATGGACTAGTCAACCTCATGGGTTTTATGGCTATCTTCAGCGGACAAAGTTTGAAATATAGCGTTTCCGGTCAATCTCAAGCCTATTTGCTAACCATCCTCGTAGTCATTAGCACTCTCGGCTTTTTTATTAGCTGGTCATCAGGTTTATTTCATAAACTGCTCTTTTAAATTGCTATAAGCAATTGATCGCAGCACGCCATGTTTCTTGTCCTGAAAAACAAATGATCTTTAGTGCTTCTTCATCCCTCTAATTTAGTTCAGCCTTATGTTGAGTACATTGATTTTTCTACAGTTACTTGGTGCTGCTGTAGTTGGCTTTTATCCTGCTGCTCTGACTGGAAAACTAGCTCGATTTATATCGCTATTTTTCGCCATAGCTAACTTCTTGTGGACTCTGTTCCTAGTTATCCAATTTAACCCAGCAGCATCAGGACAGCAATTGACTGAAACCTTACCTTGGATAGATGCTTTAGGCTTGAACTATAGTTTAGGAATAGATGGTCTATCTCTACCATTATTAGTGTTGAATGGGCTACTAATTTGTCTAGCGATCTGTAGCAGCGACCAAGATATCCAACGTCCCAAATTCTATTACTCCTTGATTCTCTTGTTAAGTGTAGGAGTAACTGGAGCTTTTTTAGCGCAAAATTTGCTGCTATTTTTTCTGTTTTATGAACTAGAACTCATTCCCCTGTATTTGTTGATAGCCATTTGGGGTGGACAAAAACGAGGTTACGCAGCTACCAAATTCCTGATATATACGGCTTTTTCCGGTATTGCGATTTTAGCCAGCTTTTTGGGAATGGTTTGGTTGAGCGGATCTAGCAGTTTCTCTTTAGAAGACTTACACTTATCAGCTTTACCATTAACAACTCAGCTTTTACTATTGGGCGGAATTTTAGTCGGATTTGGGATTAAGATTCCCCTAATTCCCTTCCATACTTGGTTACCAGATGCTCACGTAGAAGCTTCTACACCGATTTCTGTACTATTAGCTGGGATATTATTGAAATTAGGGACTTATGGCTTACTGCGATTTGGGATGAATTTATTACCAACAGCATGGGCTTATCTAGCACCTTGGTTGGCTGTTTGGGCGGTAATCAGTGTTTTGTATGGTGCTTCTTGTGCGATCGCCCAAACAGACATGAAGAAAATGGTAGCTTACAGTTCCGTGGGACATATGGGTTACATATTATTAGCCGCCGCCGCAGCAACACCTTTGAGCGTATTAGGTTGTGTCATGCAAATGGTCAGTCATGGCTTAATCTCCGCTCTACTATTCTTATTAGTAGGAATCGTCTACAAAAAAACCGGTAGTCGTGATTTAGAAGTCCTCAGGGGATTGCTTAACCCACAGCGTGGTCTACCCATAGTTGGTAGCATGATGATATTAGGAGTCATGGCTAGTGCTGGAACACCAGGAATGGTCGGCTTCATTTCGGAATTTATCGTATTCCGCGGTAGTTTCCCCGTTTTTCCAGTCCAAACACTATTGTCAATGATTGGTACTGGCTTAACTGCGGTTTATTTCCTCATTTTAGTCAATCGAGCCTTTTTTGGACGTTTATCAGCCCAAGTCATGGACTTACCCCCCGTATATTGGAGCGAACAAACTCCAGCATTTATCCTAGCTCTGCTAATTCTGTTTTTTGGTATTCAACCCAATTGGTTAATCCATTGGTCCCAACCAACGATCGCTGCTATTGTCCATACACCAACCCTCTTAGCGACAAGCTCATCGGGAAAAGACTTGCAGCAAAATCTAGTAACGCCAAATATTCATATCAAAACACATCAGTCCCATTTTTAGTAACTTAGCAATGTTAACTACTCAAGACAAACTCTCCAACTACCTCTTAATAGAATTTGTGCAGCGTTTGCAAACTGGCGAAGCATTGCTCAAAGATAGCACAGAAAACGTTTTAGAAGTTGTAGGTATTCTTAAGAGCTATGGCATAGTATTAGATGCTTACTCTCAGAATTTGATATACATTGCTGAACATCAGTTCTTACAATTTTTCCCGTTTTTTAAATACTTTAATGGTGACGTTTCCTGGAAAAAACTCTTCCGCCACATTTGGCATAATCGCATTAATTTTGAATATGCTGAATATTGCTTAAAATCAATGATGTGGCATGGTGGTGGTGGGCTAGATGCTTATTTGGATAGTAATGAATTTCAGGCGATCGCCCAAGCTGTGATTGCTGCTAAATTCAAAAATAACCCTTTAGTCAATATACTTAACCAACTATTTCCAGACGCGTTGACCGAACAACTCCGCGTCTCTGCTTATTATAGTGGGTTGGGTCAATTTTGGCGAGTCATGTCAGATATTTTTCTCGACTTGAGCGATCGCTATGACCAAGGTAAAATCACATCAATTCCCGAAGTTGTAGATTTAATCAAAGCGGGTTTAGTATCAAACGCCCTTAATCCCATAACTTATAGCGTCAAAATAGATGGAAAAGTATGGGAAATTATTCCCAAATCAGTTGGTTTAACATTTCTCCCAGATACCGCCGTACCCTATGTAGAAGCAGTCTTTTTCCGAGGAACACCCTTTCTCGGCGTAGTTTCTTACAACGCTCAAGCCTATCAAATCCCCCCAGATCAAAGTCGATTCCAGTACGGCGCTTTATACGCCGACCCCTTACCCATAGGTAGCGCAGGTATTCCCCCCACCTTGCTCATGCAAGATATGCGCCACTATCTACCGGAATACTTACACAAAATTTATCGTAAAAGTCGTCGAGGAGAAGACGACTTGCTCATCCAAATTTGTCTGAGCTTCCAAAAATCAATGTTCTGTGTGACTACAGCTACAATCTTGGGACTGTTACCATATCCCTTAGATACTCAAGATATATCTGAGCAGCAAGCTAACAGAATGAACTTAGAAAAATGGATGAAGCGATTACAAAACTCTCAATTATTAGAAATCAACAAATAAGCAGAGCGATACCCCAAGGGGGCGAGCATAGCCATCTCACCCAATACTCTTAGTTCGTAGTTGCGCTTTAGCGCTATCGAATCTAGAACACCAATGAGTTCCGTCAGTTTTACATAACCTCACATAACCATGATTATTTTACTTTCTCTACTGATCTAAGCAAATTATTGCTGAATTAATCGTCTTATAGGGCTGAAAAGATAATGTTTGAATATTTACTTATAGAAGATTTAGGGATTTTTTCGAGGCTAGAATGGGACAAGCATGAAAAAATCAATATCATTATAGGCGAAAATGATACGGGTAAAACCTATATTCTGAAAGTTCTTTACTGTGTTCCAAAAGTATTGAGGAATACACTAAGCACTTAGAGACAGACCGTAAAAGCTGGAAGGAAATCTTGTCAGAAAAAATGTTTTGGGTTTACCAACCAACTAAATTCAAACTGGGAGAGCTTGTCAGAAAAAGTAGTAATCGTTTAAACGTTGAAACGATCTTGAAAAATGACGACTACAGTTTTTCGTTTCGTAAAGATACAAAAGATACTATTACAAAATGCACTGCTGTATCTGATAAAAAATTAGATTTAAATGCTTTATATTTACCCACAAAAGAAATTCTTACTGCTTTTGATGCTATAGCAGCAGTTAATGAAAAACTGAAGATATTTGGTTTCGATCAAACTTATCAAGACTTAATACAAGCCTTGAGACTTCCTCCTGCTGCTACTAAGAAGCTGGATAAACCTTTAGAGGATATTCTCGAATCCTTGGATAATTTATTACAAGGAACTCTTATTTTAGAACAGAAAAGATTTATATTTAAGCGAGGACGTGAAAAATATGATATGTCTCAAGTAGCTGAAGGAATTAAGAAAATCAGTATATTAACTACATTAATCCGTAATGGAATCATCGATAAGGGTACGATACTATTTATCGACGAACCAGAAACTAATTTACACCCTCGTGCGATTATTATTTTATGCAATATGCTTTTTGCTTTAAGTAAAATAGGAGTACAAATTTATTTAGCTACTCACAGTTATTTTGTAATTAAACAGTTAGAGATATTAGCACGTAAGTACCAAGAAAGTATTCAGTTATGCTGCTTAGAGAGAAATGAGGATGTTAGCGCTAAATTCAGTGATTTGAAAGCAGGAATACCTGATAATCCCATCATAGATGTATCCATAGGTTTATATGAAGTAGATGTCAGATTAGATTTAGAAGCATAAATATGCCAATTTATGAAGAAAGTGGTTTGAGAATTACATTACCTAATGGTGAAAATTTCCGTTTTCAAGATTTTCCTAGTTATAAAAAATTAAATGGTAAAAATTTATCAGAAATGGATTTTGGCTGGTGAAATGCTACTTAGAAAGCCAATCAATAGATACTAGTGCAGCCAGACTAAAGAAAGATCTACTTAATATATTAATTCAAAATCAATCTATTATGAATAATAATGTTTCTTTTGAGGAAGCATTTAATGAATTTATCAGGGATTATGTTTTAAGTGCTGGAGTAGCCGAATACATTATTCAAGTTGACAATTCTGATATAGTATTTCAATGGATAAGTAGCTGGGTAGACAATCTATATTGGGGACAGAGATATAAGTTCCAAATACATACCAAAAAAGAATTAACACAGAAAAGTATAGATTTTGGACGAAGCGGTAATCCATATGAAGATAAAATCTATTTTCCAAGTTCTGTAATATTTCTTGTAGCTTCTTCTTTAAATCCAGTATATGAGCTAAATGGATTAGAAGAAATAGAATATCATCGTACATCTGAATTTGAAATAATATCCCGTCAAAATTCAGATTTACTAGAGATTAGAGGAGACTATCACGTAATTAAGGATTTCGTTGCAACCGCTATATTAGATAATAATAACCCATTATCAATGGCAGGTAGTGTATTTATTGGTGAACAAGAAGATATACGCCATAGCTTAATAAAAGTTTCAAGAAGACATATAAGTATTGATACTTTACGAAGTGCTATTAATGGAAAATTTTTAAGCATTACAGCTATTGTTGATGGTACTAAAGCTAATAAGATCAACATAAACGTAGATGAACTCCAAGATTGGCAGGAGGAAACCGAACCATTATTAAGAAATTTACTCAAAAAAATACAACCCAAGATTGATAAGGGTAGAATATTGTTTGAGTATAATAGCAAAAAATATTCTTTTATGATTACCAAAACAGGAGGGCTTAGATTCTACGAATATGTACCTGAGGAGGTATTGACTTATTTACTGTATTGGATTAATAAATTAGCTTAAATCATTTAACTTTAATTTTGACATATTACTACATAGAGGATGATCAAATCTGAAATTTTTCTTGTATTGAGGTTTGCATGAAATAATACTTAGAGGCTTTTAACCTATGGTTAGTGAAACAAAAGACTGTATTGAGGAATACATTAAAAAAGAGTACACAGGTGGGCTGATAGGAATATCTATTTTGACCGATTTTTGTCAAAAACCAACCTGGGATATTTATTTGGCTTTAAAATCATTAGAATCTCAAGGGAAAATTAAAATAATCAAAAGATATGTTTGTCCGGAAATTGATGTTATACCCAATGATAAAGTTCCCTTTTGTCCTCGATGTAGAATTCGATACGCAATGACAGATATTACTACTACAATTTATGTAGAACCAATTTCAATTGAAAAGGAAAATTCAACCATTTTAAGAAGATAATGAAGGAAGATAATAAAAAAAGACTTGTTGATGATCTGAAACTCTTTATAGAAAACAAACAGTATTACGAATCTAAACAGGCTAATGCTGTAAATTGTAATAATATGTTTGATATGGGAAAACTATACGAAAATGAAAGCCAACTTATAAATTCTGTTTTCTCCACTACAAACCAAAATACAACAGAGCAGGGCAATTCTCTAGAAAATCTAATGAAAGCTTTATTTGGAAGGATTAAATTTCTTAATCAAGTCGCAGTAACAAATAGAGACACTGTAATTGGTCAAATAGATTTACAAATAACTCCTATCGATCAGACAGCATATGATATTTTAGGTCTAATAGAAAGACCTCAAGGGATAATTGGAGAATGTAAAAACTATAAATCTAATAAATCTAACACTGTCGAGAAAGAAGAAATAGAGAAAATGTGTTGGAGATGCTGTAAATCAGGAAATCTAGGTTTTTTTATTGGTCCTAAATTTACCTCTGGTGCATTACAAGAGATTAATGAATTTAACTTATATAAAGAAAGCATTTGTAAAAAACACGTAGGTATTTTAATTGTTCCATTAAATCTAGAGATAATTAAATTTATTGTTGAAAATAAAATCAATTTTTGCTATTTTATCACCTGGTCAATTTTTAAGTCACGAGATAATAGTATTACATCTTATTTTAAATAAATGGCATTTCATAAATTCGGGAGGAATTAGCAGCTAGAAAGACTCAAACTTCGTTCCGTATTCAACAAAACCATCCCACAATTTAGCAACGCCCAAAAATAGCTATATATAAGGAGTGATGAGATTCTGAGAGATTTTGATCAATTCTCTTGGAGAAACTGATCGAATGTAACTCTATCAGGTAGAGAAGTTTGTGCGCCCTGTTTTGTTACAGATAATGCACCTGCTGCTGTGCCCCAAGTAACCGCTTCCCGCAAGTCAAGCCCCTCAGCAAGCGCTGCTGCTAAACCAGCATTAAAAGCATCACCAGCAGCAACCGTATCTATAGCTTTTACTGAAAACGCAGGAACGAAAAATGTTTCTTCATCAGTAGCACAAAGAACACCGCCATCGCCCAGTTTAACAATTGCACATTTCACCCCCCGTTCTAATAAAATTGTCGCTGCTGTTGCTGCTGTTTCCCTTTCATCCACCGTAAAACCTACTAATTGACCCGCTTCCACTTCATTAGGGGTAATAATTTCGACTAATTGATACAGTTCATCAGGTAAATAGGATGGCGCAGGTGCGGGATCGAGAATTACCTTGACATGGGCCTTCTTGGCTAATTTAGCCGCTGCGATTACGGCTGTCATGGGAATTTCCAATTGTAAAAGCAACCCCATTGCTGATGGTAATAAATTGATCAGTCTGTTGACATCATCTTGGTCAATGCGACTATTTGCACCCCCAACTACCACAATTTGGTTTTCACCCCGATCATCTACATTGATCAGCGCCACTCCAGAACTTGCACTGCGATCGATTGTGATATTTTCCGTTTGTACACCAGCAAATTGCAAATTTTCAATGAGCGCTGTCCCAAAATTGTCTGCTCCTACACGTCCTACAATATAGGTTGGTATGCCTAATCTAGCTAAAGCTACTGCTTGATTTGCACCTTTCCCTCCTGGTATTTGAGCAAAATCATCCCCAAGCAATGTTTCTTTAGCCAGTGGTAATCTAGGTACTCTAGCTACTAGATCCATATTAATACTGCCAAAAACAATCATGCTCATAGGTATAGTTTTTCTGATATGAATGTCCAGGAGGAATCCCTATGATCAACTCATTATGTCACCACATCAGACTCAACTAGTTTGAATCCCCAAGGTTTCAAAGCCGCGAGTACTATTTCTATATCTACCCCATCATAAGCCTCCCACTCAGAATGACGATCTTTAGGATTACCATCACCGATATAACCTGCAACTTTGATCACAGGAAGACCCACCAATCGATTACGCTCTATCCCTTTTGGTAATACTAGTCGGACTTTATGACCTAGAAACTTAGATGTACTTGTACTTGCTACAGATTCACGGATCAAGTAGATGTCACTAGCAGTTCCCCAAGTAGTTGAGTAGGTGTGGAGAAATGATATACAGGGTTCTGGTTTAATGGCTCTTTTGAGAACTTGCATTATCTGTAATTTTTACGCGTTTAATCAAGAAATAGAATGAATATTGTTGGTTACTGGCTGCAACTGCTTCAATTCTATAATGATTTTAGGTTATCTACTCAGATTTAAGTTCAATATCTGGGAATTGAGTTTTCCATTCTATCCCTTCTTGTCTCCAGTCTAAATGTTAAGATGATTAACAAACCATGTTCCATTAATTATGGAGAATATTTTATCCATGCTCGCGCTACCTGTACTTAAAAGTTCCCATCATACCTCATGACGCTAGAAGAAATTGCGGGTACGCTAACTGAGTTATTTGGTCTAGAATTTGTCCAAGCGATCGCTCCTGGTTCTTGGCAGATTGAAACTAATACTTTCAGGATGCTAGTACTACTGTCGGAAGATGATAGCTGGCTACGAGTTCTACTACCCATTATCCCCTTACAAGAATCCCCGGAAATCCTACCACAGCTCCTTGCTGACAATTTTGATGAAACCCAAGAAACGCGTTATGCTTTACATGATGAAGTTATCTGGGGAGTATTCCAGCATAACCTGATTACCCTGACTAATGGGGATTTGACTAACGCTATCTCTCGGCTTTTGTCTTTATATCAAGTAGGTGTTAACAATGCCTTTGATCGCTTAATTGAATCTCGCCTAAAGCAAATTATTCAAGCTGCGAAGCAAACGGGACAATCTCTAGAAGCGACAATGCAAAATCTAGACCGCTTCTACGCTGAAGGATTGTTGGGAGAAATTAACCAAACTACCCAAGTACGTGAGCAAGTTTTAGCCACTTGGCGGAGTCAGTTAGAGCGACTTTGGGATGAAATTTAGCATTATATAATTCTGTTTCCACTTTCTTACTTCTCGCCCTATGGACATTATTGAAATTCTGAAACAGGACTACCTAAGATTTCCTGAAGATCAGACTTATACTATCTACGCACCAGATGTGTATTTTAAAGATGAGGTTTTTCAGTTTCATGGTTTGGAGTTTTACAAGTTGATGATTAAGTTCATCAAGAGGTTTTTCTTAAATGTGAAGCTGGATTTACATCATATCCAAATTCTCGAAGAAAATATCAAAAGCGAGTGGACGATGAGTTGGATCGCTTTGCTTCCCTGGAAACCTCACATTTCTGTTTCTGGTTGGAGTGAACTGCGCCTGAATAGCGATCGCCTGATTATATCTCATATTGATTATTGGCATTGTTCCCGTTTAGATGTGATCAAGCAACACTTCTGGAGCAAAAAAAGTTAATAATGTAAATATATGTAAAGCAAACTTCTAGCAGGACAGAATCATACATGAGAGTAATTCTGATGACGGGTAAGGGTGGTGTAGGTAAGACTTCTGTTGCTGCTGCTACAGGATTACGTTGTGCAGAAATTGGATATCGGACATTAGTATTAAGCACAGATCCAGCCCACTCTCTCGCAGACAGTTTTGATATCGACTTAGGACATAACCCCAAGGAAATTCGTCCCAATTTGTGGGGTGCGGAATTAGATGCATTACAAGAATTAGAAGGGAATTGGGGAGCAGTTAAGCGGTATATTACTCAAGTTTTACAAGCTAGAGGTTTGGATGGTATACAAGCGGAAGAATTGGCGATTCTACCAGGAATGGATGAAATTTTTAGCTTAGTCAGAATGAAACGTCATTATGATGAGGGTGAGTTTGACGTTTTGATTATTGACTCTGCTCCCACTGGTACAGCTTTACGCTTACTCAGTTTACCAGAAGTCGGTGGTTGGTACATGCGTCGGTTTTACAAACCATTACAAAATATTTCTGTTGCTCTCAGACCTCTTGTAGAACCTTTGTTTAGACCCATTGCAGGTTTTTCCCTACCAGACAAAGAGGTAATGGATGCACCTTATGAATTTTATGAACAAATAGAAGCTTTAGAAAAAGTTTTAACTGACAATACCCAAACATCTGTACGGTTAGTGACAAATCCAGAGAAAATGGTAATCAAGGAATCACTACGCGCCCATGCTTATTTGAGTTTATATAATGTATCTACAGATTTAGTAGTAGCTAATCGCATCCTTCCCCAAGAAGTCACAGATCCATTTTTCCGACGTTGGAAAGAAAATCAAGAGCAGTACCGGGAGGAAATTCATCAAAACTTCCATCCATTACCTGTAAAAGAAGTACCACTATTTTCGGAAGAAATGTGCGGGTTAGCTGCTTTAGAAAGACTGAAAGAGACACTTTACAAAGATGAAGATCCCGCTCAAGTCTATTATAAAGAAACAACTATCCGCGTTGTCCAAGAGAATAATCAATATAGTTTAGAGCTTTACTTACCTAATATTCCTAAAAGTCAAGTCCAATTAAGTAAATCAGGAGATGAGTTAAATATCACCATAGGTAATCATCGCCGTAATTTAGTCCTACCTCAAGCCTTAGCAGCACTCCAACCAGCTGGTGCGAAAATGGAGGAAGATTATCTAAAGATTCGTTTTTCCTGAATGAGCGGTTCTAGCTTTTTAGGAATCTTGTCTGAAAATCTTGTTAAGTATGAGATAACGAAATCTTTTTTACTAGTTAAAAAAGAAAAGTCATTTGGAACTAAATAGCGAATTGCTAACAGGGGAACAGGACTATATAGAGGATAAAAATCTTTATTCCATAATCCAGTTGACTTAGGAGGACCAAGCAGTTGATGCATTAAATCTTTGAATTGTTTTAAGATAAGATTGTAGATAGGGTAATTAATTCAAGGAGTAAGTTCAATTCAATTCTAGGTACTCCTGCTGCTACTAATTCATCTGCTACAAGACGATTAGTGCCATTGTATTGAATCCATATTTTCCCTTTGATGATGTCAATATGGATGACTGAGCCATGTACTCGACGTTGACCGTCCCAGCCTACATGCATCACTTCATAATGATCTCTCTCTGAATCTATAATTGTTTCAGTATCAATTTCACCATGAGAAGGTTTATACTTCCCATATTCCTTAATTAACTCCCGGACTATCTGGCGATAATTTTCTAAGCTATCCATTGTACAATCCTTACTTGTAAATCATCAAATACCAATAATCTAATTTGTAAGCTTTTTATGATTAGCTGACCTAATTTTTCTATGAAAATAGTTTCATAATAGCGTTTAGGAACAGCTAGATAAAGTACTCTCTCTGGTTCGGTTTCTGACAGAATACTTTGGTAGACACCATATTGACCTACCGCTTCTTCTAAATCTCTCACTGGAGATTGCTTTAAAAAGCTTTTAATCTCAATGGCTATTTTCTGCTCATCTTTTTGCGCAGCAATGGTGAAATACCTGGATTAAATGCGCTCTGGTTAAATCTACTTCTTCTAAATATGCAGCTATTAAATGCTTCCCATTTAAATTTGCTCTGCTTAAATACTATGGGAATAAGTGTCTATTCTAACGTTATAGCAAATTGCAGGTAAAAGAGGTACAAAATTTTATCAGAAAACCTTATGCTAAAAGACTTTTACCACTGTTCCCCGTTCCCTGTTCCCTGTTCGCTGCTGTATTATCACGAGATTTTCCCCACCCAAAAATCCACTGTTGGGAAACATGGATAGAAAGGGATTGCGAAATCGGAGTTGTCCAATGGCGAAAACTTCAGGACACTAACCCCATTTGACTAAGAAGTAGGAAATTTTGATATTAAAGTATCCAGTTTCGCCGCCTGTGGGGGGATTCACAATTAATTCTCCTACAGCGGAGCATTCTAGTCTCAAGTCGCGGTTTGCTGATGCGAGTGTTTCAAATTGTGCTTGAGTGACATGGAGAGCTTTACCGAAGGCGGGGGAAGCCATCGAATTGGGTAGTTCCAAGGTTAGGGTTTCTGGTTAGTTTGGTGTTTGTAACATAAAACCTTGCTTTTCAAGCTTCTTAAGCAGGTATAGGAAAATGTTTAGGGGCGCAAGGCCTTGCGCCCCTAAATGCATGAATTATTGCCCAGACTAATGTCTATTTATAGTACTCGTCCCCAAAATAAAGCTACACATCCCATAACTTTCACTGAATGTTCTGCAAAATTATCTGACATAATTTTATTTAGCTCTTCTAAGCTATCATTTTTGTTATCAAATATCTGTATCCGGTTATAAAAATTCATGAAATTCTGGGCGATAAAACTTGGTTTTACCCCAGTATTCAGAATAGTTGAGCCAAAGATAATTCCACCTGGATTAAGTAGGGGGCGAAGATTTTTAAACACAACAGATTTTGTGGTAATTGTTCCTGGTAAACAATGTAATAAGTAATTTAATCCCACCGAATCAAATCCCGGTAAATTTAACTTAATTGGGTCTAAAATATTGACTTGATAAGGAACGGGATTATATCGAGACACCCGCCGAGATGTTACTTCTAAACTATTAGGGTTTAAATCCATTAAGACAATTCTGGGATTGGGAATGGGAAAAATACATTTATCTAAGAAAAACCCAGTTCCCACACCTATATCAAGATGATTTCCCGAAATGTGCTGATTATAAAAATCTAATAAATATGATGATGGACATTGCCAAATAAAGTGATTAGAAATTCCTATTACCCATAGGTCATACATTGCTAAATTGAGTTTTGTATAAACAGCCTGACCCGCATCTATTTGTTGTTTGGTAATTTCAGCCATTTTTTTTCATCCAATTTATCAAACACACGTTTAGCCAAACTCTCCCCCCAGAGCCGCACGGCCCCGAAGGGAGAGAAAATACATCCCACAATCTCTCTTCCTCTAAATTCTAGAAGTTCAGGAAAGAG
>Ga0116226_10001335_pt1 | contig 21283 bp, 13 predicted proteins | sample S1TSphfallax_FD_89692 | JGI IMG/M metagenome (GOLD analysis project Ga0116226, IMG submission 89692) | Host-associated microbial communities from peat moss isolated from Minnesota, USA - S1T2_Fa - Sphagnum fallax MG | ecosystem: Host-associated > Plants > Peat moss > Unclassified | place: USA... | reverse complement strand
TTTTAGTCAATTCGCTAAGTCGTTGCAATGTTGGGTTTGTTGCAAATAATTTTCGATGTATTTTGAATCACAAATTTTGTATAAAAGACAATATAATCGGAAATGTTTTGCAATGGGTTCAATTTTGGGGGTTGCGAAGAGCTTGCGATTGTACGGGTGCAAAGTTTAGGGTTTCGCAAAGGCTTAAAAGTTTGCGAGCAATTGTTGTTCGGAACTGCGGGTTTTCAGAAACTGTTTTCTTTGTTGTTTGCGATGATATTTGGATCGCAATATGCCCCTTTTTTGTTGTAATGTGAGGGAAAAAAATACAAGTGTATTTTTAAATGTTAAGTCGCATTTATAGTTGAAACTAGATAACTTGCTTCCTATGCATGATTTATAATTTAAAATTGATAGATGTATCTTCTAAGCTTGAACACTCCAAATCCTAGAATTTTATGTTAAATTTCCACCCCTTCAAACCAAGTTTTAAGGATTCAACACTAAGTTCAACTTGGTTGTAAACCACCAGTCACTTAAAATATCACTTTCAACACATATGTTGTGCAAATAAAGCTTGCCTTAGTTCATTAAAAAGCTAACTATAAGGTGCATTTACCTACCAAATTTCAAACCATGCACCCAAACTAGTAAGAAGTTATGCTACCAAACTCAAGAGGGGTTTACAAAGGCAGTAAGTTCAACTTGGTTGTAGACCACTAATCATTTAAAATATCATTCGTAACACATATGTTGTCCAAATCAAGCTTTCCTTAGTTCATTAGGAAGCTAACTACAAGGCACATATTTTTATCAAATTGCAAGTTCTACTTCTAAATTAATAGGAAGTTGTGCTACCAAACTCAAGAGGGTTTGTGAAATTCCTCAAAAAATTTCAAGCTCCCAACATTATCCTACTCAATTTTATTCTTTTGAAGTACCCCAAACATCCAACCCACTCTCCCTCTTTCCACCATGTACTAAGACTCATCATCCTTCTCCTTTCCTTCTTAAGAAAAATCACCTTCATCCTTTAAGAACCAATGAGAATCGAGAATGATTTGCCCTCCAATGAAGTTTAGGATGATAATTATATTGCCCAATGAAACACTAAAAGGGTTCCATCCTCCAATCAAATAGGATGATAATCCTCGTGACTAATGGAATTGGAGGATTCATCATTTTCCTTATTTTGGACATCTCAATGAAGTTCTTGGGTTCAATCCTTATCCATTTTGTTTGTTTGACTTTCACCTCTTACTTCTTCATCTTAATTTTCAAATAACTATTACTAGGATAATTTATCAATAGTAATAAGTAAACATCCTTGAATCCCTACTTGACTAAATCCATTCAATGATAATAATAACATTCCTGCATACCATCTATTCTTTTGATATCCCCTAGTTATTCTTTACCATGTACTAATTATTTGTGTAGTGCATAGTAAATTGGAATTAAAACTTCCATCACAAAACCCCCATGCACATCTAGATCCATCGTCAAAATTAGGGCTTGACAAATCCATTAAAACTAGGATGTCCTAGTTTTCATGAGGTTTTGCCATCATTGCCACACATTACACCTACCATAATTTGTTAAATAAAGCCATCGACCCCCTTTGAGTGCAAGTACCAAATTGTTCTGACTACCCTTTTGGTTTTTGTTGACACAAATGAAGATTGAATCATGGCAAATGATGATATTACGCCTTTGAATCCTCCAATTATGCCTATAGAAGAAGAAGAGCTTGAAGAACCACCGCTTGGTGTGAACGTCTCCTAATGGTTGTGCGATGAAAAACTGTTCAAAAGAGTGGTGTGCACTCGAATCAATCGTTTGGCATGGGATCATTAATTATTTCTTAACCCACATGCTTTAATGATCTACTTAGAATTCAATCCTACTTGTGGAGTGCGCCAGAAAGGTTTGAAGAATGTCAATGTGAAGATGACGATGTTCGTCTCCATTGTTGAACTTGGGTTCCCCGTGATGGCCATTATCGTTGGCCACGAGGCCCCATTAACCCCTTCTCCATGGAGCATTGAATTGAATATGTAGTTTACACCATTGGTTGCCTTCTGGATTTCTTGCAGTTGTGATTTATCCCCTCTAAGTCATTTACTAAATTGTCATTCACTTGAAGCTACTCAGGTGGAAATGCTATTATGTAAATTTGATTTCAATTCTATTTAAGGACCTGATAGAAGTGAAGATTGAGTAAGGCTATATTAAGATTACATCATGGAAATATTACAAGCACGTCATTAATGCTTGAAGATTATTCTAGAAAACTAATTTAATATTATCCTTGCAAAATGTTATTGTTAACCATGGGCTTGAATATTGTTCTATCTCTATTGGACCTTTCATTGACCCTTTTCAACTACTTCATGAATTTCAACATCCTTGCTATTCATTAAAATACTAGAACAAGATTAATGTTTTGTTGAGCACCACGGATTTTGGTGTCTACTTCCACCCCCAATTCTTATAACATCTCTCACCCTTAATTATGCAACTAAAACCTTGAAACTATGGTTATTAACTTTTTGTTAAAGAAAAGAACTAACCCAACACCTTATTCACTAATATTGTATTTTGAAAAAGAAAATAATCCCCCCACGCAACCATTTGCATTCATCATCCCTTATTCTAACATGAAGTTATTAAAAACCCCTAATAACCTTATCACTCGAATATCCTTGATGCAATTCTCAAAAATTGAAACTACCACACATGGTTATGTCGATATGGCTCACACAGAAACATGCACAAATGAAACAACAAGTTGGTTAGTGTGTAGTTGGAACACTTTTGGTGCACGGATGAACCATGGGCAAACACAAACTCACCATGGCCTAGATTTGGGGGAAACAACCACCTTCCCCCTTATAGTATTTTCTATGCCTAGCCATGGGGCCTACACCCAAATGTCATTTTATCTTAGAACTCCCAAGTTGAGAGTCTCGAAATTCTCAAAATTAAGACACCCGCAACTTTGTAGGCCCAATAACTTCTTATGTAGACCTCTAATTGAAGTGAGATCTAAAGTAAAGTTGTAGCCTCGTTGAGAGCTTTCCAAGGGTATGTGGCAACCACCTAATTATAAGTAGATCAAAGCGATTCTAGACTTTATATGGTCGGGAGTCAAATTGGCAATTTGATTCCTGACCTTTCTTTTGGCCAACTTATGTTCTAAGTATCGAGATGGGTCATGCAAGCCCATTTTAGACATTTAAATTCCAAGAGCTTTCCAATGGTAGAGGGAATTTTTTTATCCAATGAGTTTTAACCCTTGCAATCGCCCTATGAAGTGCTTGCCTACCTAAAATTACATAAAATTGTCATCGAAGATTCCTAAATTATGTGGATAATAGATTCCCAAGTGTTACCAAATCCTTTGTGGACAAATTGTTGAATAATCTTGTGAAAAAATGTTATGGAATCGGCTTCTTTAAACTTGCACATTCTTTAAAGAAGTCCATTGCATGTGTAAACATTGCCAAATTGTAATCCTCCATATCATCCTTGGAAATGTTCAAATTTTGTCTCATTATAGAAAGACTCTCTTTGTCCATCTTTGCATTTGCCCATCACCATGCCGCCCATTCTTCTATATGTTCCCCATGTTCTGATTTCAAACAAATGCTTGAGGGGGTTTAACTTGTTATTATCTCTTGGATCTTCTAATGGTTTTTTTATCATCTTACAAAAATTTTATAGTATGCTTGAGATTAACATGTATTCAATCATAGATTTTAGGGTGTTTGGTTGGACAATTGGTGACAATTTTCTTTTTGCCATTGAAGTGGAAAGGTCTTTAAATGTCATTCATCCATGACACGTGGTAGAATATTTTTCCACATCACCAAATATTATGTCCTAGGTGTGACAAAATATTCTTTAAAATCTTGTCAACGTGCAAAGAATTTTTTAAAAAAAATTGGTCATGCTCCCTTATTCATGCTCACGTTCATGCTCGTTCTTTTAATTGGTATTGCAAATTTTGTTGACATAATTGGTTGAGTGCCATAAACCAACTCAAAGGTGTATATTGAATTGTCATTTTATAAGCCAACCGATATGTGCATAAAGTATCCATTCAATTTGCATTCACAAGCTTTGTTAATATTTTTCCCAGTGTTTTGTTAGTTGATTTGGCTTGTTCATTCCCTTGCAGATAGTAGGTAGTTAACTTATGATATGTAATCATAAAATTTTCCACAAATATTCCAATAGTTTTATTGATGAAACGATTGCCCTAGTCATTTATAATATACGGGTGGGGCAACCAAATTGAGTAATAATTTGTTCATAAATAAATTAAGCAATGCTTTTAGTCATATTGTTTCAAAATGCCTTTGCTTTTACCCATTTAGTGGTATAATAAATAACTACTATGATATATTGATTTCATGTACATCTTGATGTCAATTTGATTGGTCCCATAAGATCAAGACCCCATTTTATAAAAGGTTCAAAAGCCAAAATTGGTTTGAATGGTCTTTACCATTTCACCAAATGGGTTTTAATTGTTGGCTAATGTCACAATTTTGACACAAGTTGACAACATCTTTATGCATCATGGGCCACCAATAGCCTAAGGACAATATCTTTTTGATAGTAATGTTCATGCCAAAATGCCCACCAACCAACCCTTCATGGAAGTCTTTGAGTACCTTACATGCTTCTTCTAGAAATAGACATTGTCATACATTACTAAAAAACTTGAGTTTTTTTCATTAACAAATCTAGTGAAAAATAACCAAATTTGAACAAGTGTCAAAAAGACCACACCATCATTTTGGACAAGTTCATTTCAACATGTCCATTGTGATTAGGGTGGTATTTTTTACTAGTAGAGTATAAACCATTTGGTTGATCATTTTGAATGGTCAAATTTTTGCTCATACACAAAAAAATTGTGACAAGTAGGTCATAAATAGGTAGGTATTTAGCTTAATATATCCTACTTAACCTACCTTACCTACCTTAGCCCCTTAAGCATATACAAAGGTTATAATGTTAGGATTTGAACCTTTGACCTCTCTAATGATAAACCAAGTCCTTAACCAATGGACCACACCATCAAAAGGTGTTCAATTTTTGTCAACTTTTTTTATTTCACATGTTTATTTTGAAATATCACTACAAGACTACGAATATGAAAGTAGGTAGGTTATAGGAGATAGGTGGGTGGGAAGGTAAGTAAATAGTGGGTGGGTAGGTAGAATGTAGGTAGGTGGGTGAGTATGTAGGTAATACATATATGTAAGTAGGTAGGTAATACATCTAGGTAGGTGGGCGGGTGGGTAGGTAGGTAGGTAATTAATATGTAGGTAGGTTATAGGTGGGTGGGTGGGTAGGTAATAACAGTTAAAACATAGGTAGGTTATGGGTGGGTGGATAGGTAGGTAGGTAGGTAGTATGTAAGTAGGAAGGTGGGCAGGTGGATGGATAAGTAGGTATTATATCTAGGTATGTGATGGGTTGGTAAATAGGTACTACATCTAGGTAGGCAAGCATATTAGGATTTTAAAAAATTCATTTTGGTTTTCTAAGGTTTGTTTAAAAACATATGATGTGTAATTTAAGATATAATTAAATCATAGTAGCAACATCAATATAGTAATATGATATAATGATCATATTAAATGAGTATTAATTATTAATGAATTACTATTATCAACTAATTGATTAGTTAATATAAACTATGAAATAAACATTACTTCATTAAATTTTATCTAACATATATTAACCAAAAATCGAATAATAATAAATAATAATTCCCATAATTAAATATTACATATAATCTATGTTAGGTTTAATTTTTGCCAATTTTTAGCCATTTAAAAAAATGTTTATGTTTAATCAAGTTTTCATTTTTCCATGGTTTAGCCAAATTTTAACCAAGGTGTATTGTAGGTTTAATCAAATTTTAATTTAGCCAAATTTTAGTCAAGATTTATGGTAGGTTTAGCCAAATTTTAACCAAGGTGTATGGTAAGTTTAGCCAAAAATATTTAAGCCAATGTTTAACTAATGTGTTTTGTAAGTTTAGTTAAATTTTAATTTAACCAAAGTTTAGCCAAAATGTCTTGTAGGTTTAGTCAAACTTTAATTTAATCATGGTGCATTATAAGTTTAGCCATAAAACATTACGCCAATGTGTTTTGTAGGTTTAACCAATTTTCTATTTAACCAAAGTGTCTTGTAGGTTTAGTCAATTTTTCATTTAGCCAATGTGTCTTGTAAGTTTAGTCAAATTTTAGTTGTGCAATTTTTTTTTTTTAAATTAATCATATTTTAACTTAGCTAGGGTGTATTGTAAGATTAGCCAAAGTTTAGCCAAGTTTTAGTATAGTTAAGGTTTATCCATGGTTTTGAACCCTATGTGGCATATTTGATTTAAACATAAATGTCATGTGAACCTAGCTTATGTGCAATGTGAATTATTTTAGTTAGTAGGTAGTAAATTAGGCTAGGTATTAGTTGGTAGGTAGTACTTTAAGTTGAACCCTAAACCCTAAACCCTAAACCCTATATGTACATTTTATTTATATATGCTAATTAGGTTGCTAGGTTAGGAAGGTAGGTCTACCTCCTTAACTACCTATCCACATACCTACCTACCTACCTATTTATCTACCTACCTACTTACCAAAATGAATTTTTATTTTTATTTTAAATCCTCACCTTAGGCCATGTGGCATGATATGACAAATGCACATGGAACAATCTTAGACCATCCAATGAGATGAAAAAGACTATTCAATTATTTAAATTTAAATTCACATATGCCTTACAAGTGGCAATGTGTAATTGGTTTAGGTATTGTAGTGGCAAATAATGGTGATTGGTTACATTTAATTATATAGTCAAAGGATAAAGTATACATTTGAGTACATACTTCATCCATGGGACTTGTGATGATGTCATGTTTAGATCATATTTGCAACTACATGTTGTGTGCGACTAGACTTAAGAAACTAATGAAAATTTTAGTTGTGGGAGTCATCTACAATTAACTTTTAGTCGCAAATTGAAGTTGCAAAATGGGGTTTTTCTAGTAGTGTATGCCACCAATACAAGAATACAAAATCCCTTACGGAGGTTAACGGTCTCTATTTTACAATTCATTGTTGGTGGCTATCATCAGGGGTTGTTTTGGAAGCATGTGTCCATGAGCTTGCAAATTGACTTAACTTTGGCATTTTTTTGTTAGGCAATGGGGAGGTTTCATGGTCATGTGAGTATTTCATCTAGGAACTTCCTATGTCTCCCTCTCTATTTTGTTTATTCAATATTGGAATTCCATTTGCACTCGAATTCCATCTTCACTCCACTTCCATCTATACTTCCATTTGTGTTGTGACATTTTAGATTTTGTTGATTTTTCCTTTCCTTTCTTCTATAGAAGTTTAATGATGAAAAGTGGGCTAACATGCCCACTTGTAATTTGGTTGAAACTGTGCATAACATTTGGTTGTAGCAGTCAAGAAAATGTGGCACTTGTATGTACACGACATATGATGACTACATTTGTGCTTTCAAACAATCTACATTGTATAGATAGTACTTGCAAGGTGGTTCATCTAGTCATGGTCCTAATAGGAATGAATTGTTGTTGAAAAGGGCTTGAAAGTCGAATGACCTTGCTAAACTTATTGTAGCAATGGCAAATTACAAGTCCAGATTATCTTTCACAAATTGCCTACCACACCTTAAGGGAAAAGAGGTTTTTAGGTCTTCCAAGCAACCTATTGATTGTCCTCCTAATGTTGGCAAGGATTCCCATCGTCCTAACTGTGTGAATTTATCTCATCCATGAATAACCATTCTTGCTATTAAACCCAATATTGTGGACAATGTACACATGCAACAACTACCTTCTAGTTCTAATAAGTTGATACCTTTGGTATCTTGAGGTGGCTTGGAGTTGAAGGAAAATATTTGTGTTGATGGTTAATGGCATATTGAATGTTGCCCACCTAATTTTGCAATTCAATGTTCTGCATTGCCAAAAACCATAATGTTCAAATGCACAACAAGGATCAACTTTTGCAAATTTGTAAGTGGAACTCCTGCTCCATGTTACTCAAGTTTCTAGGTAGAATATCATAGTGGATCACTTGAACACCATAAACTTTGGTTTTGTCTAAATGACTTGAGTCATTGTGTTGGTGGAATATCAAGAAAATTTGCAATTATTAGGCATGTAGTTCCAACTATATGGCCCATCCAAGAAGGTACTAACTTAATTCAAAATGAGTTAACAACTCTAAAAGAAGCATGGTTTTATTTTGAGCACCTTCGTAGAAGCAACGTTCAAAGTTATTTGGTTCCCAGTCTTTTTGTTCAAACAATTCCCATGTGCATGAAGTAATAAATTTCCCCAATCTTGTGAGGCCCTTTGATGCAAGTTGTTAGCCTACAACTCATGGTGGTAAGAAGGTGAGGCGACTTTCAATTTTCAATTGACACAATAGCACATTAACAATTAAGAGGTTGGCATCTTATTTCTCTAGTGCACTATTTTCCTCATTGTTAAAGGCCCCCCCCCCCTCCCCCCCCCCGCGCCTAGGTATGGATGAATTTATGATATTTTTTTGGATGACAAGCAATATGATGTGACTATTGGAAATTTCCTTGGATGTTCATGTGTCTACTTTGTGGCAATGCTGGTAGGTTTTTTAAATGATTGTGGGACATATGTGCAATGTAAACATGTGTATCATGTATTGTAGACGATTATGTTTTGTGGGCTCACAAAAGATTTCATTCATTACTACATGTGGAGTTGGGATGAAGTTCAGTGTTTGTTATAATGTCTAAAGCCTTAGGACTTTAATGATAACACATCACAATTATATGTGTATCAAATCAATTGTGATTTTCTCATTCATGAAACTTGTAATAAAACTTTTAAAAGTCATAATTTGCTTCCTTGTATATTGTCTCTTTGTGTATAATATCATAATACCTTGACCATTTCACAAATATTTATTAACCATGCAATTTCCACCCATTTTAAAAGTTCTTAAAATCAAATCATTTTTTTGACCCCTAGACATTTGAATATTGGTTGCATAAAGGATTATGAAATGCATCCTTTTATTTATTTTTGTCTTCAAGCCGTCACATGAGGCTGCCTTCAATAACTCTATTTGCCAAGCCCATGTTTAGGGTCAATAAACTTTGTTGATTCCAAAACATATTTTGGTGACATGGCATATTATTTGATGACATGTCATGGAATATTTTACCATGTCATTTGAAATTTGCTATGTGGAAAATGAATATACTAAGAATATTCCATGACATGTCATGGAATATTCTACCATGTCACTTGAAATTTGCCATGTGGAAAATGAATATACTAGGAACATTCCATGACATGGCATGGAATATTTTCAAAGATTTTGTCTTGTTCAAGTGAGCAAGCTCACCTACTCATGTGAGAACGTTCACCTGTTCACCCATTAATGTTGTTGGTGACATACCCCAAGAAGACATTGACAAGGCTATATGTAAAAGGATGGAAGATCTAATAAGATTGGATGAAAATCATTGCCAAGTCAAAGAAAATATTAGCCACATTTAGTTCTTATGCAAAGAATAAAGGGATGAAAAAGGGAAGATAAAAGGTTTTGAAGAAGGAGAGTTTAAAATGTGGATGCTTAAAGCCGCAAATACAAAAGGAGGTAAATTTACACTACCTTGGAAAGGTCTTTTAAAAATATTAAAAATGTTTGATAACAACACTATGTAGTTGTCAACCATAAGTGATGATGGGATAGAAAGAGTAAATATTAATAAACTAAAGGCTTATCATGATAACAACCCATTAACCAATGTTATAATAATGGCTATTATAGTTGATGCAAAATGTATTAATAGAATTGCAAATAGGAATAGGAAGAAACCTGAACTTAATTTGATGCCTTGGTTGGGGATGCAACCAAGGAATCTATCATAAACTAACCCCAAACCAAGAAAAACATTTAATGAAAATGACATTGAGTGGATCAAAGAAGAAGAATCAAGAATCTGCATACCAATAACATTTTAAAACACAAAACAAGAAAATTCAGTTATAAAGGAAAGAAAAAGAAAACAATACCTTTATACCCAGGAAATTATGTAAAGGAGGAAAGGAGCTATACAAATAGAAAAGTTGTTTAGAGCATAAAATAACACACACAAGAAAAATGGTGTAAGACATGCTCAATATGCCCATGAATGAGCCACATATTATATGGCCTCTAGAATAACTATTGTGTTATCAAGAATTAGTAGAATTGAAAGGGGTTAAGCTTCACAAATACCATGTGTGGAAAGACTATTCAGAGGAAGACAATGACCGCATTGCAAAGTGGAATGCAAGAGTAAAAGAAGTGTGTGAGAAAAAATTGTAGTAAGGTAGTAGTTACAAAACAAGGAGTGTCGAATGATTTTTGGTTTAAACCAATCCTTGGAAAGTTTTGAGGGGAGGTATCTATTGAAGAATATGCATGAAAACCACATGATTTTTGGTTTGTAGGTCTAGACAAGCATAAAACTTTCTATCAATAACCAAACCAGGGAGTTAATTAAACTAGAAAAGAAAAAACCAAAAGCAAAAAAGATAATAGTTCAGGAGTAACCTAGAAAAGCTCTGATTTCAAAGACATGTGGAGTTTCAATCACCCACATTTAAGTGTAAAGGACTAGTAAAGGTGCTTTTTATTCCATCGAACTAAAACATAACTATTATTTTCTACTTTGCAAATTATAACTTGCTTACAAAATGTCAATGGTTTACTCAACTTTAGATCAAAATTCAAAGAAACAAAGACAAAAACATAATCATAAACATGAAGGTGTTCATTTTACAAAGGAAGAATCAATAATGGTTCTTCAAATCACATTTATAAAAAAAGAAGTTTAAATTAGATCATATTTTATTCAATCAAATTGTCCTTCATTACCAAATCCTCCCTACTTATACCATAACATATTGATGTTTAAAATCAAACAATCACTGGCCAATACAACTATCAAAGATTTCAAAATTGAACTACAACAACTATTAGTTATAGGTTGATCTCTAACCTATTTAACAATAATTGGTTGCCTTAACATAACTATTACTAGTTGACTTAACAAATTGGTTAACTAACAAACATGTTACCGATTATTTTAATAGACCGATTACTTCTTGCCTAATAATAACTTAATAGGTTCTCAAAATAATAATGTTTGACCGGTTAGCAGTTGATAACAACTTGATACTATATACACGAAATGAAATTTTAGGTTAACATTACCCCCTTTGAAAACCAAATTTCATCCTCAAAATCAATCACCAAGAGCTACTTGTTCTACACTTGTTGCAAAATTCTCAATAGGGTTTTCACATTATACATCAATAAGTTCAGCTATGGTATTTGGTTCAGGTTTAGGTTTTTCAATAACAAGTGTGTCCCTTAGTACTATGCAAGGCGAAATCAATCATGGTTATTTCTGCAACCACTCCAATCCAAGGTATGGCTAATGATGTAAGCTTGGGAATAACATGTATTTGCAAATTGGCTACCTAGGTATTTACAACTACAAAAGGTGCTTCGATAAGTTACATGGACAACAAAGACAAAGTGCAAGTGGTAGTAATAGGTTTAACTCTTTTCATCTATGTTGGTATGTCTATAATAGTAACAATTGGTTCATTTTGATGATTAATAACTGCAAGTGTTTATTTTCATAGATGAAAGTATCTGGGATATTCCAACAAGTTCCCTAATCAGCTTGGTAGTCATACTTTTATCCTTGAAACTTCAACCTATAAGCGTCTAGTTTGTTTAGGTACATTTCTTCATCAAAACAAGCAAGTTCCAGACTATCTTGAATCTATTCCTCCATGATTTTTTATATTGTAAGCTGCCACTCCTTCCACTTTGAATTCTTGTCCAATTTTGTACCTTGAGCAGAACATTGTCTAATAATCTTCAAACTCCCTCAACAAGTTATCCATGTATGAAATTTGAAATTTTTCACTGGGTGACTGGCGTATTGCCTCCAATTCACCTTTGAACTTTTGAGTTTACATTTGCAATTCATGAGTGCGACTCTCCAACTCCATGTTGACCTTTGTCAACTACATTATCTTTGCTAGCTACATGTGTTCTTTAAACCTACAAGAGTCTTCTTTTATTGAACATCAACAACTTCCATCTTGCCATAATCTTTCATCAATTATTCATAATCAATTTTTAAGACTTTGAAATCATTATAGACCTTGAAATGAACTTGGTTTAATTCATTATACTCATGTTGCAGAGTTTTAGCCTTTTTAATTGGCTTGTTGGCTTTAGTGGTTTTGGCAACTAAATGTTTGTTTTATCCTAGTTCTGAAATGTTTGCTAAATATTAACCATTTCTAAATAACAAACATGTAATTGGTTGTTTGTGTCCTCAAATATTCTTTTAACAAAATTGTACCTAGTTTTCAATTCAACTAGGCTACCTACTGTCTAAGGCCAAGTTTGTGCAATCAAAAATGTTTGCTTAAAGAAAAATATATATATTTGAGGCTTTCATGCTAAGCACTAATGTAGTTTGAACTTATTGAATAAGTTCAATATTGGTTGGCAACAGGTTGTTAATTAGTTGTATTAGAACAAAAGGCTTATTGACAAATGAAGGTGATTTGTTTCTTACCTATTCAAAGAGGTTCACTTTTATCCTCCACGATCTAGTCACTCTTTGTTTGTACTGATTTGTCATCATGTTGCATAATAATATCAGTTTCCATTTCTTCATCTCTTCCTTTTTAATCAAAATTCGGTAATGGGTACACATTTTTTTCTTTAGTGGATTGGTTAGCTTTAGATTCAACCAATCCCATGGTGTTCATGGTTTGATGCACATCTTCAACCTACGAGATTGACGCATAGGTCATGGAAAAATATTCTTGAATGCACCTATCAACATTCATTGACGAATTGCTCCTTGGTGATGACTTTAGGAGATTATGATCGCTCATCAACAACTTTTTTCTTCTGCTTCTCCTGAATCAATTGCACTTTTGGAGAATCAACAAGTGCGTCTTCGTCCAAAATAGGAAACCAATGTTATAAACAAACCTCAATCATTAAACTTGAATAACGTATAGCTACCTTTTTGTCAAGCATTGCTAACCTTGTTGTTATTCGCTTCTACTACTCTCTCCATTGGTTTAACTTAATAGACAATTGTGTCAACATGATGGAGTACCAATTAATCTTTTTACTTCAATTCACTAGATTAGGTGTAATGGCTATCTATTTGTCAAAATAAGCCAACCTCTTGTGCTGATATATAATATGTAAAATAATCACAAACTTGGCATGATATTCCTCTTTCATGCATATCACACATTGTTGCTCCTTTTCCACAAATGCATTCGGTTATGCAATGTTCTTGAAAGTAGTTTGTGTCTCCTTGACCAACACATTTGTTGCATCAACAACTCCTTCAACATTAACACCAAATTGTTAAGCTATTAACACCTAGTCAATTGTGATCTTCTCACCACATACCAAGGCTTGGATTCTTCCATCTTCTATAGACTCCTAAGTACGTAAAAATTCTTCTAGTAGGTCTCCCTATGGTATGGTCCAATGAACGACAAACATGCCTCCCAAACCAATATTTTTTGCCCATTCTTGTTCTTTGCACCCCAATTTAAATCCACTACAACATTTTTCTTATCTCCTTCCTTTTATTCAATGTTCACTTCCAAGAAACGTTAGCAAGAAAACCATTATCTTCCATCACATCTTTCCCTTTACGCCTCATCATACACTTAAAATAGGCTCTGGTAGGAACAAGAACATGTATAATTGATGGAACTTGTTCAAATACCTCAAATAGCCTTCTTGAATCAGTTTTAATGAAAATTTTGTTGGTTGCTCAAATTCAATAGGTTGAGAAGTTCTTGGTTCAACCTCCTCCTCAAAGTTGTTGACGACAATGTAAGTTGGTGGATGTTAACCCAAAATTTCATTTAATGTATATAGTAACTATTTGTTACCAACTAATAACCAATGAAGCAATACTATTTTGAGGATTATTTTAATTACATTAAATAACACATAACCGTTCTATTATGATAATTGATAAGATGTCTTTAAATGAACCGATCTATTAAGTTAATCAATTGCTAGATTGTTAACATAACCAAATGTTGATAGAACATGTTTGTGTTTAAATTGTGGCTAGTAGTTGTTATTATTCAATTTGAATTAGTTGACTATTATATCAACTAGTGACTATTTAACTTAAAACAACATTATGTTGGATATACATAGGAGGATTTGAGGATGATGAATAATTTTGAACTTTAAACTTGTAAACTCTTCAATTTTTGGGTTTTTAAATAATTCATGGAAATTTATTCTGGATTTCTTTTTGTCCTTATGAATAAAACACCTTCATTTTTTATTTTTGTTTTGATGATTGTAGATTTGAATAAAACTATGCATGTTGATATTTCTTTGCAAATTAGAATTGGATAAAAAGAAAGTGAGTTCTGTTTTATTTGAAAGATAGAAAACACCCTTAACATTTGGCGACCACATTTACAAATTTTAGTTTCATCAATAATTTTTTCTTTTTAAATGTTAATTTGAAATTACACTGGTTTTGATAGTTTTCTAAATTTTTTTTGTGTTTTGATAGTTTAAAATTTTTCTTATAGTGTTAGTTTGAAGATTTATTGAGATTTACATGTTTTTATTTCTAATTACCAAAATAACTTGTTGATTAGAGAAATTTTGAAAAATTCTAAAAAAGTTTCAAATTAGTGTGAGATGTTAAGAGTAGTCACAAGAGGTTTTAGAAGGAAACTGAAATTAAGAGCACCACAACAACCTATTCATGAGGCAATTTAATTACAAGAATAATAACATTTTCAAGACAAGGGAATTCAATAGGTTGATTTTCCTAGCATCAAGCATCAACAATTGGTTATAACATATTTACCTTTTCATTATATACTAGCAAAGCAAGAGGAAAGGAGGGAATCACAAAGTACTTTCAACTAATATTTTTTTGACACCCCAACAATTGTCCTAACAACAAAGGCTAAATGCAAACCAAGTGGACCAAGCAACACACGTGTTCAAAATGTTGATGAAAAAACAAAAAGGCCATTTCCAACACATGGTTACTACATTCCCAAAGCTACTATACCATCTTAATCAACAATGGTTCTTCGGTATTATGTATTTGAACTAGTTCTTGTTTTGAATCCAACCACAACAAATTTGAAATTGGAGTGTAACCAACTTTTAAATCGATTGAAATAGGTATGCAACTTGGAGCAAAGACCTTCACATTGATCCAATTCTCAGGCACATGTGTAATTGATGAAAGCAATTGTAATATTTTTTACTATCTAACAACATAACCACTTAGTTCCAAAGTTTTTGACCAAATTTACTTGTCATTGGAATCATTGATGACCACTTGTTTACCAAAATATATTAGTTATAAACGCACAACCCACTATCTAACTTGCATCAACATGCACATATTGTTAATAGGTTAGACATGAGTTCATGAATTATCCTTTTGTAGATGATAAACAAAAGTGATTGATGAGAGAATAATTCATAACTTCTTTATAGTGTATTGTATTGAGTACACCGGTGACACGTTGGTGTAAATGTGCAACAACTTCAACCACAACTGGGTTTGGTTACTAATCCCACGCCAATTAATCACCAATTAAGTTGTGATTAAGTTGGCAACAACATGTTACACCACTGTAACAAGATAAACTAAAACTATACCATATCCACCATATCCAATGTGGTATAACACAATACCATATTTTGTACCCATGGATCCTAATATGTATTCTACATGCTATTATGGGATCAAACTAATTCATCCATTGATCTTTAGAAGGAAGGAGAACCATGCAATCGGTATAAATCAACTATAACTAATGCCACCTGTTGAACAACCGGAGTAGAACATCTTATCAGAGTTCCAACTTTTGGACTAGGACAATTGGTTCTAGTTCCAAGAGGAGTACATGTTCAACAAATAGTGGTAGCATTTCCACATGTTAACATACCTATTGCCACGGGACTACCTATCTATGATGATGGTATGTTACTTCGATAGCCAAAAAGGGTTAATTCACATCCACAACCAAGTGGACAACCACTTGGAGGTTCACCTAATGGAGGATTGCTTGGAGCATGATCACTTGATCGAAACCCACCTAGAGGACCACCATCTAATCCACTTATTGGACTTTATGGATGGCCAACACCTGATCCAAGGATATTCATGCCACCATTGTAACCATTGGTTGCAGTTTGATTTAGACCAATTAATAAACTGCCATAACAAAAACTTCAATATCCAACATACATGAAGGATATTGATTTTGATGTTCACATCTGAGTTTTCAAAAAGGCAATAAGAGCCCAATGGAGAGATTGTGGAGGTTGATATCATCAAAATGTTCGGTTTCATTTTAAAAGATAATATTTCAGAGTGGGCAAAAACTTTGTACAAGATCATCCCAATTACACATTTGAGGAGTTGGAACAAACATTTTGTAAACATTTTTGAACTATGAAGAATGACAAAAAAAAATTATGCAATTGAGAAACCTACAACAAGTCAACAAATGAGTAGAAGTCTACTACAAACATTTGCTAAAACTTGTTAATTATTTGCAAGTCAAGGCTACTAATGTTTTTTTTACTATAATATTTAGAGCAAATTTGTAACCATACCTCAGACTAGCAACAACAAGTATGACAAGTATACCCTTATCAAACATAAGGAAGTTGTAGTGATTTGTGAATAAAGTGGATGGTCATAGTAAACTACAAAGTTTTGTTAACCCAACCTGAGTCCAAACCAATTACACAACTAATAGTTAATTACATTAAAGCTCTATAACAACTAACCTATTCAAACTATGGAAAAGGCAATTTGTGTGGTTGTTTTCAAATGTTGTGCAATAAGTGCTTGTGTTGTTCTTGCACACTCACATCCTTGATACATTATGCATTAAAATATCAAATCACCCCACTTCCTTATTGAAACCATGCATCTTGATGCAGACTATGCAAACATGAAAGACCTATTTGCTCAAGGAGGTTCAATTGTTTAGTTGGATTTGTTTCCTTTTTACCACATGGTTATAGTTTCCATGGGGTATAGTTATTTTTTGCCCATTTTGATTTATGGCTTTCATGGGCTTTTGTTGTAAACTTAATGACTTTGTGTTGTAGATTCTTCCAAACCAATCACATGTGTACTTGCACTATAATGTATTCAACCTCAAGTCATTTTGAAGCCTGTCATGGGAGAGGCCAAGTGAATAAATGCAATAAGTTGAGTTTCACATTGGGAATAAGCTATGACAATAAAAGGACTTAGTAATGATTTTTGTGCAAGGGATGAAGCCAAAGTGTACTTACTTTCTTCAAAAGGTGGGTGGTTAGTGAAATTTTCTGCAAGGTTTTAAATTTTCTCCACAAGTATCATGCTTTTGTAGGTAAGGCATCCATGTGTATCAATTGTTGTTGCAACTTGGACTTCATGGTTATGTTGGGCATCAATTATAACCATTTTCCTTCAAAGTTCCACTAGTATTCTTTTTTTGCACTTGATTTTATGACCCCAATACTTTAAATTCCTTCTAATCCATTGTTGGTTTGCTTTAGAATTATCCAATCTTTCAATAGGTAAGTGGGCCTCTCACACCTTAATTCGTAGGGTTAGATGGAAATATTTGTATGTGTGTAGTGGCTTCAATCAAATTTAATTATATGTATGCCTAATGAATACTTGCATGCCAATGAACTTGAGGTGAGTTGTGTGATATTTTTTTTGTCAAAATTTTATGGAATAGTTTAGTTATTTTTGTTAATGACATTTTTCCAGCCCAAAAATTCTTAATTTGGTATTACCAATATTATGCATGATAGCGAATTTTTTTTACTTGCACATATGGTTAATTACAGATGACCTTGGGTTAAATCATTTTTTTTACCTTGGCAAGGGGCACATTACAACTTGATGAACCTACTCGTATTCATGGAAGTGTGCAACATGGGTTTATACTACCTACAACAATAGTAGAAAGTGACATAACAATGCAACATGTTTCAACACTTGCATGCCCATTAACAAAATTATAAGAATAGAAAACATTTGTTAATCCAACTCCAACATTTAACTTGTTGACAATCTAAATTGCTTCGACTCCCATTGTCCCACATCACATCTCATTGGAATCATGTGGTATAAATTTTTGGTTAGTCCCAATGCTTGAATCTATCTCCATGCCACCTATTGTGATAATGCCTCATGGTTCAAATTCATTTAATGCTTAGTTAATATATAATGTCAATGTCTTAATCGAACATTCATTAGTAGTTTAGGGACACCATTGTATGTTATTACAAGGATATTTGTGGTTGGAAAATACTTGCCACATTGTTTCATATCTTCAAAAGAGTCATCTATTATTACTTCAGAGACCTTTATAGTGGGGTCCATGTCTATTAAGCTATTTGATATGGATTTAACAGTAACATTTGATGCGATACCTCCTATCTTTATGTTCATTAATTCAATAAGTGTTGATAATTCTTCAATTGTCCCAAGTAGCCTCACTTATTTTCATGAACTTGGAACATATCGCAACCCCACTTTGAGGCAAGTGTGAGGATGAGACTCGCACTCCCAAAAGTGGGAACTTGGAGTCCTCTGGGACTTCCAAAATTTTAGAGCTCGATTGCAGGGGTCAAAACACCTCTCCTTGAAGTGTTCTTTATACTATTGGATTTTTTTTGAAGTGTAGATGTCGAAAATGGCCTCGCATGAGCCATTCGAACATCTACAGCATAAGTTATGGTCGAAAGAAGAGCCGAGAATCAAACAAGCAGTTTGACTCCCGACCACTAAAAGTCGGGAATCGACCCGACCCCGGTGGGTGCAGGTAGAGTGCAACATACCGTTGGAAAGCTCTGAAGGAGAGCTACAAGTTTGTTTTAGACCTCATCCCAATAAGAGGTATGAGCTGTGTGAGGCAACTTTTGTCCCTTTGCTTCCGGTTCTACAAGGTGATTATGCTTGAAGCACAAATGCTACTAGTGAAGGGAAGAATGCAAGTGTAATTATAGACGTTAGATTGCGCTTGTAGTTGAAATTAAGTAGCCCACCTTTTATGCAACATTTATGATTAGAACTAATAAATACATTTTTTTTTTTTCAAGCTCACACACTACACATCCTAGGGTTTCACGTCAAATTGACATTCATTTAGACCAATGTTTAAGACTCACACCATGTTCAACATAGCTGTAGATCACTAGTCACTTAAAATGTTGGTTCTCACGCATATGTTATTCAAAGTTGGCTTGCCATAGCTCTTTAGGAAGCTAACAACAAGGCGCATCTTGCCACCAAATCCTAGGCTCTGCAGCTAAACTAGCAAGAAGTTATGCTATAAAACCCGAGAGGGTTCTATAAAAGTAATGATTCAACCTTGCTGTAGACCATTAATCACTCAAAACATTGTTTCTAACACATACATTATCCAAATCCTGCTTGCCTTAGCTTCTTAAAAAGCCAACTACAAGGTGCACCAACCTACCAAATCTTAGGATCTGCAGCTACATCACTGAGGAGTTACACTACCAAACCCGAAAGGGTTTTTGTGAAGGTAGTCAGTTCAACTTGACTGCAGACCCTCATTCACTAAAAACCCCATTTCTAACACATACCTTGTTCAAATCTGACTTGCCTTAGCTTGTTAGAAAGCTAACAACAAGGCGCATCTACCTACCAAATCTTAGGATCTGCAGCTACACCGCTAAGGAGTTATGCTATGAAACCCGAGAGGGTTTGTGAGGTTTCTCTAAGTTCCGACCTTCCAACACTATCACTTTTCACCCCCATTCCTTAAAACTATTACAAGATTTTCCCTCTACTTTACTTCCTTCTCCCCTCTCCTAAGACTCATCATTATTTTCCTCCTTGAGAAGCTTGCCGAACAAGTATTCAAGCTTGCATGAAAATTATCTCCGAGGCAAGAGAGAGAGAGAGAGGCCCCCCGATCATCTGAGCCTGCCTTTTAAAGAGAAGGAGAAAGGAGGTGAAGGTGGATCCCATGCTTGGTGGTCAATGGAAGATCCCATGTTTGGTGGTCAGTGGAAGATCCCATGTTTGGTGGTCAGTGGAAGATCCCATGTTTGGTGGTCAGTGGAAGATCCCATGTTTGGTGGCCCATGGAATGTGAAGGAAAACACCTTTTCACCTCTTCCAATTCCCCCTAACAACTTTACTTTAAACCTTCGATTTTTTTCCTTTGACCTTACGATTTTACTTTACCATGGTCCTGAACCATTACTCACGCCTTTTTTTCCTCTTCTTCGATCTATAAATTATGATTGCGCACCTTAATGTAACAATTCTTTCACACCTTCATCGTCAATTTGATTTTGATTGAAGATCTAACTTTTTTCCTTTGCTTGAATTTATGGTGTCGCGCACGATCACATCTTACGGCCCGCAAGCCGCACAAGCGAATGAAGAACCGCCTCTGGAGTCGTCTCTAAACCTTACCCTAACACAGCACCCTCGTGATGAAGAACCCGAACCTCGAGAGGTGCGTGCTCGTCTTGAAGTCGAACCCCCTCGAGCCTGGTACTATCATATTTCTTCGAACTCCCGCACCCTAGTGATCTTGCTATAAGTCGACCCCGCTTTTGGTGACGAACTCGAGACTGTTTGCGAAGGTTGTTACGAAACTGAAGATACTTCCATCTTTGGATGGTCTTCAATTCCCGGCGTTGGTCACTATCGTTGGTTGCGCGGCCCGATTCGTCGACTGCCTCCCAATAGCAAGGCAGACTACTTAGTCCGCACCATCCGACGCATCCTAGATTTCCTGCAGTTATGAACTATCACTATGGCATAATTCAGGATTTTACATGTACTCACAGCTCTTTGCTAAGCTTATCCCTATTATAAATAAATGTTTTAATTATCATCAAACTCCTATCGCCATTGGCCCACTATCATACTATCTATTTAATCGTTGAATTGCCTTGAATTAACCTTACGTTCAATGGCTTGAAGATTGTTCTTTCTTTGTTAAACCTTTCATTAACACCCCTTCAACTGTTTCAAGAATTTCTAACATCCTTACTACTCCTAAATACCATAACAAGACTAATGTTGTGTTGAACACCGCAAATTTGGTGCCTACTTCTACCCCCAACCTTCTAGAGAATTCTCA
>Ga0116226_10001333_pt1 | contig 21292 bp, 13 predicted proteins | sample S1TSphfallax_FD_89692 | JGI IMG/M metagenome (GOLD analysis project Ga0116226, IMG submission 89692) | Host-associated microbial communities from peat moss isolated from Minnesota, USA - S1T2_Fa - Sphagnum fallax MG | ecosystem: Host-associated > Plants > Peat moss > Unclassified | place: USA... | reverse complement strand
TTCTCCTTCTCCTTCCAAAGGCCACCAAGCATTGGAACTTTCCATTGGCCACCAAGTTGGGATCTTCTTTCACCTCCTTCATTTTCTTTCTTTTTAAAAGGGTAGATTTAAATCATTTGGGGCTCTCTTTTTGGAAGATAATTTTTTATTCAAATCTTGTGAATACTTGTTTCCACAACCTTCTTTAGTGGGAGAAGAATGATTAGTCTTGGTAAATGGTAGAAAGAAGGAAAGTAGAATGGATGTTTATAATAGTTTTGAAAAAATGGAAATAAGTAGGGATAATGTTGGGAGCTTGAAATCTTAGAGAAATTTCAGGTAGCAAAACTTTTTACTGGTGGGTGCAAAGCATAAAATTTGGTAGGAAGGTGCGCCTTGTAATTAGCTTTCTAATGAACTAAGGTAAACCAAATTTGAATAATGTATGTGATAGGTATAATATTTTAAGTGACTAATGGTCTACAACCAAGTTGAACTTACTACTTTCATAAAACCCTCTCGGGTTTAATAGCATAACTTCTTATTGGTTTAGGTATAGAGTTTAGGATTTGGTAGGAAGGTGCACATTGTAATTAACTTTCTAATGAACTAAAGCAAGCTAGATTTGGATAATGTATGTGGTAGGAATAATATTTTAAGTGATTAGAGGTATGTTGCTAAATTGAACATGGTGTTGAATCTTTAAAAGTTGGTTTGAATGAATGACAATTTAACATAAAATTTTAGGATTTGGAGTGTTTGAGCTTGAAAAATATATATTTATCAATTCTAAATCGTAAATGATGCATAGGAGGCAAGCTATTTGGTTTCAATTACAAACACAACTTAACATTTAAAAATACATTTTGTATTTTTCCTTCATCAATAGCATATGTACTTTCAAGTATAGTCACCTCATAGAACTAGGAATAAAGGGACAAAAAGTTGCCTCACAAAGACCTACCCATTTTTCCTCAAATCCAACCTCACATTCAAGTACAAGGAACTTCAACTTGCAATTGACAATGTAGGAAGAAAAACCAGATCAACAGTGGGGGTTCTGCCAAGGTACACAAATATATGGTTATCAGCAATGACCTTTCTTTTGTTACAACCTTCTAATGCAATATGGGTGAGATAAATAAATTTTTAAAAATAGATTTAAGGTTTGAAACAGATGTAATTGTTTTCCTAGATAGAATCAGGAAAATGTATTTCTATCTCAAACCTTAATTCCCATGGCACTATTGCTAAAGGTATTAAAGCTTTTAGAACAATGTGTTTGTTTATTATTTAGGTTTACAAGGCATTGCTACTATATGGCAAGGAAAGTTATTGTTAACAAAGGTTATTAGGTCAAGAAGGGGAGTTATTAAAATATGTGTCCACATACAAACACTAGACATTGTTTAAGGTCACACAAAAAAATTAAATTCTATGCAAATCTTTTAAAAGACCCTCTCCCAATTGGGAATTGCCAAGCTTTTATTCAACTTTGATAAAGGTGTTGGAACTTCAAAATGCATTTTCAAGTAGGAGTTCAAAAAACAAAGGATTCCAACAAACTGCTTTTCTTTGATCAAGTAAGTCCACCCAATCTAAGGTTGTCATCACATATGCAACCTTCTGAATGTCTATAAGTTTTTTCCCCATGAATGTAATTGTAACAAGGTTCAAATATGTTCTACATATAATTAGAAAGAAATGCAACTAAATGTTTGCAAAATTTGTTGAGTCCCTTAACCTCTCAATTTCCAAGTTCCTACAACTCCATCTTTGTATTCAAATTCTTTCTTCTATTTTTTACAAACCTCTCTTTTCAATGTTTTTGATGGGTTTTTTTTATCTTTTTCCAACTATCCTTGCATGAAGCTACCTACTTCTACATGATTTTCCCTTTGTATTATTTCTTGAATTTATTTTTATCTTTGTCATTCGTAGTGCAATCCCTTACATAGATGCTAGTTTCTTAGGTTTTCTCTTTCGCATTTTGGTTTGCTATCCTCATTTGCTCTTTTTGAAGACCCCCAAACTATAAAACTTTTTTTTTAAAACTAACTAAATTTATAGAATATTTTTTCTCTAGCATGTACATATCCAAACTATAATTTTAGATGCCCTTGTGCCATTGCTAAAATGGGCAAGGAAATAAATACCTCCATACAAATAACTCTTTCTTCTAGCTACTATAAAACTTTGGAGGGTTGCTTTCTGAACATAACAAGTGGATTCTTGACAAATAGATAATGCAAACAAATAAGTGTTGATGGCAAAGTTACATAGTGTCCATTAGACTCCATACTCATGTACTTAGAATTATCCTCACATGTGTGCAAATCCTAGACCCTAAATCCATAAGTATCCATTTTTTTCCTTTGAACCTTGAACCTTGCACTTAAGGGTGTTCAACCTCACCTTCTCTTTATCTCGAAAACAAAGTTGAAGGGTGTGCACATTTTATGGCATTTTTTTCTTCCACTACAATCCAATTTTTTAATCAAGGTTATCATCAAAATTTTGCTATTGTTGTTACCTCTTGCTAGGAAAGTGATTTGCACACCAACAATAGTAGCTGAAAAGTTTTTGGATGCCAAAATGTAATATGTGAAAATTGTGTTCAGTTTCTCTTTCTTTCTCATTCGCTTTTCAATATATGATCATCTCATCACCTTATAAATGTGAATATGTTTGGATGTATTGGCAATCTTTGGCTAGTTTGGAATTGAACTATACATAGGAAGGAATCATGATGGAAATGTGCATGATGAAATACATGGCAAAACTTTGCAGCTCAAAACATGTTAATTTTTTATTTGTTGAAATACAAGGAGTCAACAAAACAAAGGTAGGTCAAGAATTTTGATTCCTTGGTAGTACTTCCAACACCTTTCTTCAATTGCATTACAAAGTTGTGACAATGCAAAATATATGTTTTAGTAATTTTTTTCAACTTTCAACTGTCACATTTTAGTTACAATCAAAACGAAAATAAGCTTTAAAATTATTCACCACATCATTGTTTTAATTTAGGTCTCTGCCTAAAATCTATTTGGGAATGTGTTTTTTGTTCATGTGTTGGGGATGGGAAGTAGATGGTTACAAAAAATCTGTAATAGTCAAATCCACTTTAGATCACCTTTTATTTGGTGTTTATTTGTTTTTCTTCAAATGTTTCTTTTGATGGAATATACAAAGGATTGAATCCCCAATAATGCTACAAATAGATACGTGTTGATGGCAATGTTATGTAGTGAGATTAGACTCCATACTCATGTACTCAAAGTTGCCCATGTGTGTGCAAATCCTAGACCCTAAACCCATAACCCTCAAAATCTTCTACTTTCAATTTCTTGAGGTCATTAATCTTGCTTTCAAAAACAAGCTAAGGCTAAAAAGTCACATCTAAAAGGTTTCAGTAAGAAACTTTGAGTGTTGTGCTCAACTTCCAAAGGCTCTGAAATTATTAACAGACATCTTGAGTGTATAATTTCTCCTATGGTAGGAGTTTCAAACATTCAAGTTTGGTTGACTCCTTTAGGATAGTTTCTAAAATCCTCTTGACCTAGAAAATTGTGTTTCAATGTGTGCTTGAAACTTTGAATGGACATGGACAAGCTATGAAGGGCACTTAAAGTGTATGTTGTTGTAGAAAAGGTTCCTACATAAATGGAACATGTTTAGGATATGTTAGGCACCCCTAACAAAAGCTAGAAGTACCCTTTAACCTTCAAATCCTCTTTGAGGATGATCATTTGGTAAGCATCTTACTTTGGTGTTCACATCACATATTCCTTGCTAATCATTCTATGGAACTTGAAATGTTTCCTTCCATCAAACAGTTGTGATAGATCTCTTAAAGTCACAACTTTGGTGGTTTTTTTCATAATTGTGGAAGTTGTATTTGTCTTGTGGATGTTGAAGTTCATCTTTCTTGAGAAAGTTCAACAAGTTTTCAATTAAATCAATGGTTGTTGACATGGCACTAACACTAACATAGACTGTTTCTTTGCAATTCAAGTATCAACTCTAGTGTGTTTGAACTTAATTATCATGATTTAGGTAGCTATTAACAAACCATTAAGCGTGCAAGTGTTGCCAGCTCGGGTATGTTTTAACAAAGAACGATCTTCATTCAATTGTAGTGAAAAAATGATTCTAATGGGAAATATTGCCCATGGTATAGTTGTTTTGCGTGAAAAGGAGTTGTGGAAACCATCTCAAGTGCACCACCTTGGGAGAATAATTCTTCCATTAAATACCAACATTGTTGAACCTTAGGTGGATCCCCACATCATTACCCAAGGTCCTTGTTTTAAAGTCCTTTCTATCTCCATCTTGTCACTATTTAGCATATACATACAATGCAAAGGTCTTGTTTCAATCATAGTGATGTTTGCATGGTGATGTTGGGTTTCATTATAAATGTATCAATCGTCTATCCATGTGAACTCTTTGTGATTTATATACGTAGTTTGCTTCTATTGTTGGTATGAAGGAATCCACTCATTAAAATTTTGAACTACTGCTGGTGCTGTTATGTTGGAGATATGAACTTTCTTGACAAGATCCACAAGTAATGTCATTATGAAATTTGAGGATGAAATGTAAGTGGGTTTGTCTTGAACTGTCTTTTTAAAGTCAACAAACTTGCTTACCACAATGAAACAATTAGTTAGCTAATCCAATGGATATTGTTGCCTCATAAAGAAGGTCCATCATCCCAAACATGAAGAAGTTAATCTAGTGTATTTTCTTGTGCTACTAGTTACTACATAACAAATGCATTGGGAAAAGCACGGGCATTGGTCCTTGATGGGGCTAAGATTAAACAACCCAAGACAAACTTTGTCATCACTAGTTTCTTTAAAGCATTTGGCTATATGTCATGTTCCACCCATTCCATATGAATTTTATCCCTCCCTACAAAAGGGGAATCATTCTTAACCAGCTAGACATGAGTCTTTTTTCTTAGCGTGTGTTGTTTTGGAACCTACATTGGTGTGTTATCTTGAAAGATCTAATATTTATTATTTGATATGTTGCATATCAAAGATGAGTTGGTCAGATAATGCAAAGACAAAAATATACAAGAGAAATCTTGGAAGGAAACCAAGGGGGACATCGTGTATCGCTAACCTAAACAAGCCTCTAAATTGGAAGAATGTACTAAATTAATAAGCAAATGTGAATATAAATGTGTCATTAAGCTTGGACATTATCATCATATATAAGCATTTTGGACCCTGGAACAGAAGGAAAATATTGGAATAATTCATTTATATTGTAAGAGTTATGCTTTGTGCAAAATCACCAACTTCAAAGTCACAAATCATTGCTAATTTAGTTGCTAGCACATCTATAAGCACCAAAAGCAAGTTGGTTCTCATTTCTCATTTCTCCATTAGTTTGTGATGTCTCTATAAGGGACACAAAATTAATGTAGAGGACTACAATATAAATTGACACAAATTTCTTTTTCAAATAATCATCAAAAGTTATTTAATTATTGTTTCACTCTATTGGAGAAGGATTGGGCAAAATTGACTTGTCTATTCAACATCAATTTTGTTTAGGGTAGTTAAAAACATTGAGATACAACAATACCTTCTGATCTTAGAAGTTAAGTCAATGGGATCAAGATGTGTTTTCTCAACAATCAAGATATAGATATTTGGGATTCACCATTGAATGCAAGGAAATGGTGGTCTATGGCTTTAAACTAGAATTTTGAGATTTTGCATAAGTATTTTTGTGTTTGTTTTGGTTTGGGTTAAATTTTTAATTGTACAAGGAAAAACTTAAACTGGAATGAAACTTATTTCACAAGCTTGTTTGAGCTCACATGAGGATATTATATTACCTTTTTTTGCATTAACTATATGTTGAATTATTGGTTTAATTAAATGTAAAGTTGGTTGTATCTTTTTAAGGATATTGTTCTTTTCTTTTCTTTTAATATATGTTAGATCTGAATTTTTTTTGCTACAAAAACAACATGAACACAATTTGAATTGCAGAATACAAACATGAAAGATGGCTTCACAAAAATTGAAAGAAAAATGAGCTCGTGGGGGAAGGCCACAGACTCAACATAAATTAGAATTAGAAGAGGTTCAACAAAGGCCAAAGAATAGGGAATGGCAACGAAAATATTGATTGAATTGTCGTCAAAATGATTTAATTAAAGAGTAGATGGATAGTATGACCTTTGTATAACCTGAACTTGCCACGGTTGGAGTATGAGCAACGAAAGGTAGTAACTAATTATGCATAATTTGTGAGTAAGGCCCTGACAATTTGCCCTAGTCCTAATAGTAGAAAAATGGTGATGTAGAAATCTTTAGGTAATCCTAAAATTAAAATCAACACTCCAAATTATGTGTTACCTATAAAACTTATCATTGCACAAAAAAATTATTATGGAGGGAATGAATAGATCTTTGGAAAAAATTAAGTAGGTTAATTCTAGTGCCAAATTGGCTTCAAAACATGTTATTCTTTCTACTACTATTAGTGTAGGGCCAACTTCTTCTATGAAAAACATCGCAAAAGTCCTTAGTGTCATTCCTTGAAATATATCAATTGCAATGCAAAGGCACAAGATCACTAATGATGTAGGTGATGTTTTGTGGTTATTGTTTATTAGAAGGAAAAGGACTGATGGTTGCGTAGGTACTGCCAAAACTATTCCCTTTACTTGGTGGGCATTCGAGACACAAACAAACACGAACAAATCCCAACAAAGTTGATGTGACAACAAAGCACCTTGAGGTTGGAACATGGGATGAGAAACCTACACACTATTTAATGGAGACCCATGTATTATAATCTTTCCAAATTATTTTCAATATCTTGAATAATTATTAAAATTAATCTATGTACCATAATTCAATTTGAAGGTAGTTTTGTGTCAATTTGAATCCTTTTGCACATGTATGGATTTATGTATAATATGGACTAGAAAGTCCCCAAATGTCATTCACAATACATAGGGCTAAAGGTAAGTTAACTTTGATGGAATGATATAATGCAATTATAAGTTTAATGTAAATTGGATGTATTTTGACAAAACACACCTAGACATTTCAAGTCTAGTTGAATGTATAGTGGACTTCTGTGTAGCATTAGTAGAGTTTGAATGTATAGCTATGACCTTTCAACTTCTTATATAGATTGTTGAGTTTGATGTAGTTTGATGGAATATGCCACTTGCACTTAGAGACTAATTGAACGTTCATAGATTTTTGTGTACCATTAGTGGAGTTTGCATGTATTATTGTGGAATTTTGACATCCTATGTATGGACTCATGTGTAGTCTAGACTTAAAAGTCCATAGACTTTGTCCATGTAGTCCATTAAGTTCCATGTGATGACATTTGTGGAGATTGTTGTGGCCTATGGGATTGTTGTGTATATTTGTCATTCTATGTGGTGGCAACTTCATAAGTGTATAGAAGTGTGTGTTATTTTTAGGAACTAAAAGCATGAATATATATTACATAAAGTGTTTCAAGTAGTAAAACCCATTAATTGTTGAACCCAGATGTATATTTGCATGAAGGACTAAAACCACATGTGTATAATAAGCTTAGGCCCTCATAAGTTTGTTGTGTGCTACTGGTTTATTATTGTGCAAGCAAAATTTTATTTGAGATTCAAATAAGTGCATCCAAAACACATTGTTGGAAAATGAACATTTGAAGGGCTTAAACCGTTTTTTGTGAAGCCAATGAAGGAATGAAATACATGTTGCTGCATATATCATGCTAAGATGGAAGAATTACGATTAGGTTTGAACTATATAAGGACAAAATCTTCACTTCACCATAGTGATGAATGCAAATGTTGATGTTTTTCTATTTATTTTCACTCTAACCAATCCTCATGTGGTGCTTCATCCAAAGTGTATAAAGGCATTACAAAATTGTGGCAAATGATTGTGTGTGAAAAACCAAAAGAGGAAGAATGGCATAAGAAAAAATGTATGTATGGTCAATGCATCTCTTGTGGTGTAAATAAATTCCCCTTTTTTCCAATGGAGACTAATGATTCTACTAAAGCCTTGGTAGAATGGAGACAATTTGCCATGGAAATAAACAACAATAGTTGGTAAATCTTTGAAGACGTTCACATTGGTATACAAAAAACTACTAGTGTTGAGTTTGTTGATTACTTAAAGCCAAAATTGTAGAGCTTTATAAGGCACAACTTTGTGTCTAAATGGCAAGATAGGTAGTTCAAAAGTAATATCAAAGATTTTCCTATTGAAATTGTGGTATATGTGGTAGACTGCCAAAAACTACACTTTTGAGACCCAAAATGAAGTGAAGTCTATGCATTGTCATAGTTATCAAATTAGCATATTAATGCATATAATTTATCAACATAACCCCCATGATGAAGAGTCATGGGTGTTCACTAATACCACTTCTATATTTTTGACAATTAGAAACATGATTTGAAGTTTTTATAACATTGCTTCGAGTTCCATTGGGAGCATATGGTGGCCAATGGCTATGCACCCAAGTGGCATTGGGTTTGGAGTGACAATTGTGCCTTACAGTTCAAAAGTTCAAAGTCGTGGTTTTTTGTCAACAAGTATCCAAACTTCACTCAAGGGTGTAAGATGTTATGGAAGTGGCCATGGCAAAGGCCCACGTGATGGTGTTGGAGTAGTGATCAAAAGGTTTATATGAAAGGAGCAACTTGATGTTCGTGGGGCAAAACTCCAAAATGCATAAGAGGTGGTGGATTTTTTGCATAAGCATTTGTCATATAGACTTGAATCATCATACATTGGTGTGAGGAAGCCCTTGAGACAAGTATTATAGCTATGAAGGCTGAAGATGTTTCACAAAACTTTAATTCCTTCAATTGTGACTCTATCAAAGGGACCATGAAGATCCATTCTATTTGTGTTACTAACAAACACAATTTAACCACTTCAACGGTGAAGGATCTAGCTTGTTTTTGTTCATATTGCCTAGAAAGGCAATGGACATAGTGCAAAAATGCACATTGGATTGGCAATTGGGTTCCTCGACAACTCCAACCTAAAGATACTAGAACAATAAGAACTGTAATGTTTGATGATTGGGATAGGCAATGGGATTATGATGTAGTGGAGATGCTTTAGTTGCGACCTTAGTCATTGGTGATAGCTTTGTTGTTAATGTAAAGGTTGGAAATTCAAAAGATGTAGACTTCTAGTTAGTGTGTTAAACAAAGCCTCTTGACCATGTTAGAAAAAATTTCACGAATAAGTCGAGGACCTCATTTGTTGTTGGAAATGTAATTGTGTCTAATTTATACTACCAAAAGTGGGGCCATAGTGAATCATCATATGTCCTATTGAAATATTCACATGTGGTTTATCTACATGTTCATCTTGTACAAGTTTTGAAGTTTCTAATGCCACCTAAAGATTCTAAGGTTAGTGGGAATGATGGGGTGTATGAATTAACTCGAGATATTTTGTTAAGCATTAGATCAATGATTGTTTTTTTGGAGGATGATTAATGTGTAGTGGGCTTTGGCTTTATGATTTTTGTGCTCATAGGTTGTGGAAGATTTAGAATAGAAAATTTTGTAAAAACATTTACTTCCAATCAACACAATACAAAAATTTTCTTTCCATGTTTGCCTTTCCAAATAAGTGTTATTTTCAAGTTCGATGCAAATATTTACAATGTAAGGAACATGAGCTTGATTATCTTATGGCTAAATGGTTGAAACATGCATAGTATCTTACATGGGTAGTAAGGTCCATTTAATCCATAAATAATACAATTGCCTGCAGGTTTAAGTTGCATATTACATTGTGTCCATTTTGAATAAAAATATTTCAAAATTTTGATGATAGAGACAAGGTCCAGGAAGTTCCATGAAGTTATAACTGCTTGAAATCTTGTTTTTTTCGAGTGGTAGCTGACAAGAGATTGCTTGAGATCTTGTGTTTTTACATGTGGTAGCTGATAAGAGACTATTTTTTATGCATAAATATAAAAGCAAATATTGGACCAATAATATAATTCAACCTTCAGTACAATTAACATGTTTTATGTAAAGGCTACAAGTTTTGGTGAGTACAATAACAAAATAATGTAAGCTACACAATGAAAATTACATTTGCATCAAGCTATGAAGGTAATAATATTTCAAATATGGTGATGAAAATAGGGTGAGAAAGCTATAGTGGTTATAGTATACGATCTACTGAATTTATGCTTGGTTTTTATTTTTAATAGCTGGTAACCAACAAGAGTTTAGGTTTCTAGTGTGCCTATTCAAAAGTGAAATTGGCTTGAAGAAAAATAATATTCTTTTGGTACAAGCAATGTGTTTTTTGAAACATTCAAGTTCCATTCAAGTTAACATGCACATGGTATCTGATGCATAGACGAATCAATTTGAGTTGGGCCACCAAAAATAGAGGCCTTTCATTGTAAGCATTGAATATTCATTATAAATGGTTCACTACAAGTTTCATTAAATCCAATAACAAAACAACTATAATAATTGTTGAAGCTATATAAAGGTTTAGCTTCCATCCAATGGCCCACTATTGCATGAAATTTACTAGTATTAACTTGTGCTTGTTGGTTACAATACTAAATATGCAAGACGAACAAAAAGAAGAAAAACAAACAGATTACAATGGAGGTTGTGACATTAACAAATGTTTCTTTTGTAATTATACATGTTTTTTGTAGAAGAGGTAGAGAGCCAACAATTTTCAGACTTCAAAATGTTGCAAAAATTATTATGGGGTTTTAATTCCCCCTAATAGAAGAATTGGCATCTCCTCAAGTCTACTCAAGTGAACAACTACGTGTTACACTTGAGTTTAAGAATAAGCAAACCACGTATGTTAAAGGGTAAATTTTCATTTAAATATTATTCTCTCTATGTAGAGTTTTCATAGATGATATAGTTGCTACTAATCATTTTTTTTGTTTCTTAGGGAATAGTTTACGAGGGGCTTGTTTTTTTATGCATGCACATGCATTTTTTGGTGAAAGTTGACATTGACAACTTAAGATTCTTTTGGTACATCCATGGTGTTGTTATACATAATGTGGACATAAAGTCCCTAAATTTGTTTCCATAATACATAAGGGTCCATATGGGGGACATTTGTGGACTTTGAGTACCTCTAGTTGTGTGGTATTATTGTGTACATGTTGTGTACATTTGTGCTCTTTCTATGTGATGGGAAGCCCATGTATAATTGTATGCACTCATTGGAACTAGTAAAGTGACATTACATCTCTTGGCCATGTCCATTGGGATAAGTTTGCTATATAATATATGTCTTAGGCCTTACAATGATGACCAAATAATGGGCTACAATGAAATCCAAAAGAATAACCATGAAAGTATATGCATTTTCCAAAGCAAATCAAAGTTTGGTAGATGTCCTAGAAGTGTGTCAACATTTCCAACAAATTATGGTAGAGCTTTCAATTGAACTTGAATATATGGTTTAAATGTGGACATCTTCATAGATTATTGATTGGGAATTCATGTGAATAAAATGTGAATTTCATTATACTTGTTTTATGTATAATGGTGTGTTGATTGAGTCCAAATTAGCACATGGACTTGGTTTGCAAGATCAAAAAGTAGTGACATATTATGAATTAAATTTTGACGCAGATTGAGATGTTACAAACTAGGTTGCTGAATAGAAAATGGCAACATGAACTACATTGCTAAATATGTTTTATTATAAATCATAAGGCACAATAATGTAACTTCTTGTTGGATGAAGTGTTTGGGTTGTTGAATGTTATAGCAGTGTAACATGTTGCCATGAAGTAATCATGGTTTTTATATTGTTGAATATATTTTGTAACCATGAAAAGTGTTAATTTTCATTCTATTCATTAGCACTTTTCATGGACTTCTTCCAGCCAAAAAATACACATAATTAACATGGTGCATATGCCTCATATGGACTCTAACAATCTAGACACTACAAACTTTCAACATTCAAATTACGAGGATTGTAAGGTCTTGTAGATGTAAGGACTCATGTATAACTTGTTTGACACACCCGCAAGCTCCTTGATGGACTCAATTGTGAGTCCAAAGGTGAAGACATCGAAAAAAAAAAAGTTGGGGTGCTTTTTGGCTCGTAGCACTTTGGGGTACAAGGGCGTGCTAGAGCTTCAGGATGGGACTAGGAAGATTGACAAACATTTCACTTACTCACACAAACTTACACAAACTAAACAACAAGTTGGTTAGTGTGTAGTTGTAACACTTTGGTGCACGGACGAGCCACGGGCAAACACAGATTCACAAAACTCACCACGGCCTGGACTTGGGGGAAGCCACCACCTTCCCCCCTATATTATACTCTGTGCCTAGTACGGAACCAACATCCAAATGTCATTTTGTCTCAAAATTCCCACAGTTGGGACTTCTGTGACTTTGGGGACCCATAATTTTGTGTGCAGACCTCCAATTGAGATGAGGTTTAAAGCAAAGTTGTAGTTCACGTCAAGAACTTTCCAACGGTATGTCGCACATCACTTGCACGCAAGGAAATCAGGGTGATTCCTAACTTTTAGTGGTCGGGAGTCAAATTGACAATTTGACTATCGACCTTTCTTTTGGCTATAACTTGTGTGTTAAGTGTTCAAATGGGTCATGCGAGCCCATTTTAAAAATCTATGTTCTAAGAGATTTTCAATGATATAAAAAAATCTTCAATCTAATGGGTTTTGACCCTTGCAATTGCTTTCTAAATATTCGGGAATCCACCGGGACTACAATTCCCAAAGTGGGAGCTCACTTGGGAGTGTGAGGGTTCATTCCCTCACACTATCTTGCACTCCCAGGAGCATGAAATGTGACTCCCAAGCTTCATGCTTGGCCCGCAGCTTCGCAAACCCTTACCCTGGTCATGAGCCCAAAGCTAGGGTTATGACATTGTTGGTAAGTTTAAAGCTTTTGGTTGGTGTTTAAAGCTTCTATAAACCTAAGAGGATAGTTACTTTTGAGTTTCAGCCTTTAGAATCTTCAAAAAGATTCAAACCTCTAGACACGATGATTGTATTGATTAATAATAGCAAAAAAAATGAATAAAATTTTCAAATATTCACAAATTTGGCAGAGCTAATGAATGTTATTGACTTCCTTTACTAGCTTTCAAACTTCTAGAGAAACCATTTATATTGACTTGCAACTATAACAAAAAAAAAACTATAGAATTGGTCCTTCCCAAATTTGGCATAGTTGATCAAGCTACAACTAATGTTGTGTCAAAAGCCAAAGACAAATAATGATTTTAAAAAAAATTTAAACTTATCATGTGCAATTGCACCCAAGTTTGGTCTAAATCACCACATGTACAATGTCAAAGAACATTGTATATCACTTACTTTTGGTTTTTGATTGCCTTGTAGTGGACTTGGTAGATCGTGTTATTTTTGCATTTGAAATTCTTTCTACAACTAGTGTTTTTTGTAGCTTACCCTTGCCTTTTTGAAGTTTAACCTTATGGGTATTTGCCTTTTTCTTTTTTCTTTTGGTTGTTGGAGGTCAATGACACCATCTTCATTAGCTTCAAAAAGTTATTTTGTGGATCTTGATTTCTTCATCCTAATGGGCTCTTCATCATCTTCACTTGATGCACCCTTGCTTTCTTTTGCATCCTCCTCCTCATCCTCTTCCCCATACTTGTTAGTACTCTTGTCTTCATTACTAACATCCTCACTAGCCTTGTCCATATGGAATTCCTTCCTTGCAACACTTGGAGGTTTCATAGTTGCATGAGCCTTTTGCCAACCATCAACTTGTTTATTTGCAAGCTTTATGATTACCTATCCTTTATCCTTTAATGAACGAGTGACCTTTGTGTTAGTTGGTTGGGAACTAGGTTGTGGCTTCATGTGTATGTTACCCACAAATGGACTATTATTAGGTCAGACCTTGCATACATTGCCAACATGTACATATATAGGAATTGATACCCTTAAACCCAAAGGCTTGGGTTCATGATAGACTTATGGATGCATGTTCAAGCCTTTATCCATTAGCTATTGCGAAAAAATCAAACAATGTATATAAGTCACAATATGAACTTAGATTTAAGGATTGTAAATGTGTGTCACAAATTCCAAAAGACAAGACCTAATTTACACAAAGGTCACTTGAACCTACATAAATAAGATCTTGCAAAGACACTTAAGGACTATCTAAGTACTATTGACACCATATAATCCATTGTGTTGTACATCAACCTCACAATTACATAAATTTGAGTTAACAAATAGACTTAAGGACTCCAAAGTAATCTGTAAATCACAAAAGTATGTTAATGTACATAAAGATTACAAAACTATACATAAATCAAAATCCATGTAGACATTGAAGGACTATCACATAACTCAACGTTACAAGAGACATAATTTACATGCACCTTACACAACCTTGCATAAACCACACCTACAAACATACACCTAGGACTTTATGAGTACTCTACATCAAATAAGTCATTACATGTACATGATAATCAGACATTTATACATACATTAGAATTTGCACACATAACTATGTATTATGGCAATGTTTTGCATAAAATAATCTACTAAAGTACATAAAATAATTTCAATATCAACACGAGTGCCTGAAGTGGAACACATGCATATAAAATAGTGAGCACTAAAGGACCTTATATTAAGGTTCCAAATAATTCATGGAAACCAATGATCAAAAGTTCATTTTTTATTAGATTAATGAACTAGAATGTAAGTTCAGTAGACTCAATTGGACAATTATCATATATAACTTGTTACATGATTAGTTAACAATAAGGCAAGATTCACATTCAAGTTTATACACTTACCTAAAAGTGCATGACTTTGCCACATCTTCTTTGTTGTGGCTTGATTCTCCACTTCTATTTTTGGTGTGCTCCCAAGCTTAATAATTCCTACAGAAAGCCACCAACCTTCATGCATTTCTTCCCCACAAAAATTATGAATGCACTTCATGGATTGGTTGAAATGAACAAATGGATACTAGTTATGGTAGACATGTTTACAAGATGCAATTGGCCCAACCCATAGAGGTTGAAACCCTAATCCAAAAAATCGACAATGTTCAACCCACACACATCTTGGTTCATTATTTTCCACCAAAACACATGGAAGGTGAATACATGCATAATTAACTAGCCCTTTTTGGATCGTATTAAGGAGGGACCAAACAACATTGTCATTTTGTTGAAAGACTATTACTCTCCGACCTTCTAAGGCATACAAAACATTCCATGTAACCTTTGATTCTTTTCAAAACAACTCATAAGCTAAAACCCTTGCATCTACAAGACCCTGGAATACTTTCAAAACACCTTTCTTAGCTTCAATCTTATGTTGCAGCTTTTCCTTGCTTTCACAAGTTGGGTTATCCAGTTCTAAAAGTAGGGTTTCAAGTCATTGTTGTGACTCAAGGAGTTGGTTGTTGCGATCCCTCATTTGGTTGCATGCCTTTGTTGTGGCATTCATTTTATCTTCTTGGCATGATTTGGCCAAGGCTAAATTGCTTTCTATTGCTTGTAAATTGTTTTCTGTTAACACAATGCAACACTGCAACTCTTCAATTGTAGTGCCTACCATCCATAAAAATTAACACTTGAAGACAAATAATTTGCACATTATAGAGATAACTCATGAAAGCCATTTAGGTCAAAGTTGTAAATAAAAGTAGTACATTTTTAAAAACTCCTATTGTAAACCATTACTAAATAGTGCAAAAATGGCATATAAAAACACATTTTCAAATGCAACCAACATACATTTTGGAAAAATGCATAAGCTTGAAGATTGCAACAAGAAACCAAATGAAAGAACCACATAATGTAGATAACAAAAGGGGAAGGAAATACACAAAAATGATAGTTTGGTAAAAAATTAAACCTTCATAAGGTTTGTTTCATAAAACTTTTCCAAGAAAGATAGTGAGCCTTTGAGATCAAAATGTTGAAAATAAAAAGTCAGAATAATAGAAATTTAAAAATATTAGGGAGAATGAAGGTCTTCTCAAAGTTTGTTTCAAAAACATTTTCTAACATACATGGTGAACCTCTAAGCTCAAAAAATTCAAAAGAAAAAGTTTAGAGTAACAAAAAACTAAGAATATCAAAGAAAATGAAATCATTTTTAGGGTTTTCATAAACCTTCTCCAACAGAGCTAATGAGCCTCTACGCTCAAAACATTGAAAGAAAAACATAATAAATAAATAAATATATATATCAAGGAAAATAAAGGCCTTTTTAAGGTTTTTTTAAAAACCTTTTCCAACAGACATGGTGATCTCTAAGCTCAAAGCATTGAAAAGAAGTTCAAAATAACAAAAAAATTAAAAATAATAAGAAAATGAAGGCATTATTAGGGTTTGTTTCATAAACTTTCTCCAACAAAAATGGTGAGCCTCTAAGCTCAAAGTGTTGAAAAAAAGAAGCTCATAATAACAAAAAATCTAAAAGTATTAAGGGAAATGAAAGCCCCAAGTTACAAGTACTTAGGTCGGAACTTTGTCATCTTTTAGACCTTGGTGTTTGATAGTTTGAAATATGAAAAAGGAAATCAAGGGCAACATATATACCTAAACACTCAACTATTTGACCAAACATATGTTTTAATGTATAAGGCCCATAATCAAGTTCTTCATTAAAGCTTATTACATCCATTTGTTTTGCCCTTGCCACGTGTCATTGTTGTTCGACATTAGTCCATTATGCATACATAGCCTAGTTCATAGGCTTTCCCATATTTTCACAAGCCAATCCTTGACCCATTCCAAATGATATTAACTTGGATGCTAGCACACAAGCCTTCTGGTGCACCACCATACACAACCTTTCCACCTTTTCAATAAAAATAGGGTCCTTTGTGAACTCGTAATTGTACCCGTTCTTGTTAACAATAGGACCAAAAAACTTGTTGATTTCTTTTAAGGTGATATCCCTAGGCACTTTCACATGCTTTGAACTCAATCCTACACAACTCAAATCATATTTCTCTACAAATTCTTTTCTAGACATTGGGCCACCATTGCCAAACTTAGGTATTGCAACATACAAAGGAGTGGTAAAACTTGTCTTATGTCCCTTCAAATGCACATCAGCTTCTTGTTTCACTCGTTTTGAACTAGTATCAGACTTTTCACTACGTGTGGGTGGGGCCTAACAAACCATCATTTCAACTTTTGTCATTAACCATTCGAAGATTTCAATTAACTACTAAAGTGTACAAAATGACAAAACTACACTTTTGATGTTCAACAAAATATGTTCAATACAAAAATTGAGTACCACCATGTTGAGCAACTCAAAGTTTGTCTAAACCCAAAATGCTCCCCTTCCATGTTGCAACTAATGGGCCCTACGTCAACAACCCCAAATTTGGAATTCTCGTGCCCTTTGTTGAAATCTAGGTGTTTACATTGCGTACACTATGATAAAGGACAACCTATCATAACCATAAAAATAGTAGCTCAGATTAAGTTAAGTTCAAAAATCTAACGGTTATACTTTCTTGGATTGTCCTAATTTTTTTGAAAAAAGACTATTATGGATTCAAATTTTTGTTAAAACTAATCCACTTTAGCTTGCAAATACCTTTAGTAAAGAGTTGTTGAAGCAAAGGAAAGATTTGAAGATTGTAGCATTTAATGGCTTTCATGTGCAGTGTGCAATGTGGGGGTGCTTTGAAGTTTTTGGTTGTTGAGCATTAGTGGAACGCCACCACACAATGAAGAGTGCTTCTTCCAAAGTGAAATCAATTTCTTTGTTCAAGTTTTGGAGGACCAACATTGCTTTCAAGTTGAATAAGGTATGTTTTCATCTCCATTTCTTTAGGTTTAAATCCTAAATGCATTTAGGGTTTTAAATGATATGTAGTTTGTTGTGCTTTGGTTTCATGTTTTGTAATGTTTTGCTTGTGTGTATGTGTTGTGTTTGCACATAAGTAGTACCATGAAGCACAAATCCTTGGAGTCAATAACGAGGTCTAATGCGAAATTGAAACCTGCATTATTGTGGTATTTATTTAGTAGTAGAAACAAGTCAAATGCAAAACCTTTGTGTTTAATGTGCAATTCCATCTCGTTGCCCCTAAACGGCGATGGTTCATCATCAGAGTCATTTGGATTGATTCATCTTGGGTCACACTTTCTTGCAGCCCATGTCATCTCACCTTTGTCATTTATTGAGTCACAACATCTTGGCAATCCATCTCACACTTCTTTTTCTCTTGAATAATTACCTTTTTCTATAGCTCCTCTTAAAGCTCCTTTTGTAACTTCTTCATCTCTTGCAACTTGTTTTACAACTCCTTTTATAACTCCTTTTACAACTCCTCCTGTAGCTCATATAGCTCCTTCCATAGCTCTTGCAATTCCTTTTCTTGTAGTTCCTTTCAACTTACCTTTTGATGCAACCCCTTTGCTTCCAACATGTGCACATCCTAGTTTGAATGGCAACAACTTGCATGTTGATTCGCCCACATTATTAGAGCAGGTCATCAACTTGAATAATGCATATACAAGCTCAAATCCTAACTTGGTGCCTTGTCTTCCAATTGAGAAGCTGAAGAAATCATATAATTGTACATAAAAGTTTCAACTTGAATGGGCTGCAAAACTACCTTGGGTTGAAGGCGTCCTCATTGATGATGGCAAACTTCATATGGTCAAATGCAAGGTATACAACACAATTGACATGTAGCCTTGTTTGCTTACTCACAAGTGGGATATGTTGATGAAACATGAAAGTAGGAGGAAGGCAGAGAAGGTTTTCCCAAAGCTAAAGATCACGAATGGGGACTAGAACAATAACAAAACTTGTAGACATAAGAAAAATCAAGCTTTGTTTTATGTTCAAGCTTCTTTTATTGTCTTATAGCAAATCAACAAGAATAATCACTTGGAATCGAAGAGGAAGAAGGTTTAGTTTGCCACTTTAGTTTAGATCTTAAATGTGGGTTGTCCTATGGTAGAGTATGAAAGCGAGAAGGTTTTATATTCATTCATTATTGGTGTGCCTAATAACTAAAAAATGCATTGGTTAGATAGTTTAGATTGGATAGTGGTTAAATTTATGTTTGTTCAGGTGACTAATGCAATTATAACCAAGGTTTCTATCGCTAACTATGTGGCTTCTACATGTGATAAGGTGAGCATCATGGATAATGGGAGTTGGATCTCCATACATGCATATGTGATGTAGCATTGGGTGAAAGTTCCCATGTTGATTTCTCTTCAAAGGTTTGTTGATGGAGCAAGAGTTAACAACCTAACTACTGTTATCGTGGAACCATTGCAAAAGGGAAGGGGTTTGAGTTATGCTTCTATAGCTTAGAAGCTCCTTTGTTTTGGGGTTGATGGGGTAAGTACATTCCAAGGCACAAAAATTGGTGCTAAGCAAATTAGTACAAACTATGCACCCTTTTCCATTAGGGTTCATTGCATGGTTCAAAGATGTAATTTGGCATTCAAGCTCTTGTTTTCCTTGGGAATTGTTAGCAACATAGAGGATTTGTTGCAAAGTTGTCATGCTTACTTTGCTCATAGCCTAAAAAGGCATTTTGTGTTCACTAAACTTATTTATATGATGCAAACAAAGGGGCTTAAGATGCTAAAAAACGTGAAAACCCAATGGATATCCTTGTTGGATCCTTTGTGGAAAATTCTTTCAAAGTATAGGCCACTTCTAGTCAAGATGTTTTTGGACAACTTAAGTAACCAAACTACCAACATACCTTTCTTTACTTTAATTTGATTTTTTTAATTTTAATTTATTCGAGATTATTGGAAATGATCTTGATGATCTTATTCAACTTGATTTGCTTCTACTATTGTGATCAATTTTGAATCAAACTTTTACAGGTTCCGGTTTTGTAAAGTCTAGTTACTCTAATCAAGCTAATTAAAATTTCATTACAAGTTAAATTTTTGATATGATCATCTAAGTTTAATCAATCTACTACCTTGATAAAATTGTTGCTTTAATCAATCTACTGCCCTGATCAATCAAATTTTGATGTAATAAATCTACTACCCTTTTAATCAATGTGATTAATCTTGCTATTTTAATCAATATGGCCTTTATTTTGCAACATCTTGTTGCTTTGATTAAACTAATCAAATTTTCATGTAAACTTTTATGGGTTTTGATTTTATAAAAACTTATTGTTTTGATTGTATTGATTAGAATTTAATGCCAATTCTTGTAGGGTTTGGTTTTATAAAATCTTAGTACTTTGATCAAATTGATCACAATTTTCAATATGATGTAAATTTTAATGTGATTTGCTTTAGTTAATGTGATTAATTTTGTAGCTACAATCAATGTTCATCAAATTTATTATGCAGAATTTGGTTTAATCACAAAGTCAAATCAATTTGGATATTGATCTTTGATAAATTTGATCAAAATTTGATGTTATGATCCCAGTAGGTAAATTTTAATGTGATTTCACATCTTGCAGCTACTTTAATCAATATGAAATTCATCTTGTTAAGTTTGGTTTTGCAAATGTTTGATCAATGGAAATTGATTTTGTTATCTGACCAATTTGGGTATTGATCTTGGATCAATCTAATTAGATTTTTGATGTTATTATCCTAGTAGGTAAAGTTTGATGTGACTTCACATCTTGTAGCTACTGTGATCAATATCATTAGAAAAAAAACAAGTATTTTCGATTAGTCTTTGCGATTAAAATTTAGTCGCCAATGACATTTGTGATTAAAATCTCATTAATTGTCTTGGACAAGTTGCATGAGACATTAGTTGCAAATGACAAGAGGTATAAGACGAAAGAAAAAATCAACAAATACAAGTTCATCCTTTGACTCCATTATACATGTATTGTCACATGCGGCTACAATGTAACTATTTTGGTCACAATTTAGGCAAATGACGTGTTGCCACGTGTTTTGATATTTAATTATTTAAAATATGATAATAATAATAAATTTGAAATAATTTAGGATGTTCAATTCAAATGTTTGAATGATCCTATATTATGACACATGGCCCAATGTAAATATGCCATGTGGCACCTGAAGATGAATTTGATACAAAATATTAATATTAGGTTGGTAGGTGCTTAAGTAGGTACATAAATAAATGCCTGCAAACCTAGGTTACATACCTACCTATTTCCCTACATAAGTAAAAAGGTAGGTCGATAGGTCTCCCTTTCTAAACTACATACCTGTTCACATATAAATAGGTATTTAAGTAGGTAGGTACATAGGTTGACCTAGGTGGGTAGGTCGTACTATGTACCTAC